>ERZ779673.920-NODE-920-length-11487-cov-3.264258_pt1 | contig 11487 bp, 2 predicted proteins | sample MGYA00511956_ERZ779673 | MGnify/ENA primary metagenome ERZ779673 (study PRJEB29588, sample SAMEA2152065) | human gut metagenome | biome: human gut; feature: human-associated habitat; material: faeces | place: Denmark | collected 2008/2010 ... | reverse complement strand
AGACGACGGACATACGGACAGGCATCGTGACGGACACGGACACGACCATCAGCGTGGGCGAGGTGTACAACAGGCTGCTGCTGACGGCGAAGGTGGAGAGCATGGAGAGCGTGATAGAGAGTCCGCTGGACGACGATCTGCTGAAAAGCCCGTACAAGAACTACCAGAAATACATGACGGAATACAGCAGCGACGGCGAGGGCTCGACGGCGATAGATGCCTTTGACGCAATGACCCACGGACAGGAAACGACATACAGCGGCGGATGCGTTACGGACTGGTATGTGCAGGTGAAGAACAACAGCGAATGGCTGTTCCCGAACATGGGGAGCGGCAACGTGATGGAGGAACTGTGCAGCGAGGGAAAGAACCAGCAAGCCCTGCCGAACCTGCTGGCGAAGCAGCCGGGAGCTGCCATCATCGCTCTGGGCAAGGTGGAGAAGAAAACGGACGGCAAGGACAACTCGCCGACACCGAAGGTGGAGATGACGAACTACCTGGTGGTGAGCGTGAACGGCAACGGCGACGACAAGGAGGCCACGACCTACCCGAATGCCGACTCACTGAAGGCTGGAGTGCCGAGAGCCGTGTATAACGGAAGCATGACGGGCGGTGTGTTCTCTCCGACAGACGAGGGTACGACCAACTACATCGTGCTGAGCGGAAAATTAGTGCTGAACCCGGTGATGGCACTGACGGACACCTACAAGGCAATATACAACTACGACCGTGCCGGATTTCCTGACGGCATGCCATTTTTTATTGGCATACGGAAATGGTGGCACATGACCGTGCCGAGCCGCAACAACGGTGACGGACGATACTACACGCAGCAGTGGTGGAAAGTGACGACACCCAACGAGGCAGCGACATGGGATGTGGAGACGGAGCACGGTTTTGTGCCGTTCACGGACAGCGGTCCGCAGTTGTACGAGTTCAAGTACAGCGCCATCGGTGACGGCAGCGACCACATATCGAAGGTGGGTGTTTTGGCTTGCATGCTGATAATCGGCGACAAGTGCGTGGTGGAAAAGGGCACGGAGGGACAGGTTTCGGACTTCGAGTGGCGGAAGTACAAGACCTTGGAGGAATGTGCCGACGAGGACGAATACTACCAGCAGTGCTTCACGATAGGATTTGACCCGAAGATCGGCGACAAGATAGTGGGGACAAAGTTTGACCTGCAGAACAACGTGAGCTACGAGCTGGGCATCGACGCTGAAGGCATCGCCATCCCCATAAAGAAAAGCGACAAGGTGAGCGGACGGGTGCGGTTTATGATACTCGGCCCAGTGAACGCCGTGTGGGACGTGGTGACCAGGCGGCACAAGACGTGGTTCAGGCACACGAAATGGAACAGCACGACGATACCGCTGCTGGCGCACGTGAGCAGCATCATGGTGGAGCAGTTCGAGGTGAAGATATACAGCGACAACGGACTGGTGAACAACACGGGCGACAACGACCTGATGTACATGAGCGACACGAAGGAGAGCTTCGTGAACGTGAAAGATGACATCGAAATGAAGATAAACTCAGCGCTGACGGCTGCGGAGTGTCAGGCACTGGACGTGACGGACAGCGTGAAGATGAGCACCCCGGTGAACACGCTGACGGGCGAGGGACTGCTGACGATATACGACCACAACCGGGAGGAGAGCGCGAAGCCGGAGCAGCTGTATGTGGACAGCTACTACAAGGAGTGGCACGCGCCGAGGGTGGTGATGACGCAGAAACTGACGGACACGGACGGCGGCATTGTGAGCCTGTTCGCCCACTACCGCCACCCGATGATGGGCAAGACCTTCTTCGTGCAGGGCATCAGCCGCAACCTGGAGGAGGGATATGCTGAAATGACACTAAAGGAGATAGAGCAATGATAGACATCAAGGTAATAAAGAAGCCGAAGAACGAGGGCAGCACCTCGGCACTGCGAACCGGGGGCACAGCCTACGGCGGCATGGCGGTGAAGGAGGCGGCGCACGCAGCCAAGGCGGACATCGCTGAACTGGCGAGGGAAGCCACCCATGCCAAGGAGAGCGACCACACGCTGGAAGCTGACCATGCGAAAGAGGCCGACCACGCCACGGACGCAGATGAGGCGAAACACGCTCTGGAGGCAGACCACGCGAAGGAAGCGGACAATGCCGACCAATGGGACTACCGCCAGTTTGACGACTGGCTGGACCAGCCTGTGAGGAAAAAGGACGGCGTGGTCTTTGAGAGCGTAACGTCGGACAGTATACGGAGTGCAGGTCAGTTTGTGGACGGACTGCTGGGCGCAGGGTTCCATCTGTGGAAAGGCGAGGATGGGCGCACCTACCTGACGATAGACAAGCTGACGGTGAGGCAGACGATGGCGGTGATGGAACTGCTCATCGAGAAGGTGCGGAGCGTGGGCGGCCAGATATGCGTGAGCGCAGCCAACGGCAAGATAAAGGCGGTGGAGGAGCAAAGCGACCACTATCTCATCAGCTTTGAGCAGGACAACATGTTCGTGCAGCACGACCTGGTGCGCTGCCAGACGTTCACGGGCAAGGACATGCGGAGCTATTGGGTGGAAGTAGCGGACGTGATGGCGGACGGCATCGTGGTGGCGAAAGAGGAGTTTGACGGTGTGGAACCCAAGGAGGGCGACGAGTGTGTGCTGATGGGCAACACGATGAACACCGACCGCCAGAACTTGGTGCTCATATCCGCTACGGAGGACGGACAGCCGAGGGTGGACGTGATGGATGGTGTGAGTGGTAAGACATTCGACAACTGCCTACGCGCACGGCTCGGCAACCTGGACGGCATCAAGGATGACAAGTTCCCGGCAGACCGCCAGCCGAAGGGCAACGGACTTTATGCGGACAATGCCTTTCTGAAGGGTACATTCGTACTGGAAACCGGCGAGGACGTGAAAACCCGCTTCGAGATAACGGAGGGCAATGTACAGAGCGCGATAGACAGCGTGCGGAACGACTTTCTGAGCGAGAAGGGCTACCTGAACAACCCCACGTTTGCGAGCGGACTGGAGAAATGGAACTCGGAGAACGAGACGGTGTTCTTCCTCGTAGGCAACAAGTGGGTGTGGGCGAACGGCTCAGCACTCTCGAAGAAGGGCGACGGCGCAAGCGTCGTTACGGACATGGGGCGCAAGGTGGTGAGAATACGTAACAAGTATATCATGCAGAAGCACGGCAACCTGCGCTTTGTGCCGACTTTTCCGACAAACAGCGAGGGGCAGAAGGAAGCCCTGCCGGTGTACCTGAGTTTCTTCTACCGCTGCGCAAAGGGTGGCACGCTGAAGATTTGCTTCGAGAATGTGGATAAGACAGGGTTCGCTGACTTCGACAGCATGGATGTGAGCGAGGAAATCGCGGCGACTGACGGCTATGTGCAGTATACCTGCAGCGGAGCGTGGAACGGCACGGGTGACTTCAAGTTGGCATTTGACGGCGACATCTACCTGTATATGCTGGTACTGAGCACTGACAAGACAGAGGCGTTGACGTACAAGTATAAGACGCTGTTCGAGCAGTCAGAGCGACTGGTGAAAATATCGGCAGCCGTGTATGACAAGGACGAGCGGGCACTGGAAGAGACGGGCTTAATCGTTACCTCCAAGGTGTCTGGGCTGTATGCAATCGATGTGGACGGCAACCTGAAATCCTTTGTCGGTGCCGGTCAGGACGGCGTTAAGATAAAAGCATCAAATATACAGCTGGAGGGACTTGTAACCGCTAACGAGAATTTCAAGATATTGGAAGATGGCAGCATCGAGGCAAAGAACGGCAAGTTCACGGGTGAAATAGAATCATATAAAGGCACCATAGGCGGCTTCACCATTGGTAACGGACGTATCGGATCGGAAGCCACGCAGAGCGGTGAGGGCGGTTCCCTCGCCATATATAGCAATTTCTTCCGTGTGGGTGGTAATGATGGCTATGTGATGTTCGGCAACGATGTAATACCGGGAACGGCAGGCGGTGCGTTCACTGCCACCGGGCGTATCGTAAATGAACACCCAAACACACATGGAAACTATGGCTTGGACCAGGCGAATTACGGTCTGTTTATCCATGTATCAGGCGGAACTAAGAACTACGGTATTTGGTCAAATGCTGCGCTGATGGCACCGTCCTTTGTGAACACCAAGGCCAAGATACTGACCTTTGACCCGAATGCGAATTCTTATTCGGTTGATTTCTCGCAGGCCAACGTGATTTTGATGTACTTCAAGAAAGATAAGTCGTCAGGCGTGGAGGTAACGCTTCCAAGCGAGTCATCAGTGGCTGAAAAATTCGGATTAACCGAACTTCCTGAGGACTTTGCCACGGTTGTGACATTCCGGGTGCGTGCTGGGTCATTACCCATAACGCTGGACGGAATCTACGACCACAATGAGAACCTCACAAACTACAAAATGGCGGAAGGCGACAGCGTGACCGTGCTCATTAGCAAGGTGGACGGCTTCCGATACCAGATACTGAATCATTCAAGTTAAAAACAGAGATACGATGAAAAGAATAGACTTCCAGCATTTCAATGTTTATACATCGGTCAGTCGCAAGGTGGCACGGCCAATGGATGTGCGCGAAACATTTGCGGACATGATTTACAACAACGTGAACGGCATCAAGGCACATGCCCTCGCCCTGAAGATATACGAGAATAAGGGTGCGGTTGAATATACCGATGAGGAGGTGCAACTGATACGCACTGTTGCCGAGCAACTGTGTGTGCCCGGCTTCATTGACGGATTGAATGAACAAATAGGTAATAACAACAAAACCGAATGAATATGGCACTGACAGAAGAAGAGAAAAAGGAACTGGTCCAAAATGTGGTGAACCAGATAAAGACTGACAGCCAGAGTGTGGACGAGCTGGAAGCTGTGAGCACGCTGGACGGTGTGGTGAGCCTTCCTGCCATGAGAGGCGAGACGGTGGTGAGCGCCCCGTTGAAACTGCTGTCGAAACCTGCGGAAGATGCAGCTGCTGTCGCCAAGGCTTCTGCTGCTGTGGCTGACGCATCGGCAAAGAAAGCAGATACGGCAGCATCAACAGCGGAGTCTGCGGCCAAAACCGCCAATGATGCGGCAAGCAAGGCCACGGATGTCGCCCAGAAGACCAACGCTGCTGTGGCAAAGGCAGAAAGTGTGGAAGCGGAGTACAAGGACACGGCACTGGCTGCAAGGAACGGCGCGACAGCGCGGTTTGACGGGCTGGTGGAAGGCGTGGAGATACGACTTGTATCATACCCCCAGATAGACGGTGTGTACTATGACACGGTGAACAAATCCTTCTGCGGGAAGAATGGTAACATATACTGCAATAACTGGCCTGGCGCAGACATGTACATGAACGATGTGCGCACGGAAGTACTGAAGGACAAGGCGTATGTGTGCGGTGGCGTGGTGTATGTGTGGAGCGATGAGGAAGAGAACCTTGTGGAGATAAGCGGAAGCGGCGGTGGCAACACCTATAACGTGACGGAGCAGGTTCCGCTGGAGAGCGGATACTATACGCTTGAGACCGCCATAGCAGCCGTGGAAGGAAAGGCACGTGCGAAGGGACGCTGCATCACCTACGAGACGGCACAGGGCAAATGGGAGACCAAGCAGTTCAAGGGCACGAACATCGAGAGCTGGGAGCAGGCGGCGAGTTGGGAGGACTTTGGCGGCGACGGCACGGTGAAGAGCGTGACGCTGAACGGCAAGAAGCTGGAGCCTGGCGAGGACGGCAACGTCGCCATCACCATCAGCGAGACAGAGGTGGACGAGAGCCTGAACGTAAGTTCGACGAACCCGGTGCAGAACGCGGCGGTGGCGGCCAAGCTGATGGAGATAGAGGCGAGCACCGTCTTGGGCATGAACGCCGAACTGAGTGACGACGGCAGCAGCGTGCGCCTGGCACTGACCAACAAGAGTGGTGCGGAGATAGCGTCTGCGGACATTCCGGCAGGAAGCGGCGGTGGAGGCGGTGACGCTTCGACCACGAAAATCGTGCTGGATGCAGCCGTCAGCAAGACCATCATCAAGGAAGGTGACAGCGCGATGCTGACATGGACGTATGACCACCAGTACAGCAGCGGTGACGAGAAAGGCACATCCACAGGTCAGAAGGCAACAGTCAGCATTGAGATGAAGAGGGGCGCGACCGTGATGTATGCAGACACGCAGCATGATGTGAGCAAGGGAACCTATACCCTGGATCTGACGAAATACCTGCTGCTCGGAACGACAGACATCTATGTGAGGGCTACCACAACCGACCCGACCACCGGCAAGACACAGACGAGGCAGAGCTATGTGAGCGTGAAGGCTGTGACCCTTGCGCTGAGCAGCAGCTTCAACATAGCCGAGTGTGTCGCCAAGGGCGGTTACGGCGTGAGCGAGGCGGTGAGCATCCCATTTGCGGTGAGCGGAAGCGGCGACAAAACCGTGACGCTGTATCTGGACGGACACCAGTGGGACTCGCAGACGGTGAAAAGAAGCGGCACGACGAACGGCAGTTTCTCCTTGTCGATGTCGGGAGTGAGCATCGGCCGGCACACGGTGCAGATCGTCGCCGAGATGGAGGCGAGCGCGGAGCTGACGCTGAAGAGTGAGAGCATCTACTTTGACATTCTGAAGGCCGGACAGAACGCCCCGTATATCGGCACGAAGCTGACATTCGGTGACGGACGCATTTTTGCGGACGACCATCTGACCCCGACTATTGAAACCGGCCAGTATGAGCAGGTGAGATTTGACTTTGTGGCGTATGACCCGACAACGACCCCGGCGACGGTGGGTGTGTGGCGAGACGGCATACGGACGCAGACGGTGAGCGTACCGAGGACTACGCAGGTATATACAAACCGTTTCCTGGAGCAGGGCGACGTGGCGATGGTGCTGAAGTGCGGCACTACGGAATACAAGCTGAACGTGAAGGTGACGGAGAGCGGCATTGACCTGAGCGAGGCGACTGCCGGACTTGTGCTGAAACTGACGGCAGCCGGCAGAAGCAATGCCGAGAGCGAGCCTGCAGAATGGCGTTATAACGACGTTCAAACGGTGTTTGAAGGCTTTGACTGGCAGAGCAACGGCTGGACGGGAGATGCCTTGAAGCTGACGAACGGCGCGAATGTAGAAATCGGGTACAAGCCTTTCGGCAACGACGCGACCACCACGGGCGCGACTTACGAGATGGAGCTGACATGCACGAACGTGACCGACCGCAGGGGTACGGTGGTGGACTGCATGACCGGCGGCGTGGGTTTCAGACTGACGACGCAGGAGGCACTGATGCGGACGGGCGCAGGTTCGGAAGTAGGCACTAAGTTTGCAAGCGGCATGACACTGAAGATAGCCTTCGTGGTGCAGGAGAAGAAGGGTAACCGACTGATGATGCTGTATGTGAACGGCATCCTATGCGGCGCGAAGCAGTATGCCTCGACGGATTCGCTGCTCCAGGCAGAACCGACGAACATCAGGATAACGAGTGAGAGCGCGGACGTGGAGGTAAGGAACCTGCGCATATACAACCGTGCATTGGGCGATGACGAGGAACTGGCGAACTACATGGTGGACCGCCCGACGAGCGATGAGATGGTGTTTCTGTTCGAGAAGAACCAGGTGATGGACGACGAGGGCACTGATGTCGATATAGACAAGCTGAGGGCGATGGGCAAGAGCGTGATGCGCATTGTGGGCGACGTGAACCTGGTGAACCAAACGAACAACAAGAAGTTTGAGGTTCCGGTGGACATCTACTTCTACTCTGCCTACGGTAAGGAGTATGACTTCATCATCTACCAGTGCGGACTGAGAATACAAGGCACCTCATCGACGACCTACCCGAGAAAGAACTACCGCATCTACTTCAGCCGCTCGACGAAGTACGGCACTAAGCTGTATGTGAACGGTGTGGAGGTAGCGGACTTCAAATATTCGTTCAAACCAGGTGCAAGACCGATAGACATATTCTGTCTGAAGGCGGACTTCTCGGACTCTTCATCTACGCACAATACGGGTGCGGTGAGAGTGGTGAACGACATCTGGAAGAGATGCGGCTGGCTGACTCCGCCACAAATGGCCTACAAGGGCAACTATGATGTGAGAATCGGCGTGGACGGTTTCCCGATAGATTTGTTCTACGACAACAACGGCACGGGTGAGAACGTGTATCTTGGCAAGTACAACTTCAACAACGAGAAGAGCGGCAGCGGCATCATCTACGGCTTTGAGGGTATCGAGGGCTTCAATGACGAGGCTGCACTGAAGGGCGGGCGCAACAAGTGTATCTGCCTGGAGTTCCTGAACAACTCGGAGACATTATGTCTGTTCGGTACGAGCAACATGGACACGTTTGACGATGCTCTGGAGTTCCGCTTCAAGGCCGACGACACATGGGCGACGGCGCATGAGGACGACAAGGCGGCAGTGAAGCGCCTTTGGGAGTGGATATACTCGTGCAAGGGCAACCCGACGAAATTCCTGAACGAATATGCGGAATACTTCGGCAACGACTCGCCATTTGCATGGTATCTGATAACGGACTACTTCATGGCTGTGGACAACCGCGCGAAGAACATGATGCTCGTGACGTGGGACGGCAAGATATGGTACTTCATCCCATACGACATGGACACGGTGTTCGGTGAGCGCAACGACTCGGTTCTGAAATACGACTACACGATAACGTGGGAGACGATGGACGAGAGCATCGGTTCGTATGCGTTTGCAGGACACGACTCCGTGCTGTGGGAACTTGTGAGAGGCTGCCCGGAAAAACTGAGGGAGGTGGCAGACAAGCTGCGAAGCACGATGTCGCTGGAGTATGTGCTGAAGGTGTTCAATGAGGAGATGATGGGCAACTGGTGTGAGCGCATCTACAACAAGGACGGCATCTACAAGTACATCAAGCCGCTGACGGAGGGTGTGACGACGGCAGACGGCACTACGAGTTACTATGACTATCTCTATGCACTCCAGGGCAGCCGATATGCGCACCGCACCTATACCATCCAGAACCGCTTTGCATTGCTGGACAGCCAGTATGTGTGCGGTACATACAGAAAGGACAGCTTTGCGGCATATTTCGGCTATAAGTTCGGAAGTGACAACCGGAAGATAAGAATCACGGCGAGCGAGCGGTATTTCTTCGGTTACGGCTACACGAGCGGCACACCGCACCAGAGCGCAGTGCTTGCGGAGGACACGGGAAGTCAGGTGGAACTGACGCTTGACACGGACCTCATCGTGAATGACCCGCAATACATCTACGGTGCGAGCCGCATCATGGGGCTTGACCTGACGGACGTGAGCCATGCCATACTCCAGACTCTGAACTTGAACAACTGTTCCGCCCTGCGGACGCTTGACGTGAGCTGCGGCCAGACACAGACAACGCTGAACGCATTGCTGGTGAACGGCTGCCGAAATTTGCGTACTCTGAATATGACCGGCTTGAAGTCAGGCAGCTTCACAGGCATAGACTTGAGCAACAACACGAAGCTGGAGACACTGAAGGCAGGCAAGACAGCCCTGACCGGCGTGAACTTCGCACAGGGTGCTCCGCTGACGAGCGTAACGCTCCCGGCAACGTTGCAGACATTGGAACTGTGCTATCTGGGCAAACTGACGACCGGCGGTCTGACGCTGGAGGGCACAAGCAACATCAACAGACTTGTGGTTGACAATTGCCCTGGTGTGGACTGGCAGACGCTGCACGCAAGGTGCGGAAACGTGAAGTACCTGCGTGTGACCGGCATCAACATGGAAGGCGACGGCAGCCTGCTGGCCTCACTGATGCAGACGGGCGGTGTGGACGAGAATGGCGGAAATGTGGAGAGCTGCCGACTGGTAGGCACATACCGACTGACTCGTTACGTTGATGATGAGACCTATGCTGCATACATCGAGCACTACCCGGAGTTGAACATCGAGCAGCCCGAATATACAATGCTGGAGAGTGACGAGAGTGTGGCTGACGACGCAAATCTCTCGAACTTGGATAACGGCACGGGCTACAAGTACGGCAGCGACTACAAGCCAAGCGGCCATGTGGCTGCGATACTGAAGAACCGCCACAGAGTGCTGGCGAAGGTGACAAAGAAGGCGACCACGAGGAACGTGAACATCGCGAATGTCGATACCGTGGTGAACAATCTGGACGGCGAGATGACTTACATGGAGCTTGACGATACGGACAGCACCAAGTATGCCGACGGAACCCCTGCCAAACTTGACGGCAGCGAGGGTGACCTGATGATGCACGAACCTTTCTTCTGGAGCAAGGGTGTGAATGACTTCTTGAACAGCAAGAACTACAGTTGCTACAGCTCGAAGGATAAGGATCACATGCCGGCTGTGCCGAATGTGGACGCATTGACGCTTGATGACATCAAGGCGGTGCAGGGCGGTTACACTAAAGGCAGGAAAGTGATGAGTGGCAGGGACACCATAACAAATGCCATGAGTACGGACAGCTCTTATTCGGTGTGCGTGGTGGATGTATCGAAGCACAAGCGTGTTCGCTGGCCGAGTGTGCCAGGCACAAACCTTGTGGGCAGCGCATTTGCCGACGTGAACGGCAATGTGGTGAAGAGCGTCGTGGTGCCAACGCTGGGAAACAGATTTGAGGCTGGCATGTATCTTATCAGCGATGTGCCTGAGGGAGCCAAGACTTTGTACTTCTCTATATTGAACACAGCCGAGTTTGACAAGGTGGTGCTATCCAACAGCAGCAAGATAGAGGATATGGAGCCTGAATGGTTTGCCAACGAGGAGCATCTGTGCGCTGTTGTGGGCAGTTCTGTTGTGGGCAGCAAGCTGCGTGCCTGCATAACCGGCGGCAGCACTACTGCAAGCATGACATGGACGGACTTCCACTATTACAGCGTGCAGAGGGGTATGCAGCAGATTGACGCTCTGATGCACTTCCGCATCGCGAACCTTGCATACGCGAAGTATGGCAGGAGGAACATGCAGGAGCAGTGTGGCGCTGGCTCGCATACGTATATGCGCACGACTGGCGGCACGATGTCGAGAGGCATGCAGGACACCATAGGCTATGAGGGCGCAAAGGCAATCAGCCCGAATGTGACAAACAGTCTGGTGGACGAGAACAGAGTGCACCAATATGCCTGGTATGTGGACAAGGACGAGTATGGTGCAGCAAAGGTGACGCAGGTGAACAATATCTGCTGCCTGGGCTATGAGGACATCTACGGACACAAGTATGACATGATGGACGGTGTGGACTTGCCGAACACGAGCGGCAATGAGGGCAAGTGGCGCATTTGGATGCCTGACGGCAGCACGATCATGATAAAGGGTACGACAACCAGCGGTAACTGGATAACGGCAGTGGCTCATGGAAGGCTGATGGCGGTAGTGCCAGTAGGCTCGATGAATGGCTCGTCGAGCACATACTATTCGGACATATACTGGATAAGCACATCCACAGGCCGTGTGGTCTATCGCGGGTTCTACAGCGCGAACGCGAATGGCGG
>ERZ779673.915-NODE-915-length-11563-cov-1.703684_pt1 | contig 11563 bp, 14 predicted proteins | sample MGYA00511956_ERZ779673 | MGnify/ENA primary metagenome ERZ779673 (study PRJEB29588, sample SAMEA2152065) | human gut metagenome | biome: human gut; feature: human-associated habitat; material: faeces | place: Denmark | collected 2008/2010 ... | reverse complement strand
ATCCCATATGACCAGTATATTAACAAAGCTGTTATGAAACAGAAACCGGTAAGCATAGCATATCCATCGGCATCTGCTTCAAAATCATTTCAGGCAATAAGTACGAGACTAGCCAAAAATGAGACGGCACAGGTTGGACATGCAAAAGGCGTTGCGCGTTTTTTTAGCAGGGTATTTTCATCAAATAAGAGAGTGTAACAGAACAAGATAAGGAATGACGAGGTAGACAACGGTGGCAAACATACTGATAACAGAAGGCGACAAAATAGATTTCAAAGATATATTGAGCAAAGAACAGCTCAATGGTGGACTGACACCCGCCACATATGCAAGCCAGGTTTTTGAAATCAGGAATGATGATATTTTGCGTGTATCCATGCCTATAGAACACGGAAGAATAATACCGTTGTCCAAAGGGAAAAAATTCGATGCATTTTTCTATACGGCAAAAGGTTTGTATCAGTGCATGGTAATTATAATTGACAGATTCAAAATAAACAATATCTATATGATGGACATTGAACTTCTGACGGAACCTGTCAAATACCAGAGAAGGCAGTATTACAGACTTGAACTTAATATTCCTGTGAGATATATGCAGATAACCGAGACGGAAAGCAATATGATGGCAAATGGGGAAGAACTCCCGGAAAGGCTTGGAAATCTGTCGGAATTCTATTCGGGAGATACAATTGACCTAAGCGGCGGCGGATTAAGATTTACAGGCGACGGCTTTGTGGAAAAAGGAAATAAGATTGCTATTGTATTTGATATTGATTATGAAGGCAATATCGAAAGATATGTACTTGCTGCAGATGTGGTTATGTCATTTGCCGTTCCGCAGCATCACGGCATGTATGAACACCGTGTTGAATTCAGGAATATATCAAAGGAAAACCGTGAAATGCTTATTAAATATATTTTTCAGGAAGAGAGAAAGATTAGAAAAAACAACAGGTGATCAATATGGGAAGAAAATTTTTAATTATTGATGACTCTGCACTTATGAGAAGGGTCATATCTGATATAATAAAACTGAACAGTGAATATGAAGTGTTGGACACAGCAGTTGACGGTGTTGATGGTCTGGACAAGCTTGTAGCGCATCCGGGATATTATGATCTTGTAATACTTGATATTAATATGCCTAAGATGAACGGACTTGAGATGCTTGAGATGCTGCAGAAAAATCATATGCATGAAGCGGTGGTTGTCGTAAGCACGGTTGCAATCGAGGGCGCAAAGGAAACCCTAAGGGCACTCGAACTTGGAGCACTCGATTTCGTAAAGAAACCTGAGAACTTTTATGAAGTTAAAGGTGACGGATTTAAGAACAAGATTCTTAAGGTAATCGAGATGGTTACAGGAAGTGATTTTAACCGTGTGCAAGTGGCCACTATGCCCACTCATACAGATGTACGGGTGCATGTTCCGGTTAAGCGTGTTAAGCCGGGCACGAATAAGATTGTTGCCATTGCATGTTCAACCGGAGGACCTAAGTCACTCCAGCAGGTTATACCATACCTGCCTGAGAATCTTGACGCCGGAGTTGTACTTGTACAGCATATGCCGAAGGGTTTTACCGCGTCTTTAGCCATGAGGCTTAATTCCCTTAGCGAGGCAGTTGTCAAGGAAGCCGAAGACGGAGAAGTTATTGAGAACGGTCATGTTTACATAGCACCGGGCGGAATGCATATTATAATCGCACAGAGCGGAAAGAATCATGTTATACGATATTCTGACCAGCCGCCGGTTGATGGATTGAGACCATGTGCCAACATTATGTTTGAATCATTGTCAAACACAGATTATGATGATATAACCTGCGTTGTACTTACAGGAATGGGTGCGGACGGAACCAAGGGAATACAATCGCTTGTGGATACAGGCCGCCGGGTTCATGTAATCGCCCAGGATGCAGAATCCTGTATAGTATATGGCATGCCGAGAGCTATAGCGGAAGCGGGGCTTGCCAATGAAATACAACCGCTTAACAAAATTTCAGAAAGTATTATTAAGAACGTGGGGGTAATGTAAATGGACGTTAGCCAGTATCTTGAAATTTTTGTGGAGGAGACTAAGGAACACCTTCAAAGCCTTAGCGATAATCTCCTTATATTGGAAAAAGAACCGGAAAATAAAGACACTATTAATGAAATTTTCCGTGCTGCCCATTCCCTTAAAGGAATGGCAGGAACAATGGGATATAAGAGAATGCAGAGTCTTACCCATAATATGGAGAATGTGTTTTCGGAAATCCGTAATGATAAGATGAAAGTGACCTCAGAACTTGTGGACACTTTGTTCCAGTGCCTTGATGCATTGGAGGCATATCTCGATAATATTATTAATACTCAGGATGAAGGAACTGAGGATAATGAACCGATAATCAAACTTCTCAATGATTTCCTTAACGGAAACCAGGCTGCACCTGCACAGGCAGAGACACCTGCCGCACCTGCACAGCAGCAGACAAACACCCCGGCACCAGCCAGATTATCCGATGTTAAATTTGCTGATTTTGAGAAACATGCAATGATTGAAGCCGGAAAGAACGGCATGAATGTGTACGGTGTCAATGTACATATTGATCCAAACTGTATATTAAAAGCGGCCAGAGCATTTCTTGTATTTAAGAATCTGGAAGAACTCGGTGAAATCATTAAATCAATTCCGTCCACACAGGACATCGAAGATGAAAAGTTTGACCTTGATTTCAGTATGTTCATAATATCCAAGGAACCTCTTGATAAAGTAGTGGCAACAGTTAAGAATGTATCCGAAATTAAAGATGCAGAAGGCGAACAGATTGTCATTAAAGAAGAGGAAACCAAGGTAGAGGAAAAAGCCGATACGGCAGGCAGCAGTAATGCACCGGCAAGGGATAATGCCAAACCGGCACAGGCTAAGACATCATCAAAGCCGGTAGTAAACAGATCCGTACGTGTGGATATAGAGAAACTTGATGTCCTCATGAATCTTGTCAGTGAGCTTATTATTGCCAAAAACGGACTTGTTGCATCTAATGCAGCAGAACAGATACAGCACAGCCAGAATTTTAATGAACAGATAGAATATCTTGAGAGAGTTACCACTAATCTTCATGAATCAGTCATGAATGTACGAATGGTTCCTATTGAAACAGTTGTCAACAGATTCCCTAGAATGATAAGAGATCTCTCCAAGAAGCTCAATAAGAAAATGGAATTGTATATGACAGGTGAGGATACCGAACTTGACAGAACAGTCATAGATGAAATAGGCGATCCGCTTATGCATCTTCTCCGAAATTCGGCAGACCATGGCCTTGAAAGCCCGGAAGAGCGAGCACGTCTTGGCAAACCGGAAGTAGGTTCAATATTCCTCAATGCATATCAGGATGGCAATAATGTTGTCATTGAAGTAAGGGATGACGGCGCCGGAATTAATATTGAGAAAGTCAGAAACAAAGCGATTGAGAAGGGTACTATCACGCCGGAACAGGCTGAGAGTATGACTGATAAGGAAATCATCGAAATCCTTTTTAGACCGAGTTTTTCCACATCAGAGAAAATCACGGATGTGTCAGGTCGTGGAGTTGGACTTGATGTTGTTAAGTCTAAAATCGAAGGGCTTGGCGGTGATGTTGAATGCCACAGCGTTGTAGGTGAAGGAAGTACATTTACAATAAGGCTTCCGCTTACACTTGCCATAATTCAGGCATTGATGGTTAAAATCGGCAGTGAACAATATGCAATTTCGCTCGGCTCAATACAGACTGTCGAGGATATACCGGTTGAGGAAATCAAACATGTTCAGGGTAAGGAAGTCATTAATCTCAGAGGCAATGTGATTCCTCTTATCAGACTTGGAGAATTGCTTGAAGTTCCTGATACAGCCGAAGATGCAGAGAACATCACGGTTGTCGTTATCAAGAAAGGTGACAAACAGGCAGGCCTCGTCGTTGACAGCCTTATCGGACAGATGGAAATTGTTATTAAATCACTCGGCAAATATATCAATATAAATAAAATGATAAGTGGTGCGACCATTCTTGGTGATGGTGATGTTGCACTTATCATTGATGCCAATGCTATTGTATAGGAGGGGCAGACATGGAAAAAACATCTAACAGCGATATTTCAACCAATCAGTTTATTATTGTAAGAATCGGAAATGAGCAATATGGTATCAACATCAAAATCGTTGATAACATAGTGAGAATGCAGCAGATTACCAGAGTGCCGAAAGCACAGAAATACTTTGTCGGCGTCATTAATCTCCGTGGAGAGATTGTGCCGGTAATGAGCCTCAGAAGAAGATTCGGGATAGAAGAAGACGAATTTACCAATGCGACAAGAATAATCATCGTTAAACCTGAACAGCAGGCAACGGTGGGATTCATTGTCGATTCAGTTAAAGAAGTTGTGACACTTGAGGAAGACCAGATTGAGAGAAACAGTATAAGCACCGATGCAGAAGGCCAGTCGTATATAAACGCAGTTGGCAAAAACAAGGATGAGCTTATATCTATTCTTAATATCCAGACAGTAATTAATGATAAAGAACAAGTGTAATGCACACCTGAAAGGAAGGTGACGATATGCCGGAAATTAATCTTGATACACTGACTGATATGCAGTTTGATGTACTTAAGGAGATAGGTAATATTGGTGCAGGTAATGCGACAACCGCACTATCGCAGATGATTAACATGAAGATAGACATGAATGTGCCAAAAGTTGCCCTGGTACCGCTTAGCGACATTTCCGGCATAATCGGATCTGAAGAGATGGTTATTGTCGGAATAATGTTGGGCATGGAAGGTGACATAACAGGAACAATGATGTTCTTGCTCAAGGTTGATTCAGCACACAGAATAGTCAATTTGTTGATGGGAACCGATTCGGCACCGGATGCAGATTTCGGTGAAATGGAATATTCCGCCCTTGGTGAGATAGGTAATATTATTGCAGGCTCATATTTGTCCGCATTGTCTTCACTTACAGGTTTGAAGATTGTGGCTACCGTGCCGGCGATGACCATAGATATGGCAGGAGCAATATTAAGTGTACCGGCTATCGAATATGGTAAAATAGGTGATAAAGTTCTTTTTATAGAGACACAATTAGGAGAAGATGATTTCCTTAACGGATACATAGTTATGGTTCCGGAAGTTGATTCCTACGGAAAGATACTTACATCATTAGGAATAGAAATATAAAGGCGGGTATTTAATATTTTACCTGAAATGGATATGACAAGATGGGTAACATGATTAAAGTTGGGATGGCAGATTTAAAAATATGCAAAGCACCGGACGCCTTGACAACTTTAGGACTCGGTTCGTGCATCGGTGCATGTTTATATGATCCTGTGGTCAAAATAGCCGGAATGGTACATTATATGCTCCCTGACAGCACTAAAATCAAAAGCAATCAGAATATAGCAAAATTCGGAGATACGGGTATCAGGGAACTGATACGGCTTATGGAAGAAGCCGGAGCGCGCAAATCAAGAATTGTAGCCAAAATTGCAGGTGGAGCAAGGATGTTTGCGGTGTCAGCCAGTGTGAATCTTCCCGGACTGAATGTCGGAGAGAATAATATTGAAGCGGCACGGCTTAACCTTAGTGAGAATGGTATTGCCATAATAGCTGAAGATGTCGGGCTTAACTATGGTAGAACCATAGAATTTTATGCAGAAGACGGAAGCTTGACGATCAAAGCGGTAGGCAAGGACATTAAAGTTATATAGAGGTATTTTATGCAAAGAGAACACAAATCCCTGCCTCTGGCAATCGCTCTTGTTGCAGGCCTGGCAGTAAGTATTGTATTTATATTGAATCACAATAATTCAATTACATCGGTACTTATCGTATTGGCGGTAATGCTTGGTTTCTACATAGTGGGTTTGATATTCAGGGCAGTATTGGTCAGACTTAATACCAAAGAACCGGAAGAAGAGACTGAGGAGGAATCCGAACCGGAAGAAGCCGGTGAAGAAGATGGTGTTAAGACTGTGGATGAAGAAGAGAATCAGGCCTGATTGTATTATACGATATTGAGGTAATATAAGATGGACGAGAATGGCAGAAATAAATTATGGGCAGCTTTTCGCGAGAAAAGAACACCACAGATAAGAGAACAGATTATAATAGAATACTCACAGCTTGTAAAGCTTGTTGCCGGACGTCTGAGCATGTATCTCGGATATACGGTTGAATATGAAGACCTTGTAAGTTACGGCATATTTGGACTTATCGATGCCATAGATAAATTTGATTGTGATAAGAATGTTAAATTCGAGACATATGCCAGCTTGAGAATCAGAGGTGCTATTCTTGACCAAATCAGGAAGATGGATTGGATTCCACGCTCAGTGAGACAGAAACAGAAGAGAATAGATGCTGCATATTCCAAAATTGAAACGGAATATGGCAGAACTGCGACAGATGAAGAGCTTGCAGCCGAGATGGAGATTTCACTGGATGAATTTTATGCATGGCAGGGTCAGACCAAGATAACCAATCTTGTTTCGCTGGATGAATTTGTTGAGCAGGGTAGTGAAGTGAAGATGGACGCAGCATCTAATTCGCATTTTGAACAGCCCGAAAAGATAGTAGAGAAGGAAGAACTGACCGGAATGATAGCTGAATCACTCGATCAGCTTACCGAAAAAGAAAAAAAGGTAGTGATGTTATATTACTATGAGGATATGACACTTAAGGAAATCAGTGCAGTATTGGAAGTGTCGGAATCAAGAGTATCACAGCTTCATACCAAAGCACTTGCCAAGATGAAGAAAAATCTTGGCGGATATATGAATATACTGACTGAATAAAGTAAAGGAGAACGGTATGGCAAAAAGCGGATATTTTGAACTGGATAATAGAACGGACGGATTGTATTTGAAGATACATGAAGCAGAGACCGGCGGATATAATCCGAGTTTTGAGGATCTGGTTCATTTTTGTGATGCCAAGAAAGTTCCATATGATAGTATTGTACAGCTTAAAACGGTATTTGATACAGCACATAATGATGCAGTAAGAGTAAGCGATTGTATTACCCCTTTTTCCGGATGGTGTGAAAGCAGCATATCAACAGATGGCATGAAGGTGACAGCTGTATTGTATCCGCCGACCAGTGCAATGAGTGATGCGGATGAAGCAGAAATTCGTTCCGGACTTGCTTCCATGAAAATACGATACGGATTAATCGAAGAAAATATCCGCAGAATGGTACAGGAAAAACTTTATTTTGTTCCAGTTATAGTAGCAGCAGGCACAGAGGCTGTTGAAGGATATGACTTACATATAATTTCAGCACAACAGTATCCAATAAGCCTCAGGTTAATGATGACGGAACAGTTGATTTCCATAAACTGGATCTTATCAATAAGGTTAATGCAGGAGATGTAGTAGCACAGATCAAACCGGAATATTCCGGCGAGAATGGAATGGATGTATATGGCAATGTAATTAAGCCCAAAAAAGTCTATCGTAAAATATTTAAATACGGACGTAATCTTAAAGTTTCCGATGACGGATTGCAATTGATTTCATTGGTTACAGGTCATGTAAAGTTAGAAAACGATAAGGTATTTGTTTCTGATGAATATGAGATTTCTGCGGATGTGGATACGGCTACCGGAGATATCGATTTTGACGGAAATGTTCATATCAAAGGAAATGTACTTGCAGGATTTAAAGTAAAAGCAAGTGGAAATGTAGTTGTTGACGGAGTGGTTGAAGGCGCTGAGATTACTGCGGGTGGTAATATTATATTACAGCGTGGTATTCAGGGAATGAACAAAGGTGTTCTTCCCGCGGGTGGTAATATTGCATCTAATTTTATCGAAAATGCAAGGGTTATTGCCGGTAAAGACATTGACACGGATGCGATAATGCACAGTGAAGTAACAGCCAGAGGCAATATCGAAATACACGGACGTAACGGATATCTGATTGGAGGATTCGTAAGGGCAGGTAATCTGATATCGGCGAAGACAATAGGTTCTGATATGGGAACAAATACAATTATCGGTGTTGGATCAGATCCTGAACTTTTAATTGAACTGGACAATATAATGAAACAGATAAATAAAGAATCCAAGGACAAAGCACAGTTATCCCAGCTGATATCGCTCCTCAGGAGAAAACAGGACACTGAGGGAAAGCTTGAACCGGATAAGGTAGAAATGCTTCAGAAAGCAATGAAAAATATGATACTTTTAGATAATTCGATTAACAAGCAGAAGAACGAATATAATGCTAAATCAGAGCTGCTTGTTGAGAATAAGGATGCCAGGATTAAGGTAAACGGAAGTATCTATCCGGGTGTAAAGATAGAAATAGGAGATATAAGTCTTTTTATACGGGACAAGAATAATTTCTGTCAATATGTACTCAAAGACGGTGAGGTAACAAGAATTAATTTGTAATCAGAAGGCGGCGATTGTATGAGACCATTGGAATTTAACATGAATGTCGGAAGAACACAGGATATTTCACCGATAAAACAGGCACAGGAAGAGAAACCTGTCATTATGCAGCAGCAGATAATCAACAGCAATGAGAAGGCTGCTGAGGTTAAGCAACAGCGTGTATATCAAAAACAGGATAATGATATGGATTCTGAATATGACGCCAGTAAGGAAGGCTTTGGAGCGGAATATCAGGATAACCGCAAGAAACATAATAAGAACAAAGATGAAGAAGACGGACAGGTTAAGGTTAAAGGACATGCCGTTTTTGATATCAGAATATAGGAGATACCGGATATGACAGGCATAGAAGTTATATTGTTAATAATCGGCGCAATGATATTTGCGGCAAGTTTTATTTTTACATCCAAGTCAGATACACCGAAAAATGCCGAAATCAGACTCAGTGACAAGCAGAAGGAAGATATTAAGAATCAGATTATGACGGTTTTTGATGAGCAGATGGAAAATCTTTCTGAGCAGACAGAGATAAAGCTTGATAAATTATCCAACGAGAAAATAATGGAAATGAACGATTATTCCGAGACAATTTTAGGTGAGATTAATCGTAATCATAATGAAGTAATGTTTCTATATGATATGCTTAACGAGAAGAAAAAAGAAATCAATAATACTGTCAGGGATCTGAATGTTGTCAAGAAAGAAATCAAAGAAGAGACAAAACAACCGCGTCAAAAGACCCGACAGGAGACTGTTCTTGACCAGTTGGATGCCGTTTCTGAGTCGGTTGCAGACGAAACTGCTTTTGATGAACAACCTAAGAAAAAGAGAGCAGGCAACGCAAAGACGGCAGCTTCACGCGCGCGCAATACGGTTAAAAAAGAAACAGAACGCAAAGATAATAAAGATATAACTGTTTTTGAAAACGGTAACAATAATGAGAAAATCCTTGAGATGAGCAGAGCCGGCAAATCCAATATGGAGATTGCCAAAACTCTCGGAATAGGAACAGGAGAAGTAAAGCTTGTTGTTGACCTTTTTAAGGGAGGCAGGTAGGCTATGAAACTTAAATATTATTTAAGAGGACTTGGGATTGGGATTCTTGTTACGGCAGCAATTTTAACAATAGTTTATCATACCAAAGGAAGTATGAGCGATTCGCAGATTATGAAGCGTGCTGCACAACTCGGAATGGTAATGGCATCAACCGAGGATGATACATTATTTGCGCAGACAACACAAGTCGATACGACAATCGAAGAAACGGGGACAATAAGCGTTGAAGAGACTACGACAGTAGTGGAGACAACAGAAGCAGTAACGGAGGCATCGACAGAAAAGCCGACGGAAGCACCAACGGCGGCTGCGGAGGCAGTTCTTACGATTTCGCCGGGAATGTATTCTGAATCGGTGTCAGCCGAACTTGTGCGTCTCGGAATAATTACCAACCAGAAAGAATTTAATTCCTACCTTGTAAACAACGGATATGCCGAATGTATCCAGACAGGTGATTTTAAAATAAAGGCAGATATGTCATATGATGAAATTGCAAGAATAATAACAAAATAATAAAAATAACGCTTTCGCAATACATTGACTGTATAGCGAAAGCGTTTTTGATTTAAATTCTTAACAGATTTATCTGTCTTTCTTATTCTTATTTTCAAGTTCTTTCATTGCACGAACCTTAAGTGAGAGACCGAAGAGGTTGATGAAACCTTCTGCATCATGGTGGTCATATAAATCACCGGTTGTGAATGAAGCAATCGATTCATTGTAAAGTGAATAAGGTGAAGTTGTTCCGGCTTTAATGATATTACCCTTGTAAAGCTTAAACTTAACTTCTCCGGTAACGTATTCCTGTGTAGACTCAATGAAGGCCTGAATAGCGGCGCGTAATGGTGTGAACCACTTGCCTTCATAGATAACCTGTGCAAACTTGTTGGCCATATCCATCTTCATTGTAGTAGTATCGCGGTCAAGAATAAGCTCTTCAAGCTGCTGGTGTGCTTCATAAAGGATTGTTCCGCCAGGTGTTTCATATACACCACGGGACTTCATACCTACTACACGGTTCTCTACTATATCAACAATACCGATTCCATGTTTGCCGCCGAGCGCGTTAAGTTCTCTTATAATATCAGATACTTTCATCTTCTTGCCGTTGACAGAAGTAGGAACACCTTTTTCAAATGTCATGGTTACATATTCGCCTTCATCTGGAGCATCCTCAGGAGTAACACCGAGAACGAGAAGGTGCTTGTAATTAGGCTCGTTAGCCGGATCTTCAAGCTCAAGACCTTCGTGGCTGATGTGCCATATATTACGATCACGGCTGTAACTTGAATCAGGTGAGAATGGAAGATGTATTCCATGCTGTCTGCAATATTCAATCTCATCTTCACGTGATTTTAATGTCCACTTATCATTTCTCCAAGGAGCGATAATCTTAATGTCCGGAGCAAGAGCTTTAATTGTAAGTTCGAAACGAATCTGATCATTACCCTTACCTGTTGCACCATGGCAGATAGCAGTAGCGCCTTCTTTACGGGCAATCTCTACAAGTCTCTTGGCAATGACAGGTCTTGCCATTGATGTACCGAGAAGATATTTGTTCTCATATACGGCATGAGCCTGTACGCAAGGAACGATGAAATCATCACAGAATTCATCAGTGAGATCCTCAATGTATAATTTAGATGCGCCACAGGAAATAGCTCTTTCCTGAAGGCCGTCAAGTTCGTCCCCCTGTCCGCAGTCTGCGCATACACAGATTACTTCATAGTCAAAATTCTCTTTAAGCCATGGAATAATAGCTGTGGTATCAAGACCGCCTGAGTAGGCAAGAATGACTTTTTCTTTCATATTAAATGTCCTCCTGAGTGTTTTGTGTTTTTTAACTAGGAATAATATACATCATATGTAAGATTTATGCAATATCTATTTTGAAATATGTATAAAAATAAAAATATACTTGCATAATATGCATAAAGTGTGTATAATTATGAAAATAAGAAAAGTCTTTACACAATCCGGTGATAGTAATATTATCATTATAGTAGTCAGTAGAATTATCTACTTTGGCATCAATATCTTTTATTTCCTTAATAATTTTTCCTGATGAATCAATAACATC
>ERZ779673.914-NODE-914-length-11567-cov-3.295605_pt1 | contig 11567 bp, 10 predicted proteins | sample MGYA00511956_ERZ779673 | MGnify/ENA primary metagenome ERZ779673 (study PRJEB29588, sample SAMEA2152065) | human gut metagenome | biome: human gut; feature: human-associated habitat; material: faeces | place: Denmark | collected 2008/2010 ... | reverse complement strand
CCGATGTTCCTGGCCGTCATTGCCCTGCTTGTCTGGCAGGAGACCAATCCCGACGGATTCAATACGATCTGGCAATGGTTCGGCTGGTCCAACCAGACACTGGCGGTGTTCACATTGTGGATGATGGTGGTATACATGGTGCGCACCCATAAGGCTTACTTCATGGTGCTTGTCCCTGCTTTGTTCATGACACTGGTCTGCGCTACCTTCCTTCTTGTGTCGCCGATGGCTTTGGGATTCAGTCCGTCGGTGGCTTATGTGGGTACGGTGATCGTCTTCCTCATCGCTGCCATCTGGTTTTGTGTATGGAAGGCTCGCGACGGAAAGAATGCCAACAACTAATACATTATATTTATGAAGAAGAAAATTATCATGATGATGCTGGCACTGCTGACTTGCATAACGGCGAGTGCCCAGTTTGAGAAGGACAAGATGTACGTAGGAGCATCGCTCACAGGTCTCAATCTGAGCTATAGCGGTCTCAACAAACTCAACCTGGGCTTGAGCGCCAAGGTGGGTTATATGCTTGAAGACAATTGGATGATTTACGGACAGGCCGGTTATGACCATTCAGGCAGTGATGCCGTTGCCGATTATATGAATCTGGGCATCGGTGGCCGTTATTATATCGTACAGAATGGTCTGTTTCTGGGCGTGAATGCGAAATTCGTGCATGCCTTCCACAACTATAACGACGTGATGCCGGGCGTAGAGGCAGGTTATGCTTTCTTTGTCAGCCGCACCGTGACCATCGAGCCGTCAGTGTACTATCAGCAGAGTTTTAAGAATCATTCTGACTATAGCACGATAGGGATTAATCTGGGTATTGGCATTTATCTCTAATGGATCAGTATCCCTCCGTATTGCTTGAACGGGCGGTGAGCGAGTTCTCCCGCCTGCCGGGTATCGGCCGCAAGAGTGCCTTGCGGCTTGTGCTGTTTATGCTCCGTCAGAGCGAGGAAACGGTTGACGGCTTCGTGTCTGCACTCTCTCACCTAAAGAAAGACGTGAAGTATTGTAAGGTGTGCCACAACATCAGCGACACCGAGGTGTGCCCGATCTGCAGCGATCATTCGCGTGATGCGTCGACGGTCTGCGTGGTGGAGAATATTCAGGATGTGATGGCGGTGGAGAATACACAGCAGTATCACGGACTGTACCACGTGCTTGGAGGCATCATCTCGCCCATGGACGGCATAGCACCGGGCGATCTGGAGATCGCCTCTTTGGTGGAACGGGTGAAGGCGGGAGGAATCCGTGAGGTGATCCTGGCACTGAGCTCTACCATGGAGGGCGACACTACTAATTATTATATATCCCGGCAGTTGCGCGGGCTCGATGTGAAGGTGAGTGTCATCGCACGGGGTATCTCGGTCGGCAATGAGCTGGAATATACGGACGAGGTGACGCTGGGACGTTCGATACTCAACCGTACGCCTTTCGACCAGTGATGTATGCAGGAAGGCAGGTGGCTCTGCGGCTTGCCGCCTTTATTTTTTATAAAATAAGATGTTTCTATACTGATTATGAACCGTTTGCGTCATATATTGCAAGCTATTCTTTGGACGTCTGTCGTCCTGACCATCCTTATCGTGGTGGTATATGAGAGTCACTGGCTACTGGAAGGCGGTTGGGCCGATCGTTCTGCATGCCAGTTCGTCTGGCAGATCGTTATGGAGCTGGCCACGATCGTGGCTATCTCGGTAGCCTTGTTCCTTTTCCGCTTCAAGCGCATCCACCGGCTGTTGGTCGAGGGGCGTATGAAGGCTCTGCATACATGGAGCATCGTTCGTCTGTTGATGCTCTGTGTACCGATTGTGCTGAATGCCGTGCTCTATTATCAGTTCATGGCTGTCGCGTTCGGTTATATGTCCATTATCCTGTTGCTCAGCCTGTTCTTCGTCTATCCCTCAAAGACACGCTGTGAGCAGGAGATGGCGGAGCTGGACGACAGGGAGAAGCTGGAACAGAACGAGGAAGTTGCTGACAAGCCGGATGGACAGGATGAAAAATAAAGAAGGTGTCTATGAAGCTTAGCGTCATCATCGTCAACTATCGTGTCCGTTCCTATCTCCTGCAGTGTCTGCGGTCGGTATTCCGTGCCCTTGACGGGATGGAGGCAGAAGTGTTTGTCGTAGACAATCATTCCGGTGACGGATCGGTAGAGGCTGTGACCGAACATTATCCGCAGGTAAAGCTCATCGCGTCGATGCACAATCTCGGATTTGCCCGAGCCAATAACAAGGCTATCCGCGAGGCGGAGGGTGACTATGTGCTTCTGCTCAATCCCGACACATTGGTCGGTGAGGATGTGTTGAAGCGTGCGGTCGCCTTCATGGATGGTCATCCTGAAGCCGGAGCCTGTGGCGTGCACATGCTGAACAGCGATGGCAGCTCGGCTCCTGAATCGCGGCGCGGCGTGCCTTCTCCGCTGACGGCTTTCTATAAGATGTCGGGACTGTGCGCGTATTTTCCGGAGAGCCGGCGTTACGGCCGCTATTACATGGGATGGCTGCCGTGGAATGAACCCGTAGAGATCGATATCGTCAGTGGCGCTTTCTGTCTGTTGCGCCGAGAGGCGCTCGCAGAGGTGGGACTGCTCGACGAGACTTTCTTTATGTACGGCGAGGATATCGACTTGAGTTATCGTTTGCTCAAGAAGGGTTGGCACAACTGGTATCTGCCTCTGAGAATCCTGCATTATAAAGGAGAGAGCACGCAGAAGTCGAGCTTCCGCTATGTCCATGTGTTCTATGAGGCCATGCTCATCTTCTTCCGGAAACATTACGGACATTTGTCGTGGCTTCTCTCGGTGCCTGTGCAGGCAGGTATCTATCTCAAGGCTCTCCAGGCCCTTTGTCTCCTGCAGTTCCGGGGAGCACGCCGGGCGTTGGGCTTCTTCACCCCCTCGATGGCCGTCTCTACCGAAGCGGTATATGTCTTTCATGGCAGCCGGTCGAACAAGGAGAAGTTTGACCTCTTCTGTCGTCGTCGCGGACTGATGACTGAACCTGCAGAAGGCGCTCCCGTCTATGCGGTCTATGATGTGTCGGTCTATGATTATACGTCGATGCTGGAGGCACTAGCCTCACAGCAATGTCAGCCACGCGAGCAACTAGCTACCTATGATCCCGATGCCGACTTGCTGATCACGGCCACGCAAGTGGTGCAATAGACCGGTCAGGTGAAGCCACGCATCTTCTTGTAGATATAATCCACTAACTTTAAGCGATGATGAAAAACAAACAAACAGAAAAGAACACTCGTCCCATTGTCCGACTTCGCGCGCTTGAGCCTGAGGACCTTGACCTGCTGTATAAGATGGAGAACGATCGCGATTTATGGGAGGTGGGAACCACCAATGTACCTTATTCGCGCTATGCACTGCACAATTACATCGCCAACTGCTCCTGTGACATTTATGTAGACCGTCAACTGAGAATGATAGCTGAGAATGTCGCCCATGAGACGGTTGGGATAGTCGATCTTGTCAATTTTAACCCTCAGCACGGTCGGGCAGAGGTGGGCATCGTCATCTTGAAACGTTATCGTGAGCAGGGATATGCTTGGTCGGCACTTTCCCAGCTTATCGACTATGCCCGCAACATATTGAATCTTCACCAGCTCTATGCCATCGTGTGCCAGGACAATACAGCTTCGGTGCATCTTTTCCAATCGCTTGGCTTTCAACGACAAATGGAGCTAAAAGACTGGCTGAGGGAGGATAATCAGTACAAGGACGTTTGGGTGATGCAATACTTTTTTGGAAAAAAGTTCGTGAAAAGTTTGGAGGTTTGTAAATAAATTGCTACCTTTGCACTCGCAATTAGAACAAGGGGCTACCGATAGTAAAAAGGTGCGTTAGTTCAGTTGGTTAGAATGCCTGCCTGTCACGCAGGAGGTCACGAGTTCGAATCTCGTACGCACCGCAGAAAGCCTTAAGATCGACAGATCTTAAGGCTTTTCTAGTATTTGTCAGGTTACGTACACGGATAGTTAGATGGTAACCTTCATAAGGGAGCATCATCGGCACCTAAGCTGGTCGGGGAAGCCATACGCCTCCTTGCAGATACAGTGATGGAGTTGTCCTGCTCTTTTCATGGCTAACCATCTTCTTGTCTTATCGGTCATCCATGATTATGGGACTTTCCCCTGTGTCATGGTGGTCAGTCCAACGGTCTGTCGCGTAATGCCATTTAAACATCTCCATGGCAAGAGCAATGGTCACACTGGTTCAAATAATGGTCATGATCTCATGGAACTTCTGTTGGAACTTCTGTTATCTATGGGCAATCTGAAGGAGATAAGGATAGCTTCATAAAGGCATCATCCATCTAATGTAAGCCAATTCCCAAGAAAAATTATCGTGTTCTTGATATACCTATATTAAATAAAATCTATTATATTTGCATCATATATGACGCGTTGGCCGATAATGAGAAGATGTCATGGCAATATGACCATGAGGTAGTTTGAGATGACAGTATGATGATTCCGTAAGGTCAGTGTTATTGCATAGAGCGAACTTTAATTATAGGTATTCATGAATAGAAAGGATCACAAATTAGCAGTACTGATTGATGCAGACAACGTACCCTATTCCAACGTCAAGGGAATGTTGGAGGAGATTGCCAAGTATGGTACCTTAACTATCAAGCGTATATATGGAGACTGGACGAAGCCCACCGTTTCTGGCTGGAAGTCGGTCCTGCTCGATTATGCCATCACGCCTATTCAGCAATATAGTTATACGACGGGCAAGAATGCCACGGACTCGGCTATGATCATTGATGCCATGGATATCTTACATGCGGATAAGGTGGACGGCTTCTGCATAGTGTCGAGTGACAGCGACTTTACGCGTCTGGCCGTTCGCCTGCGGGAGTCGGGTAAGTTTGTGATCGGCATGGGTGAACAGAAGACGCCGCATTCTTTCATCGTGTCGTGTGACAAGTTTATCTATATCGAGATCCTTAACCATGCGAAGGCAAGTGCATATAATAAGGAGACCGCGACGAAAGGTCCGAAAGACGAGATCATTAAATTGTTGAGCCAGTCAGTCGAGGATCTGGCGGATGATAACGGATGGGCGTTCCTGGCGAATGTCGGTAATCTGATGCTGAAGAAGATGCCGGATTTTGATTCCCGAAATTATGGCTTCTCTAAATTGTCGGAACTGATAGAGGCGAATAAGGATAAGTTCGAGATAGAGAAGAGAGATACCTCCACCCCAAGCATAAAGCATGTGTATGTGAAAAACCGGAAGTAGCCCCCGGAGAGATGCCGGAGCGAAAGGTGTATAGCACAACTATATGTATAGCCGACTTGCCGGATTGTTATGGTTGGACTTGACCTTATGGCTATGCTGGGAATGTTTTCGTCAGTGGTGTTGAGCCCGTCGATGTCATGGATATGACAGGGTTAAGAAAGAACAGGCGTTGCAGAGGTCCGGAAGGGTAAGAACGTGTCTTGTGATAGTAAGATAAGCGATGAAGGATAGCATTGCCATAGGTCCGGCTAGCTGCTATTGGATGAAATCTGATGAGGATTGGGATTGACACTGGAATATTGCAGGATGATTATCGACACGGATAGAAACATTCTACAAACAAGAAATAAAATGAACAGACGAAAAGGGTATCAATGAGACAAAAGAGACTATATATAATGATATTGACGGCACTCTCCGTTCAGGTCGGAATGGCTCAGGCACAGATCCGCGACACCCTCAATATGGGGAAAACGCATGAGATAGATGAGGTGGTCGTTACCGGCACCCGCAATGAGACGGATGTCCGTCATCTGTCCCAGACCGTGACGGTGGTGGATCGCAGTAAGATAGACCGGTCCTTACAGTCGTCGCTGTTGCCGGTGCTGACAGAACAGGTTCCCGGCTTGTTTGTCACTGCCCGTGGAATAATGGGATATGGAGTGTCGGGAGGAGCGGCCGGCAGCATCTCCCTGCGCGGCTTGAGTGGAGGAACCGCCCGGCTGATGGTGATGATAGACGGTCATCCTCAGTATGCCGGCATATTTGGCCATCCGATAGCGGATGCCTATCAGTCGTTCCTTGCCGAACGGGTGGAGGTGTTGCGGGGGCCGGCCTCGGTCCTTTACGGTTCCAACGCGATGGGAGGCGTGATCAACATCGTCACCCGTAAGATGCAGGGTGATGGGGTGAAGACGAATGTCCGTGCAGGATATGGATCTTATAATACGCTCGAGACGGAATTGACCAACCGCATACGAAAGGGACGTTTCTCCAGTGTGGTCTCCGGGTCATACAACCGCACGGACGGCCATCGACCTGACATGGGATTCGAGCAATACGGTGGATATGCCAAACTGGGCTATGAGATGACTGACAACTGGAATGTGTGACGTGAACGTGACCCATTTCAATGCCTCGTATCCCGGACCGGCAGGCGCGCCGTTGGTCGACGGCAACCAACGCATTACACGTGGCATGACGGCGTTGGCAGTGGAGAATCATTATGAGAAGACCTCTGGTGCCGTTAGCTTCTTCTATAACTGGGGCCATCATTGGATCAATGATGGCTATACCCCTTCTGCCGGTGAAGGACCGAAGGATGAGCGATTCCTTTCGAATGACAATATGATGGGCGTTTCCCTCTATCAGAGTGCCCGGCTCTTCAGAGGCAACCGCACCACTCTGGGCTTTGACTGGTTCCGGTATGGCGGACATGCCTGGAATGAATATGTGAGTGGAGAAAGGGCTGGGACGACATCCGACCTGGTGGATAAGCATGAGGATGAGCTGGCCGGGTATGTCGATTTCCGTCAGGATATCGGGGCGTGGCTCACATTCAATGCGGGGCTCCGTGCCGATCATCATTCGCGTATCGGATTGGAGTGGGTGCCGCAGACCGGGCTGGCTTTCCATCTCCCTCACGCCATGGAGCTGAAGGTATCGGCCTCGAAGGGATTCCGTTATCCGATCCTACGTGAGATGTATATGTTTCCACCGCAGAATCCGGATTTGCAGCCGGAGTCGATGTGGAGCTACGAGCTGGCCTTTTCCCAGCGCCTGATGGATGGACGGCTGACCTATGGTGTGAACCTGTTTTACATAGACGGAAAGAATCTCATCGTGACATTACCCAATCCGCATGGCAGTGGCATGCTGAACCAAAATTCGGGTAGGATAGAGAACAGCGGCGTGGAATTGCAGGGAGCTTACCGCATCAACCGTTATTGGTCGGTGGACGGCAACTACAGCTATCTGCACATGAAAAACCCGGTCATCGCCGCACCTGAGCACAAGTTGTACGTGGGTGCGAATCTTTCCTGCGGACGCTGGAACGTTTCTTCCGGAGTGCAGTATATTGCCGGACTCTATACTGCGGTGGGTGGCGACGAGAGCAAGGAAGATTTTGTGCTTTGGAATCTGAGTGCCTCTTTCCGCATATCGCAATGGCTGGATATCTGGGTGCGGGGAGAGAACTTGCTGGCACAGAGATATGAGATTAATGCCGGTTATCCCATGCCGCGGGCAACGGTGATGGCCGGTGTCAATCTGAACTTTTGAAAACATTTAATCCATTACAATGATGAGAAAGAGCATCTTGATGATGATGGCAGTCTTGTTTGCCACATTCGTGTGTGCCCGGACGCATAACGGGCAGGACGCTTCCCGGCCGGTAGCTTCTCTAGAGACGGGCCTGCCGAAAGTGTATTGGTATAAAACGATATCCTCGGAGAATTTGATCAAGATCTATGAGGCTCTCGGCCGTGAGGCAAGCGGTAAGGTAGCGGTGAAGCTGTCCACTGGTGAGCCCGGCGGACACAATTTCCTGCAACCGGCACTGATCAAGGACCTGGTGCAGAAGGTGAACGGAACCATCGTGGAGTGCAACACCGCATACGGTGGTGGCCGTAGCAATACAGAGAGTCACCTCAAGGCGGCTGCCGACCACGGATTTACTGCTATCGCGCCGGTGGATATCATGGACGCGGAAGGGGAGACCGATCTTCCCGTCAAGGGTGGCAAGCACCTGACTCGAGACATCGTAGGCAAGGACCTGTTGAACTACGATTTCATCATCATCCTTTCCCATTTCAAAGGACATGCAATGGGCGGGTTTGGTGGAGCCATCAAGAATATGTCCATCGGCATAGCGTCCTCCAATGGCAAGCGGCTGATCCATTCCGCCGGAACGAGCACGACAAGCTGGGGCCATCCTGCCCAGGACGATTTCCTGGAGTCAATGGCTGAGGCAGCCAAGGCTGTGGCTGATCATTACGGGAAGAAGATTCTGTATATCAGCGTGGCCAACAACCTGTCGGTGGATTGCGACTGCGACGCTTCTCCGGAAGATCCGAAGATGGGCGACATTGGCATCTTGGCCTCACTCGATCCCGTCGCTCTCGACAGGGCCTGCACCGATCTCGTACGCTCTTCTGAGGATCATGGTAAGATCCATCTGATCGAACGGATAGACTCACGCCATGGCATGCATACGTTGGACCATGCCGAGTCGCTTGGAATGGGAAGCCAAAAATACGAGTTGATACAACTCGACTAGGCGTTGACTGTATGTAAGTGACGCTTGGACTTTAAGGCATCCAATTATTGGCCCATTGGAGATGATCCTTTTGTCGTGGCACAAGAAGTGGATTGGACGTGAGAAAAGTGGATGAGGTATTGGGCGGATGTATGTGATGGGCAATCGATATGAGTAAGTCTCCCTTTAAGGCTATGATGAGACCTATGCCAACAGTAGGAGTAGGGAATGAATTGTCATAAGGTTGGCATATTCACAAAAAACGAGGGATACATAGTAATATCGTTTTGTCATTTATAACAAATATGTTGGCTGGTTGTGAAACATCGGGATGGTAATCGACATAATGATCTTATTCCGATCAGGACAGTAAATGGTCTCGCATTGAGATGCATACTCGTTGGAATCTGAAAGATAGAATGATAGTAAACGATTAAAAAGAAAGACTATGAGAATAATAGGAAATGTGTTATGGCTGGTTTTCGGTGGACTGGAAGCTGCCATCGGATATTTCACCGGCAGTCTAGCGATGGCCTGCACGATCATCGGCTTGCCTGTGGCGTTCCAGACTTTCAAGATCGGCCTGTTGTGTTTATGGCCTTTTGGGGCGGAGATAGAGGATACGGATTCACTCGACGGTTGCATTCGTATCCCACTCAATGTGTTGTGGATCATTATGGGTGGCTTGTGGGCATGGCTCATGCACATCATCTTTGGTGTATTACTGTTTATCACGATCATAGGCATTCCCTTCGGAAGACAACATTTCAAGATGGCCCGTCTGTCGCTCGCTCCTTTTGGCAAGAGGGTATTGTTGAAGTAAGGCATGTTCGGGGCGAGTCTGGGTTTTATCTGTGGTTTGTCCTCCAAGAGTTCCTTCTTTACGAGAGGGAGTAAGAAATTCGGCAGGTCATACTGACTGGATTGGTATGGATGAGCTTCTTTGTTCATCTCGGCCGAGGGCTGGAGAAGAACATAAGATGGAACGTGGCATGACGTAGCCTTTCTTCCCCCTTATCTACATTTTGCATTCGTCGGCAATATTTTGTACTGTTGGCATATATATCGATTGTAATATGACCGATGATAGAATAGTTCAAGCAATTTGTATGATGTTGTCGTGTGAAGAGATATGGACGAAGGGGGTGGCCTTTCATGATCATAATGCCACGCGGAGATATGTCTGATGGAATGGGTTATATGCTTTTCTTATAGCTCGCTATGGCCCATGCCCATGAAATGGCTGCATAGGCCAGCATGGCGAAGAACGGTGTCTGAAGATCAGTGAAACCGCTGCCTTTAAGATAGATCGCACGCATCACCTCAATGAAATAGCGTAGCGGATTGGCGTAGGTCATGAGCTGTGCCCAACGGGGCATGGCAGACACTGGCGTGAGCATACCGCTCATCAGAATGAATATCACGAGGAAAAAGAACATCAGCAGGGCAGCCTGTTGCATGGTGGAGGAATAGTTGGATACGATGAGCCCCAGGCTTGACACGATGAGCAGGAACAGGGTGGCATGGATAAACAGCAGTAAGACGCTGCCTGCTGGGGACAGCCCGTAGATGACCCACGCGAGAAACACCGACCAGGCAAGCATGAACAGCCCGATGAGCCAATAAGGTATCAACTTGGAGAAGATGAAGGCGAAGCGTCCGACAGGTGTGACATTCATCTGTTCGATCGTACCGCGCTCCTTCTCGCCGACAATGTTGAGAGCCGGCAGGAAACCGATGAGCAGCGTCAGGAGCATGGCCATTACGGCCGGAACCATAAACATCTTGTAGTCGAGCTGTTGATTATAAAGGTATCTTGGCCTGACATCCGCCCCTGCAGAAGCGGTCCGGCCGTTGTTCATTCCCTGTTCTTCGCTGAGCTGTGTCGCATAGTCGGACAGGATCTGCAGCATATAGGCCTGTGCGAGCATGCCTTTCATTCCGTTCACGGCATTGGCCTCGACATCGACATGGGCAATGCCGGTCTTGATGAGGTCTTTTTCAAAGTTGTGTCCTATCTCGAGGATCAGATCTGCATCGCCGTTGTCAATGGCGTTCATGGCCGATGGGTGACCGTCATAGACACCGGTGAGCGAGAAATAGGTCGAGGCGTCGGCTTTCTGCACCAGACGGCGTGAGAGGGAGCTGTGGTCGTTGTCGATGACGCAAAACTTCAGGTTCTTGATCTCCTGATTGGCTGCATAAGGAACCACGATGAGCAGGATCAGGGGTAGCATGACAAACAGTTTCGGAAGAATGGCATTGCGTCTGATCTGAAGGAACTCTTTTTCTATAAGGTATTTTATCACCATAATACTATAGTCTTACTTTAAACAATCGGAGTGACACGCCAAGAAGTACTACCTCCATGACAGCCATGACGGCGGCATCGGCAGCTACATAGACAGCGCTGCTGCCCTGGATCATCAGTTTGCGTGCCGCGTCGATATACCATCGTGCCGGGACAACGGCCGACAATCCGCGAAGAATGGAGGGCATGCTTTCGAGCGGAAAGACAAGGCCGGAAAGGTAGATGGTGGGCACGATGAGTAACAGCGATAAGATCATGGCTGCAATCTGTGTGCTGACGAGGGTGGAGATGAGCAGGCCGAGCGTGAGTGAGACGAGGATGTAGAGCAGCGTCACCCCGAGGAAGCAGACCATGCTGCCTGCCATCGGCACATGGAGCAGGAAAAAGGACAGCAGCAGTATGGCTGTAAGATTGATGCAGGAGATGATGAAGTAGGGGACGAGCTTGGCCAGGATGATACACGCCGGTGGAAGGGGCGAGGCCAACAGCACTTCCATGGTGCCGCTCTCTTTCTCTCGCACGATGGCGATACTGCTCATCATGGCGCAGATAAGCATCAGGATCATGCCTATGACACCCGGAACGAAATTGTATTCGCTTTTCTGTTGCGGATTATAGAGCATGCGTGTGACGGGAACAAGGGTGAGGCTACGGCCAACGGCATTGTCCATGACCTCCTTTTGCGCCGCGGCCAGCACTTGCTGGACATACTGCACACGTACGGCGGCCTG
>ERZ779673.909-NODE-909-length-11611-cov-1.614486_pt1 | contig 11611 bp, 14 predicted proteins | sample MGYA00511956_ERZ779673 | MGnify/ENA primary metagenome ERZ779673 (study PRJEB29588, sample SAMEA2152065) | human gut metagenome | biome: human gut; feature: human-associated habitat; material: faeces | place: Denmark | collected 2008/2010 ... | reverse complement strand
GGTAAGCCTCTCACACCCGCCATTTACACGGGCATTGAAGCCCTTTCGCCCAACCGTTTCCTCTGTCACCTCGCATGGAACGAAAAGGTAATGCTTGATGAGCAAGGACGGAAAGTAGAGAAATAGAATTGTGAAATAGAAAAGTAGAAAATATGTACAGAGAACAAGATGCTATAACGATAGCAAATATGGAGTGTATGCTCACACAGAAGTTTGCTGATTTGTCAGACGAAGTAGAGCGCATAGTTCCTCTATCGGGGAAATTTGAGCCCATATATGCCACTTGATTTCAAGTCCGTGCTTCACCGCCCCTGCACATCCCGACCAGAACCGTCCGATATGAGGAGTCTTCTTCCCGGCCTTGCTGATATAGCATGGGTCTATGGCAATGGCAAGTAAGCCATCCATGTCCAACACACGCCTTGCAAGAGACAGGTTCAACAGAAGCCAATCGATGCAGTCTTTCTTCTTGCGGTTGAAATTCTGACGATAGGTCTGCTCGCTGTGCTTGCCGTAGCGAGCCATCTGTGTGAAGTTTATCTTTCTGGGTAGAATCATATATAAAGTCAGTATCTCGATGGGCAGAGTCTGGAAAGGTTTTGCTAACTTTGCACCAGATTCTTTCATTGATGTACGGATTGCATCCTTGAGAATCTCCTCATATTGGCTAAGTGGCTCTGAAATCATCATACTTTTAAAGTCTTGAATCAACTATAAAAGTACTGAAAATCAGACACTTGGTCAAATTTATTTAGTTGTATTTTGTTAATCAATTCGCTAATTTTCAAACAATTATGTGATTATTAACAGAGTATTGTTAAAGACAACACTCCTGATTCTCCATGGAGACAAATGACATTAGAGACATCAAGATATAAATATGCTTGGGTTTCAACAAATGAAAAAGCTAACAATGCAGTACGCTCTTATATCAATGGACTGAAATGGAGTGTCGGAAAATTATATGAATTACCAACAAGGACCGGTATGTATTACGTTTTGCCATAATCCCTCGAAAACTGGCAAAAGCCAATATATCAGTAAATGAGCAAGATAAGGAAAAGTGAATACCAAGAATTGTTCTTTTCATTTCATGCCAAAGTCATCAATAATGAGCAGGTCGTGGGCATTGAGCTTGCGGAATATGTACTGAAATGAAAACAGATACAAAAAATAGATGCGTTTCCTTGCTTTTCGTCTAAAAATTAGTTATCTTTATATAAGATAAGCTCTTTAAATATACAAACTATGATACGATATACACCAGAAAAAATCGCAGCACTTAGACCTAACGAAATATTTGTTTTTGGAAGTAATTTAGCAGGTCATCACGGAGGAGGTGCTGCCAGTATTGCCCACGAAAGATTTGGTGCAGTTTGGGGAATTGGCACTGGCTTACAAGGGAATTCCTATGCAATCCCTACAATGCAAGGAGGAATAGATACCATTAAACCATATGTGGATGAATTCATCTGCTTTGCAAGATTACACTCGGAACTTACATTTTATGTTACTCGCATTGGATGTGGTATCGCAGGGTTTAGTGACAGTGAGATTGCACCACTATTTGACAAGGCTTATGACGTGAAGAATATCATACTTCCCGAGTCGTTTTACAAAATAATAAATCACGCTCGCCAATTAAATAGTGAGACCAATGGCTTAAAATTTCATGCCATACCAATCAAGTTCTTTGAGGAGGACAGGATAAAGATGGAATCCATGAGCAGAGAGGAAAAAACCAATTATGTTCAGAATTTAAAGAAAAAGGGTAAGTATTTAATTGATCATAAATCTCCTGTTGCCGAATTATTTCCCCTGTTGAATACAACGGATAAGGGATATCATGTTATCGCTATTGCGAATAGTACATTTGCTATTATTGCAGATAATTTATTGTATTCCAACAAATACGCATGGGGTTTGGATCTTGGACAAAAAACATTGTCAGTAGTAGCAAAAGATGCAAGTGAAAAAGATTACCCTTATGGACAGTTTGTAGTTCTCCTAGAAGATGGAAGTATCTGTTTGATATGGTCAGATACATGTATCAAAAAAATATCTGATAATGGTTATATCTCTGTCGCATCAGGATGTGGTGGTTTAGTTTTTGGTTTGAGAAGTGATGGTACAGTAGATGTGTTATTCTCTGAAAAGGATACGATGGGAATCATTTGCGATGTAAAAGAATGGACAAATGTAACACAAATTGATGCAGGTCCTCGACATATCGTAGGATTAAGAAATGACGGTACTGTAATTGCAGCAGGGAAATCAACAGCATGCAAACCACTTGAAGAGTGGAAAGATATTATGAAAATATATGTATCAAAAGCCTCTCCTTTGTATGGCAAGGAGAATGACTTGACTTTTGGCATTGGACAAGATGGATGGCTATATGTTGACGGTGATTGTTGGCCAAAAGGAAAAGATTTTTGGAGGCGTATTCGCGCACAATACGATGTTTCAGATATCATAGAAAATGGATACATGTTATGGATAAGAACTGATGAAGGAGAGTTAAGATGTGTGACATATTATAGCAAGATGGATTATCTTGAGGAGATAGATTTTGTCAGGAAGTATCCCGACTGTAGATTTATTGACTCGTATGGAGATGTCACAGTTCTTGTAGATAAAGAAGGAGAATTTCACGTTTTATATTCCAATAAAGAAGTTGACTGGTGGGATATGTAGTAATCGATAAATCACAATAGACAGAAATTGGAATTCTTTTGGAATATAGTGTTTGCAAGAACTAAAGAGGAATTGAAAAGAAAACGGATATACGTGAACACCGAATGAAAACAAGATTCATTACATATATCCTTCTATTGCTCTCTTTGTCTGTCTCCGCACAGACAAAGAGAGCTTTGGTTATTGGGTTAGGCGAACAGCAGGATAAGGCATGGAACAAAATCAATGGTGACAAGGATGTTCCGCTTGTTCAGGCGATGCTGAAAAACGCAGGTTTCAAATCTGTCATGACATTGATAAATCGACAGGCGACAAAGGCTGGCGTTGTTTGGGCATTCAAGAGAATGACGGCATCATGCAAACATGGCGATGTGGTATATCCATTATTCTGGACATGGACAGCAGATGACGAATGTGCATAATGACGAGAAAGACGGACTGGATGAATGTTGGATTCCGTATGATGCTTGCCGAAAAGAAACCTCCAACTAAAAAATAAAAATATTCTTCTGTTGAGAAAGATTTTATTCAAGATGTATTAGTGTGCATTAAAGAAACCGGGAAACTTGCACCTACAGAGTTGTATGTTTTGGATAAATTACGAATAGCTTATAATCTATCGGAAGAGAGGTCACGGCAGTTAATCTTTGGAACGATAAAAAAATATAATGCGGAAAAAAACGAGTTATTATATAAGGATGCGATTTCAGCTTGTCTTTTAGATTGTGGCTATTTAACCACAACGGAAAGATATCTTTTAGAAAAACTTCGTATAGCCTTAAATATCTCAGAACAAAAAGCATATTCTTTAGAAAAAGATAGTGATTGGAATATTTTGTAACTCCATAATTTTGCAAATACGATAATTGAAAAGAAAACTTGTAAACCAACATCTCTTAGGTTTGCAAGTTTTTCTTTTTATGGTGATAGATTTTAAATATTCAAAACTCTCTATACCAATAACGTATAACAAGAAAAAAAGAAAATGGACAAACAAAGTTTTATAAACACAAAGGTTTTGAAAGAAAAACTACAAGAGTATGCAACGAAAGTTGGTCGCATTAGTGCTCGTCCACTCTTGTTGCTTTATTTCATCATGGTAAGTAAGGATACACCGAAGAGCGACAAATTGATGATTCTGTCAACCATATCCTATTTGATATTACCTGTAGACTTGATTTCTGCTAAGCGTCTGCCTATTATTGGATGGATAGACGAGGCTTTTTCTCTTTCAGTTGTCTATCAGAAAGTGAGCAAGAACATCACACCAGAAATCGAACGAAAGACAGATGCATTGCTTGACAAGTGGTTTCCTGAATATACCAACTACATTGAAATCTTTGATTGATGGTAAAAGTAATTAAACACAAAATTAATATTTAAATATATAACACCTATGGAAGTAAAAATAAAATATTCAGAACTTCAAGATTTTATCTTGCATAATTTCAAGAAAGAAGTGTCGTTGGCATTTGTCGCTCCATCTACAGTCTCTTTGTCAACGAAAATAAAGTTTTTAGGCTTTGCGAAGAGTATTGGTGTAGAGCTGTGTGTTGAGAAAGTAGATGGTTCCAACCTACACATAGCATATAGTGGTAAGTTAGGAATAGAATTGCTTATCACTCCTGCCATTGCTTTCTTGAAGAGGCTTTTGCCAGACAAAACGAACTTTATAACTCAGAACTCAAACAATCGAGTAATCGTAAACCTGGCAGAAATAGAGCAGTTGAAAGGTGTGCTTGAAAAGGTAACACTGAAGAGTATATGTTTTGATGAAGAGCATGTTATCATTGAGTCTTCCATGAATATACCAAATTGCAAGTAGGTTTATAGCCAGACTCATTAATACTTCGATTATGTTTACTACGCAGTTTTGGCTCATTGTTGTAGGCATTGCTCAAATGATTGGTTGCAGTTGGATTTTCAGTAAATTCCAAAAACGGACTTACAAACGGGAAATCCGAAGCAGACATTCTTATGTCTTGTTGGCTAAGTTGCTGGCAGAAGAAGAAAAACTTAGGTGCAACATCAGTAAATGCAGGGATGATGGTACAGGAGAAGTGTATCTTGGCTTACCGGAAGGGATAGTAAAGGTGTTTTCTCTTGGAAATGGTAGATATGCTATTTCTCTTGTTGGGGCTGTTATTATAAATGACTTGCATGTAGACATGGCTCGTGAGATTTGTAAGGATTTGAACACTAAGGAAAGTAGAGTAAGGTATAGCGTTGGCTTTGAACCAGCTTTTTCCAAAACAGGAATTTCTATTACTTGTGACTTTGAGGAAGATGGCGACGATGAAACTACCGAATACGATATTCTTAGTTATGCCAAGACATATTTAGAGCCAAAGCAACAAGAACTACAAACAATATGGACTCAGAAAATAGAAGAAATGCAATAATACAAAAATATAAAAGACATGAACACAAATAAATACTTCAAGTTAGGCTTAATCACAATATTTTTAGCCTTTTTCGGACAGTTGTCCTTCGCCCAAGAAGTGATAGTGGCTGACACTATTGACGCAGAAGAAGCATTTGGCAAAAAGCCCATCACCCAAGTACCATTGGAACAATGCGAACAGATAGACACCTGTAGCATTGCCAAGTTTGCCGTTGTTTCAAAAGGTGGCAAACAGGGTATCTATGACTTGGAGAAGCATGAGAATGTAACGGAGATAGATTTAGATGTTGCAGGTTTCTCACGTCGTTATGTGTCAGAAGATGGCATTGAGGTATTCTACTTCTATGTAGAAAAAGGGATTGAGCGTGGCACCATTGGCGTGGTTGGAGGAAACAATCAAACTGTTGGTGTATGGATGGACAATCCTGAATATGTCGCTAAACTTGATGAATGCACAACAATAGATAGTGTGATGACTCAGAAATGCCAAGATGTTTTGTCTAAGGGGTTGAAAATGTTGAATGGAACATACGGACAGATTGCTGTTATAGATGCACAAACAGGAAGACTGAAATCATGGGTCGCATTGGAGAAAGATAGAGATGATTATTCAGAGGGCAAGCTATTGAAACAAGCATGTAGTCCTCGCATTTTGACACTTGTAGGCATTACTCCTATGTTGGCAGATATCAATGGTTCACTCAATGACATGATGGATTTGTGCGGTGGCATATATAATATAGGTGACAGCATCAGCATTCGTGACCATAACTGGCGGTCTGGCGGTTATGGTGTAATGACTTGTCGTCAAGCATTGACACATAAATCTAACGTGGCTATGTTCAAGATACTCTTGGTAAATCGTGGCGACAATGCTTTTGGTATATGGAAGAAAATGACAAGTGACGAAAAGCAAACAAATGCCATGGAATTGGCTGCGCTCTTTAATGGTGCCTATCAGAAGAACACTTTGACATTCCCGACTTTGCAAGGGGACTCAGTTACAGAGGAAACATTTGATAACATTACGACTTTAGGACGTAAATATCTGCAAGAGGTATTGATTGGTCTGAACAAAGGGAAAGGCATACAAGCATCTTATGCCCCAAAGAAAGTGGATATAGCAGGATTATATGGCAACTATCAAGGCAAAGAACTTGAAAACGGTGAACATGAATTGGCAGAAATGTCCTTTGTCGGAGTTTTCCCACGCAAGAAACCTCGCTATGCCTTGGCAGTAATCATCAATAGACCGAATGAACAAACTCATGGTCCAAAGGATTTAGCCAATGGCATCGTGAATAATCTTGTGGAATGGTTGTCTAAGCATTAACACTTGGAAATTATGGAAGAGGTTATCTACAAACATGAAACGAATGGTGAGTTCACAGGAATCTATGCGCAAATAGAAGATGGCAAACTCACCATTACCGAGCAAGATATGGGTGAATTTGAGAAAGAATATTCAAGAGACGGTGAGGTTGAGTCTTTCGTATTCTTTGATGTGGCAAATACCAATCGTCTGATGAGGTCTTTGCACGCATCTGACGACTATAGTCTTATCGAATCATTAAAAAAGAAGTTCAAAAAACATGGGAGTTGCATGAAAAGCGAGATCTGCTATTATTGCGATGAACATGACATCAAGTATCAAACACAAGTATATTATTGATAGAACAATATGACACAGCAAGCCAGGATTCCCATATTATTGAATATAATATTGTCGGAAATATTACGTTACAGATAGATTAGAGGTTACATTTGCCTCTATACTATCATAAACTAAAAATAATCGTAATATGGAGATAAGATATGCAACAATAAGCAAGACTGGTAGAAGGCGTAATAACGAGGATGCTTACAAGGTCATTGATATGCCACAAAACAACAGGTTTATGGGAATAGTCTGTGATGGCATGGGTGGTCATTCCTTTGGAGAGACTGCCAGTGAAACGGTATGCAATACTATATCTGACTTTTGGAAGAAGCATATCAGTACGCCCGATTGTGACTCAAAGGTAAAACTCGCTTGCAAGAAAGCGAGTTGTGCAATTGACAAAAAGTCATCTGAGCTTAACCATGTGGAGATGGGTACGACCATGGTCATGGTAAGTATTGAGAACGATGTGGCAACCATTGCGCATATTGGTGATAGTCGTTGTTATGTACAACGACCTGGTGATGGATTACTTTATCAGACAAAAGACCATATCCGGCTTGATTTTGGATGGGAGATTGTTGCCAAGTGCTTCTTCTCTTACCGTCCAGAAGTGGCAGTACCAGACATCCGACAAATCAAACTACAGACTGGTGACAGAGTTTTACTTTGTTCGGACGGACTGTACAAAAGCATGGCTCCTGACATTTTGCAAGCAAGGATGATGGATGACAAACCATTGGAAGAGATACTTGACGTTTATGATTACCTTTGTGAGAAACAAGGAGATGACAATTATACGGCAATATTGATTGAATGTTTCTGAATTTAGGGAAAAGAATTATGAAGACTCGTTATACATTGTTTGTATTGGGCGTTGCACTGTTATTGATAGCTTCTTGTAATAGAGAAGATATAAGCATTACCTATTTCAAACAACAGCAAAGTACTTCTGACAATACCAACAAGGAAGACTCCTTGATGATGCCTTGTGGATTTATAGAATATGATTCCGTTCGATTCTCGGATGGTTCATATGCTGTGCATCGTTTGCAATATGCACCGCAGAACAGTCTGACGGAGTTCTTTGATAACAAGGGACGAACGATTGCCACGATAGCAAGGGCATCGGAATGTTATGCACAAACTCTTGTGTATGATTACGATGATGAAGGACGGTTGTCTCATCTCCTCCAATATAAAAGTGAAATCTTTGAAGGCTTGGATTCAGACAGCGCAAGCTATGGAAGGAACAAAGAAGGGTATCTTGGCTTTCGACAAATGATAGCAGATATGGTTTATGAACATCCTGACACTGCAAAATACCAGCAGACGAACATTGAATATGATAAAGATGGCGATGCGGTAAAAGCATACATCGTATATGGGAAAGACAGTATCGTGGCTCCCAAAGAGTATAAGTTGACAATTTCCGTAAAGCCATGCCTCAGTTTTTGGCAAAGCGACTTAAATGGTGGATTTTATATTTTCCATGTCAAAATGGAGCCTAAAAGAAAGGATTGGCTCAATTACAAAGTATGTCGATATGCTGACTTTATGCCATCAATGGAATCTGAGTATCAGGATGGATACATTATTAAAACTGTATGGCATCATGATCCATATATACAGTCGGATGACAAAGACCTTGTCTTCGTTCCTGTAAGAACTGGTGACTTGAATGTATATTCCGTTACATGGGAAGATGGTAGCAAACACCAACGTGCGTATAAGAATGGACTATTGGCATATAAGCAGGAAATCAGCAAGTATGGCATGGTGTTGAAAAAGGAAACATATTCCTTTCCGTCCAACAACAAGGTAAAGATTACATTTGAAACTATTGATTATAAAACCAAAACGTTGACAGCACAATCAACTTCTGTCATAGATGTTCCTAACATGGAAATGTATCATGAGGACATGAATGTTGACAGTGGCGATTATAGATGGGAAAATTATTACAACAAATAAAAAATATACGGCTATGGATAAGACAAATTTCAAAGATGCCTATGATATAGGTGAGAATATGGCAGTGCTTAGTGGTGAAGGTAGAAGTTACACTATCATCAATAAAGAAACAGGAAATGCGAGATTGCTTGTAAGCGAAAGTGGAGCACTCCTTGTATCAGACCACGAGATTGATTTTGATGCGATAAAGAAGGGATGCCCTGATTTCGATGGATGTAAGACTGTTGAATATTGGTTTGGAAGATATAGCGATTTTAAGAATGGCGTTTGCGCTATCTGTTGGACAGTATATCCCGATGGACGTTATTTTGCTGACGAAGATGGTTTCGGAATGGAAAACAATGCCGAAGAGATGGTCTATTGCATCATCAATAAGGACTTGGAAATCATTGTACCATTCCAACCAATGGACGATGTAAAGGAAATGTTGAAGAAATACGAGAAATAGGTATGTTGATTATTCATCCCAAAGACAGAACGACTTCGGTACTCTCTACACTATATGAGGGAATCGGTGCAAATGTGATTAGTGGCAAATGCTCCAACAAAGAAATGGAACATTTGCTGCATCATGTTTCCACGCAAGAACGTATCATGCTACTTGGACATGGCTCAGATAAAGGATTGTTCTATCGGGAGGATGATACAAAGAATGAGTTTGACAAAATTATAGTAGGACATCCACATACATTCCATTTGCGCAAGCATGGTGGAAATCTGATTGGTATATGGTGTCATGCTGATAAGTTTGCAAGAGCAGAAGGGCTGCATGGGTTGTTCTCTGGCATGATAATATCTGAGAAGCAAGAAGCGGAGGAATATGGAATAACTGCTACAAAACAGGAGATACTAAAGTCCAATACAATCATGTTTGAACACTTACGTTGGTTGCTTGACGAGGATATTCCTCTATGCGAAATGCCACAGCGTATAAAAGACATGGATGATAAGAAAACCCCACTATCTGTGTTTAACTATCACAATTTCCATTATATATAAGCAAAAAGTTTATGCAAGTAATAAAACTTAATGGTGAGCACTTGACATTCAAAGGCAGAGTTTATGGCTCTGTCGGCATCGAATATCGTATAGAATATGATGAAACAGCCTTTCACAAGGAATACAATTGCGAATATGCGTATTCCAAAGAAGATAGGGACATGTTAGAAGGCGCAGACGATTCAACTGTGACATACGAACTTACTCCATTAAAGAAAGGACAGTTTGAAATTTATGAAATAGAAGGCTTTCGTGGTCAAGAAACCGCAAGAAATAAGCATACGATAGAAGTAGTATAAATCCAACTAAAGAAAGACGAAATGAGTATATCAAGGCAAGATAAAATTCGTGGTTCACTTCTTGGTGGAGCAATCGGTGATGCGCTCGGCTATCCTGTCGAATTTATGTCATATTCCCAAATAAAATCAAAATTTGGAGAGAATGGCATTACAAGGTTTGCATTAAACAAGAATGGAGTGGCAGAGATTTCTGATGATACACAGATGACTCTGTTTACTGCTAATGGTTTGTTGTTTGGCTTTACAAGAGCAGAGTTGGATGCTTCTTTAGCAAATCCTGAAGATTATATTCAAGACTCTTATATTGAATGGTGGCAAATTCAAACGAACAATGTTGACTACACCCGATGGCATTTCAATTGGATTCGAGATATAAAGGAATTACATGCAAAACGTGCTCCTGGAAACACTTGTATGCAAGCATTGCAGGAAATATCAAGACATAATGAAGTAAACAATCAAAGCAAGGGGTGTGGGGGTATCATGCGTATCGCCCCAATTCCTTTGTTTTACAATGCCTTGAATAATTGCAAGAATGACTTTGTTATACAAGAAAACAGTTCTGTAGAATTATCAGGTGAAGTTGCAAAAATAACCCATAAACATCCTTTAGGTTGGTTACCTGCAGCTCTTCTTGCTTACATCATAGACAAAGTGATTGAACTTACGAGTTTGACGTCATATCAATTTTCCAAAATTATCAATGATGGCATCAAATGTTTAGAACAATTATACCCAAATCAGTTATATCATATTCATAAACTTCAATATTTATTGGAGAAAGCTGGAAGAAGAGCTGTTTCTATTCTTCCTGACGAAGAAGGTATTCGTCAAATAGGCGAAGGATGGGTTGCAGAAGAAACTTTGGCCATTGCTGTGTTTTGTGTTATGAGATATCCGAATGATTTTGAACGAGCTATTATTGCATCTGTAAATCATTCTGGAGACAGTGACTCTACAGGGGCAGTCACAGGAAATATAATAGGTTCTCTTCTTGGAGAAACTGCTATTCCTTCTTACTACAAGGAACATTTAGAGTTGAAATGGTTGGTAGAGGAACTTGCTGATGATATTGCTATAGGAATGCCGGTACATACTCATGATATTAGAGAGGACACACCCGAAAAACAGAATTGGCTTTATAAATATGTTCAAAGTCCATTCGTAGATGTTGTGCCTATAAAAAATTCTTATTTGGTTGATAGGGAACTTGGCATATACGCAGGGGAATACCCTGGAGACAAGGACGATTTTGAATGTAAGATGAAAGTAGGTAGCTTTGATGGTTATCCTTGTGGGTTCCGTTATTTCTATGACTTAACAGAAAAAGACGAGCTAAAACCATATAGGCATTATCTTAAATGCAAACAGGAGTACCATAAATTTCCTATCCCCGATTGTGGAACTCCTAAGGACACAACAAGTGTTGCTCGACTGCTGGATGAAATTATCAACAGAGGTGTGAGAAATCATGAAAACATAATACATGGCAATGAGAAAACTTACATCCACTGTTGGGGAGGTGTAGGAAGAACTGGTACTATTGTCGCCTGTTATTATGCTTATAGGATGAAAGGG
>ERZ779673.907-NODE-907-length-11625-cov-2.547191_pt1 | contig 11625 bp, 7 predicted proteins | sample MGYA00511956_ERZ779673 | MGnify/ENA primary metagenome ERZ779673 (study PRJEB29588, sample SAMEA2152065) | human gut metagenome | biome: human gut; feature: human-associated habitat; material: faeces | place: Denmark | collected 2008/2010 ... | reverse complement strand
AAGTTTATTGATAAGTTCGTGTTGCTGCGCCTGAATCGTAACGTCCAACGCGGTCGTAGGTTCGTCGCAGATAAGGATGTCGGGGTTTGCCGCAAGAGCGATTGCAATGACGATACGCTGACGCATACCGCCCGAGAACTGGAACGGATATTGACGATATCTCTTTCTCGGCTCGGGAATGCCGACTTCTTCCATCAATTTCAACGCCTTATTTTTCGCAACCATTCTGGTGACGCGATACGCGACAGCCTGTGCTTTTTCTTTCAAGAAATCGATGGTTGCAATGGTTTCCTTTTCGGCGTCGAAGTTTTCGGCAGTTGCGATTGCTTTTTCGTAGCTTTCGACGATCTTGTCCAGAATCGCGACGATATTTTGCCTTGCAAGGTCCAGATCGATGATTTTTGCAGGGACAACCTTATAATCCGGGGTTTTTCCGCGAGCGGTGATTTTATCGATCTTTTTCGACTCCTTATCGTAACGTTTTTGTTCTTTAACGTTGTTGGGGATTGCCGAAAAATATGTGTCGATTGCGCGGTAAAGGCTCGGCTCGAAGGTATAAGCGGTGCTGTCTTTTATGATAGCGAGCTTATCGATTGAGTCTTTCACGGCTTCCGAAAGCACTTTTGCGGTGGCTTTATAAAGCTTTTTATCGGGTTCGCCCTCGACGTACGCCGCGCGGTTCGCCCTGATGAGTTCTATGACGTCCTTTTTCTTCTCGATCGATTTTTCAAACGAATAAACGACGCCTTTCTTGACGTCTTCGATGAACGAAAGCATAAAGTTATCGTCAAGGTATTTTCTCAAAAACGCGTTCAATTCGTCGATATCGCCGTCGGGGAGCATTTCGTTGTGACCGAACGTTTTATAGTACGCAAACGCAAAGAAGTTGGGCATTTTCTTATCGACCGCTTCCTTAAACTTATCGCGAAGCGCGGTAAGCGGAGCGACGACTTTTGAATAATCTTTTTCTTTGCCCCTTGTTTTTCTTATGTTGTCCGCCTCGATTCTAAACGCTTTTGCGAATTCGACGATGTCGCTGTCCGAAACGTATTCGTTGACCGATTTTTCGGCGTTTGCAACGATTTCGTGCACGGAACGGGCAAATTCGGACACGGCGTTCTTTTCGATATGGAAAAGCAAGTCGTCCGCGCTTTCCAAGCCGTTTTCGGCGTTTTCGTATGCGACGTTATATGCGCCTTCGAGTTTAAGGTGCAAGCACTCAAACGTATCGAAATCCTTGCAGAGTTTTGCGTTTTCGACGCCGCGCGGGGACTTTTCGTCAACGCCCATTGCGTCGTTCATGGCGGCGCACAGCAATTTCATGCGGGTGTTGAACGCTTTCCTCGACTCTCTGCGGTTGGCGCGGGTTTTCAGAATCATCGCTTCGGTAAGTTGCATACCGATGCGGTTGATGGGGTCGAGTGCCGACAGCGGATCCTGGAAAATCATTGCGATTTTGTCGCCGCGAAGTTTATGGAACTCTTCCTCGTTGATCTGCAAAAGATCCATGCCGTCATAGATAATCTCGCCGCTTTCGACAATGGCGTTGGGGGCGGAGATACCGATTATTGCTTTGTTCGTGACGGATTTGCCGCTGCCCGACTCGCCGACGATTGCCAAGGTTTCTCCCTTGTACAAATCGAAGTCGATGCCGCGTACTGCCTGAACTTTGCCCGCATCGGTACGGAACGAAATTCTCAGATTTTTAACTTCAAGTTTCTTTTCCATATCATTCCTCCGATCCTCTGAGCGACGGGTTGAACGCGTCGCGAAGTCCGTTACCGAACAAGTTGAACGAAATCATCAAAAGCGCAAGGAACAATGCCGGGAAGAACAACACATGCGGCGTACTTGTCATGCACCTCGTTCCTTGTTCCATTAATACGCCAATCGTTGTTGAGTTTGAGTCTGCTAGGTTGATAATTCCAAGGTATGTCAACATTGTTTCCGAACCAATGACACCGGGAATAACCAATACGCAACTCGTAATAATTGTTCCTATCGAGTTGGGGAAAATATGTTTGAACATTACTCTCATATCGCTTGCGCCGAGTGTGCGAGCTGCAAGAACATATTCCTGTCCTTTGAACCTGTAGAATTGTTTCCTCACAAGTGAAGCCATTCCGATCCATCCCGTAGCGACGAATGCAAGTAGAAAAGCTGGTATGACGCCAACCTTTTCCGCAAGATGAGCATTGAACAAAGTAACAACAATCATAAGCGGAATACCGCTTAAAATATCGCTTATACGCTCCATAATCATATCTGCTTTGCCACCATAATAACCTTCGATTGCGCCATAGATTGTACCAAGCAACAAGTTTACGATAGAAACGCAAATTGCCAAAATAAGAGAAAATCTTGCGCCTCTTCCTAATGCATTTAAAATATCTTGACCATACTCATTAGTACCGAACAAATAATTTGGATACTTGCCATTCTTGTATCTGTAATACTCAAAATAATTGATGCGACACGAATATACGCCCTGTTTTTCAAAACAATATGCATATCCGGATTCCGGATCATCCGGAGTATAAGGATCGGAAGCAATTCTTAACGAGTTATATTTAAGATATTTGCTTTGCCCAAGAGCATTTTTCTCGTTTTGATGCGCATACATCGCAACATAATTACCGTTTGCATCCAATTGTGCGGCTCCGCGATTATTGACTTTATACCAATAGTTCCCACCAAATTCTGCCGTTGAGCCAAGCCCGTTTATAGCATCGTCGTCAACGTATGGATAAATAACCTGAATTCCGGTTTCGTCTTGATACTTACATATCTTTTCAAATTCTTCGGCAGTTATGGTCAACGTGTTAATGACACCAACATAATAATAGGTGTTCATTCTGATTTTATAAAAGTGAACTTTTTTTCCGCCTTGCATAACATCATATTCATCGCGAACTTCCAAAATAGGATCTCTTCCTGTTTCTACTCCTATAGCACGAAGATACCTATACATATTTTCGTTCACTTCTTTAGTTTGCCCGCCATCCCAAAATCCTGGGCTGGCAACAGCCATCCAAAACGGAGTTTTGTTTTTATAATATGTATCTTTTTCGCTCAAATCATAATTAGAAATTATTGGGGCAAAAATTGCAAACAGAACCAACAATAAAATTATACATGCGGCAATAATTGAGCCTCTATTTTTTCTAAACCTGCGGAAAGCGTCTCTCAAATAGCCTACGGGTTCAGTATCAAGTTTTTGGTCATGAATCGAAGCATCCAACTGAGCAAATTCAAACAGCGATTTATCTATTTCGTTTATATTTGCCATTATTTTCCACCTCCCATTCTGATTCTCGGATCAATCAAACCATAACTGATATCGACAACAATGCCAGCAGCAAGTCCTACAAATGTATAGAAAGATGACAACATCATGAAGAAGTTGTAATCAAGCGTTTGTATTGATTCCAAATAAAGTTGCCCTACGCCAGGTATACCAAAGAATTTCTCAATAACAAGCGAACCCGACAAAATCGAAATAAATTCGCCCATAATTGACGGAACAATGACGACCGCACAATTTCGCAATGCGTGTCTAAATATTGCCTGAGTCTTTGTAAGACCTTTTGTCCTTGCGAGCAACATAAAATCGGACGTCAATACTTCCGTAAGTTCTGCCCTGGTAATACGCGTAAACCCTGCAACTACACCGAAACTCAATGCAAGAACTGGAAGAATTATCGAGTGGAATGTTGTCCACGAAAAATATCCATATTTAACCGTCGATGCCATTTGCGCGGGAAACCACCCCAATTTAAAATAAAATATGTATTGCAATAGAAATGCAAATACAAAACTTGGCACCGATATAAAAACCATTACCCCCGTCGAAATAACCTGGTCTTGCCATTTATTTTTTCTGAGTGCGGCATATATTCCCAATATAATTCCAACAGGTATTGATAAGATTATCGAATATAGATTAACCATCATTGTTGCCGGCAATCTTTCAGCAAATACTTTCGCTACGTCCAATCCGGTTTTATATTCTTCACCGAGTCCCCAATCCCAATCAGAAAAAACGCGTCCCCAAAAGATGAAAAACTGTTCCATTATGGGTTTGTTGTATCCTCGCGCCTCTCTATTCGCTTGTATTATTTCCGCTTGCGAACCATATTTTGCAGATTCGGGCAATGGCAAAAGTTTAATTAGTGTAAAGCACACAAGCATAATCACGAAGAACGTGAACAGCATGAGTAGAATTCTTTTTAGTGTATACTTTAGCACTGCTGTACCTCCTTAATTTGTTACAAACAATTTAATCTTTCAGTTGTTTCAACTTATTAAACACTTGAAAGATTAAACCATTTAATAGCGGGGAGCAATACTCCCCGCTACTAGGTTTATCGAGCTAAATAATTTATTAAAATCTTAGCACGATTTTAGTATTTCAAAACACCGTTTTGAGATTTTACGTATTCTTCCCATTCCGCATCGGTATAGTTGAAAGTCATATAAGCGATACCGCCACGACCAAGAACAGCGTTATAATCGTCCGGTCCAAGAGCGTAGTTCACCTTTTGCGTAAGTAAGAAACCGCTGCCGTCTTGCAACATAGGAATATAGTAATTTGTTGCAAGAATTTCTTTTTCAAGGTTTGCAAGAATTTGAAGTCTTACGTTATCAGCAACTTGTTCATAACCGAAGTTATATTTTTTGTCGCCAACCGTTATTTCATCACCATTCAAGCAAAGACCCCATTTTTCAAGCGTCATTGTGATTTCCACATCAGCTCCGTTTTCACCAACAGGAAGCGTCATTGTTGCTTCTATTTTGGTTGTATCCCACCATTTTTCCGCATAGGGATTATATTGAGGATAGAGATAATAAAGCATGCTTCCAAACGGATCAAGCATACCGCCTTCCCATCCGCAGAGTGCCGTTTGCGATGCGCCTTCACGAAGTTTGTCTGACCAGCTATTTCCGACAGGAGCGGATTTTGTAATGCTTACTCTGTTTTCGAGAACTGTTCCTTTAAGAATAGTATTAATTTGTTGATTCAAATAATTCAATGTCTTATCAATGAACGTTGAAACTTCCGACAACGCATATTCAATTTCAATCTTGTCCGTTGCGCTGATCTTACCTGCGTCAAGTTGCTCTTGATATGCTTCAAGGAACAGGTTTTTAGCAGTTTCAGGATCATAACCTGTAATTGCTTTCACTGCTTCGTCAAGAGTATATGCTTTTTCGCTACTTGCAAGTTTCCAAGATCCATCCGTCTGCTTTGTGAAACCATAGTATTCGGCAAGCGCAGTTTTTGCAATTTCAGTATCGCGATATTTTTCACCTGTTGACGGGTTCCAAATGTCGTAGGCACCAATAACTGAGTATGCGCCAGATCTTGCAGGAGAAATTGCTGCTGCAAATGCATTTTTATCAAAAGACAAAGACAATGCCTGACGGAACTTATCGTTTGCGAGGATTTCCTTATCAACGCCGGCTGTTTCCGCCGCTTTAAGTGCTCCGGGTTGTGCATTAAGCGTCAAGAAGAAAATGGTCGTTCCAGGAGAGGTATAGAAATAATCAGACATTCTATAATCTGCATAGTCTTCCGGTTGAAGTCCATATGTGTCGAGTTCACCTTTAAGGAACATTTGTTTTCTCGTGGAAGATTCGCTTGCATAAACGGATTTGATGCCCGTTGCCTGATACATGCCATTGAAACGAGAATCCGAATATCCAAACCAATTATCGTTTCTGGAGAACTCCATCAATTTTCCTTCTTGATATGTGGTAAGTTTGTAAGGACCACATGCCGATGCGGTTGCTACGTTGGTGTTATAACTATTTGACCACACCCCGTTTGAATCCTTGCTCAAACCTGCATCATACTTACTAATATTAACAATCCAGTTGTCTGCAAGATTGTAAAGAAGGTAGAATCCGGACAATGATTTGTTGAATACAAGTGTGATTTCATAATCGCCACTCTTGTAAATACCAACATTTTCCCAGTTATATGCTGCGCCGACACCAGTGATAATGAAACAGAATTCATTCCATGCTACTTCATTTGTGTCACCAAAATTTTGAGCAATAGTGGTCAAGTCGGCAATTACTTCATCCGTCACAGGAATAAGGCCATATTTATTAGCTTGTGCTTTAAGTTTTTTGTAAAGGTCGTTTCCGGCTTCATCAGAAAAATATGCCGCTCCATATTTTTCATAGAATTGCGCCATACTTCCGCCAAAGAAAGTTACCGTTGCATCAAGACTGGTGTAAAGTTCATACACGTTTTCACCGATTTTAACCGTAAACACACCTTTATCGTTTTTCCCGGTTTCTACGGCCTCATCATTAGTATATTTTTTGTCACTAGCTGTGAGAAAATCTTTAGTAATAGGTGCGCCTTGAGAGAAGTATTCTTTTGCTCCAAAGATTTGCATTGAGCCGGTAAAATAATTGGATGCACGATAGTTGACGTAATCCGAGTTAAGCAAACGTTTCATAGACTCAACATAAGTGTCTGCATTAATAACGGTTCCGTCATCCCATTTTGCATTTTTGTTCAATGCAATCTTATACGCATAACCTTTTTCAGCACTCTCGGGAATTGCCCATTTTTCGACAGATTTCAATTCCTTTGTGATATCAACAGGTTCGGATTCTGCCATGACAGGCCACACCTCATATCCTGTTTTGTCTTTATTAAAGAAAAACTCGTACAGCCCACTATATGTAAAATCCTTCACATAAGCATCATCCTTGGTCTTGTACATATGAGGATTCCATGTACTCGGCGAAGTTTGGAACGAATCTAAATATGTGTATGTTTTAGAATCTTCTTTTTTCTTCTTGCAAGCAGAAAGAACACCAAGACAAAGCACAAGAACCATAATCATCGCCATAATGGCAATAATTCTCTTTTTCTTCATTTTGTTACCTCCTAAAAAATTTAGTCAATTAAAGCACTACTTTGATAAAATAGTTATTGAAATTATACATTACGCTACTTTTAATTAGCGTGCGATTTAGAAATCAAAACTAATATGGATTATTTTTTTGAATTTTATGCACGATTTTGGCATAATCGCATATTTTTATGCATATAAAACTTTACGGATGTAATAAACGTCCGTATACAAAATATAAATAATTGGAATTAAACAATGCTTATCTTTAATTAAGTGCGCGCAGCGCGTGCACGCGCGAATCGCGAATGTATCAAATACACAAAAAAATTTGTTCCGAAACATTTCACCCACTTGTTCAAATGCAGTTGACAAAACGACGTAAAAATAGTATATTTACGTTTGTTATCCGCCTTGGGGGTGTAGCTCAACTGGTAGAGCGCTTGAATGGCATTCAAGAGGTAAGGGGTTCGACCCCCCTCATCTCCACCAGTCAGAATACAAGTTGAACCCCTCAACTTGTATTCTTTTTTTATGCTATTTTGGGGGATTAAAGTTTCACGATGCAATAAAAAGGCTCGTTGACAAATAAGCCTGTAATTTTGTCGTAACAAGAAATAGTCGTTGAATTTGAGTATAATAAAAAGCCCTGACAATCGTCAGGACTCTTTGTTATCGGGCTTGTAAATCGTATCTCGATTCTGTCATTATATAGTATTATTTCATCAACTAAATAGTTTATCAATAATAGCGGTTCAAGTTTCAATGCGGATTTATAATAATTTGCGATTTCGGCTTTTGGGATAAGGTCTACCGTTTTGCTTTTTTCTATCGCTATTTTCTTTTCGTATTCAAGTTGTTGTTCTTCAAGCTCGTTTAGTCGCCTAATTGCATTGTTGGACATAACGCCTCTTTCTATTGCAGACATTATATTGTCTATTGCAAGGTCTATTTTTTGCTTTTCGCTTTGCAATAATTTCAATTCTTTTTGTTCGTTCAACTTCTGCTCTTGCACTTGATAAATATGGTCTACGATTTTGCTTATTGCATTTGGCTCTGAAAGTGCATTTATTATGGCGTCCATCACGATTTTTTCAAGCGTTTCCTTGCGCACTATCATCAAATCGCAGTCGGTTATGTTACGCTTTCGTCCCGAACACTTGTAATAGTGTATCGTTTTGCCATGCCGTGAAGTTCCTGTTTCTGCCGTAACCGGCATTCCGCAGTATCCGCATTTCACCTTATTTTTCAATAGATATACGACTTCAACGCTTCGTTTGCAGCGCAGATTTTTCTTTGCTGTTTGAGCAACTCTGTCAAAAATCTCATCCGATACTATCTTAGGAAAAGTGTTCGTATATGTTTCGCCATGTACGGTATATTTCCCCGAATATCGCTCGTTGCTCAATATTTTGTAAACGTGTCCGCTGTTAAACGCTCTGCCTTTGAACAAAACGTTGCGCGCGTTCAATTCTTTAAGGATTTGAGGCACGGTAACTCCGATTGAGTATCTTTCATATATGTATCTCACGATTTCGGCGGCATCTTCGTCTACGTAAACGCGCTTGTTTTCAACACGGTATCCATACGGGACACCTCCACCGCAAAACAATCCTTTCTTGCGGTTTTCGTTTAGACCGCGAAGCACTTTCTGAGATAACTCGGCAGAATAGTATTCGGCGATGCCTATGTACACGTTTTCAAGGATTATTCCGTCCAAATTCTTTGTGCCGTCCAGATTGTCCGACGTGCGCTGCGTTGCGGATACGAGAATTTTGCCCGTCTTTTTGAGTTTTTGTTTGTTGACTGCAACTTCAACTGCGTTGCGACCGAATCTGTCCAAAGCATATACGAGCACCGCATCCCAACTTGATTTTTCGCTGTCTTTCAGCATCCTTTGAAAATCAGGGCGGTTATCGTTCGTGCCTGTCATGGCTCTGTCTATATAGGTGGCAACCACTTGCAAATCGTTGTCTTTGGCGTATTTATTGCACACGTCGAGTTGACCTTCGATGGACTGTTCCGTTTGGCTGTTGCTAGAGTACCTAGCGTATATTGCTGCTGTTTTCATATTGTTGTTTTTATCTCCTTTTTTTGTGGTTATTTCGTCTTGCGACGGGAACGAAAATAAACGGAAACGATAGTGTCTAAAACATAGTGGTTTTATAGGTTTGTCAAGGGGTGCGGAAAGCACTTCATTTTACCCTTGACAAACCGCAGTTTTCGTTTACGCTCCCATCGCGAAAGACGTAAAATCGTCAGTTTGCCTTTGGCATTTGACTTATTGTTTGCGGACTTACTTTGCCTATAATCTCGCCGTCCGCAACGCAAGTGAAATTGTCGAAAAGTAGTAGTTTTCTATCTTCGATGCCTATCCTACACGCAACGTCGTCGTCCATAATATCGGACTTGAAATACGTCGGTAATCCACGTGAATAGACCAGTTTTTCACCAGACTTTTCAAGGTATTTCACGATGTATCCGACGGACAAATATAAGTCTTGTTTCGTACATAGCGGTTTGAAGTCGTTTCTACCGAACAAAGACTTAAAGTGCGAGTTTATATAACTTAACTGCATCTTTCTGTTTTTTGTGCTGAAATCTCTTACTTCTTCGAGCTTGCCGATCATACCGTTTTCGGGTATGTAAAATATGCCGTGAAAGTGCAAGCGTTGTTTTGTTGGCGAACGCTCCCAAACGCCTATATACTTCCAACCTTTACGAGATGATAAATGCTTGAAACAATTGCTTAATTTCTTGCGAAAGGACTCTTCCGTGTGCAAAGCCGAATCGTATGTGAAAGTGCAAAAATAGTTCCATTCTTGCAGGTTCACTTTGCGCATAAGCCTTACTTTTCTGGCTATGGAATTTGTCCTTTTTCGCTCTATGTTTACATCCACAAAATCTTGTGCGGATTGAGGGTTTTCAAAATACGGTTCTAATTGATTTTGTATAAATTTTTTGCGCTGCTTTTTAGGTAGTTTCGCGCTCTCTTTGTATGCTTCTTCAAACAACGTTTTGGGGCTTTTGGGTTGTTTCGTTTCGGCTTTGATTTCTTCTACATTTTCCGTATTACCTCCGCTTATGTCTTCAAGCGATTTTGCTTTTCGTTTAGGTCTTGTCGTATGCGGTATTGCGATAAAGTGGCTCCCGTCCGAATAGACTTTACAGTTTCGGTACGGCATTATCTTTTTGCGCATTGACGGAAGATTGCTCTTCCAGTTGCTGACGGCGCTTATCCAAAATCCGCATGAGCATTGAAACGTAGAACGCCTTTTGTTCGCTCTCGCTCAGCTTGCAGATATCCGGCTCGCCGACGGTTGTTACTTTGAGTTGGACTTGTTTTTTCTTCAATGGCATTACCTCCTTTTTATTATTTTTTGCAAGGACGGAAAAAGGAAGTAAAGACGAAGATTTGACTTTCACGGACTTGGTTGCTACATAGGCTTTACCTCTTTTTCTCGGTCTTGCGGTTTTATTCATAACACAGTTGGAATGGCGTTGTACACAGACTAAACCGGTCATCTTCCTAGACAATTCCGCCCAGTTTCAATACTCAGCCATACTTTGCCAAGACTTGCCCGTACTCAGTCTAGACTTATCCGTACTCGCTACATCTTTACGTGTTGTGAACAATACACATCGTAAACGTGAGCGAATATACAAACAAGAACATCGTTGTGCGCACTTTGGACAAGTTTGAAATCGTGACCGAACACCGTATGAACTCCGTTGTGATATGAACTACCGACAGCGTATCATTGCCGACGTATTTTGCACAAATGGGTGCAAGTTTAGTTTCAATGGTTTTCGTGCGGTTTTGCGGGACAACTCTCGTGAGCGAGAATGGCTACGCAATGGCTTTTGTGTGTTATGAACAGTTTTAAGTTAGCACAGAATCGTTTTTGAGCGTGAGTACATAAAATCCAACTTTATGGGAAATTTTTGTTAAAAAAATAAATGTTGAGTGGAAATTTGAACGGGAAAACGCATATTAAGGTATACTCGAGCGGCAATTTCGATGTCGAAAAGACAAAAGCAGTTTTCGCAACTTGATATAAAAAGAGAAAAAAATCCGCCTATGAAAAAGAGGACAAAAAAATCGCATTGCCGATATGCGAGAAAAACGGGCCCGATTCGCCAAGCGGTGTAGCGCGAACGGCCCGTTCCGCACGGCTGCGATTTTGCCTTTTTAGGCGGTTTGTTTCGGCGAGGCGCATCGGGGTTCCCCACAAAACGGAGCGCAGCGACGTTTTGTGGGGTGAAAGCCTTGCCGACTTGTTCAAGACAAGCATACGCCTAAGTGCCAAAGGGGTTAAATACAGAGATAAATCACGTCGTGTTTGAGGGGTTGTATAATTGTTAAATTATACAGATGATTGACAATTTGTGCAAAATGTGTGTATTATAAAGGTGCGATATGGGCAACATTATAAAAACAAAAGGAGAATTTCAATGGCGAACAACAACGAAAGACGTTGGAGCGTTCCGTCCAAGCGTGCGAAAGGTTACGCAGAAGAACGCAAAGCAAAAGTCCATCAGCACGGACCTAAAGTAGGAAAGGAACTTACCGATTACGAGGCAGGTATGAGGTCGGGCTATCTTCAGGCTCAGTCCAACAAGCGGAGCCATTCCGGTGACGATAGCAACGAGGATCCACCTGTTCCCATTCCGAACACAGAAGTTAAGCTCGTTTACGTCGAAAGTACTTACACATCACGTGTTGGGAGGATAGAAAGTTGCCGGATTT
>ERZ779673.903-NODE-903-length-11666-cov-3.295065_pt1 | contig 11666 bp, 10 predicted proteins | sample MGYA00511956_ERZ779673 | MGnify/ENA primary metagenome ERZ779673 (study PRJEB29588, sample SAMEA2152065) | human gut metagenome | biome: human gut; feature: human-associated habitat; material: faeces | place: Denmark | collected 2008/2010 ... | reverse complement strand
CGCCTGCCGATGACAAGAGCGCGTCGATGATAGCGGAGCACGTGGGAGCCGATCTTCACCGCCTCACCTCAGAGCTCAATAAACTGCTGGTCGTCCTGCCGGAGAACGATAGGAGAGTGACTCCCGAAGTGGTGGAGCGCAATATCGGCATCAGCAAGGACTTTAACTGGTTTGAGCTTCGGGACGCCATCGTGAAGCGTGATGTGGCCAAGGCCAACATGATTATGAAATATTTTACCAGCAACCAAAAGAAGGATACCTTCTTCACATTGTTGCCCTCGCTGTATGCGTTCTTCCAGAATCTGATGATCGCCTTCTACGTGCCCAACCGCACCGATCCACAGATGCTGGCCGAAGGATTAGAGTTGAGGTCGAAGTACAGTGCAGAGGCTTACCTGACGGCCATGCGTAATTATTCGGCAACTAAGACCCTGCAGATCCTGAAAGCTATCGAACGCACTGACGCGAAGGTGAAGGGAGTGGACAATCCGAATACGAGCAATGCTGATCTGATGCAGGAATTGCTCTTCTTCATACTTCATTAAATCTATGGGGACTTCTTCCGCAATGAGCAGGGTAGAAGTCCCTTTATTTTTGCGGAATGGCTAATTAAGATTTGTTAGCACTTTTATCACTGTTTTTGAATGGCTTTTTATCTACTTTTTGCCCTATTTCCTACTCTCAGAAGGGGGTGAATGGACGTATGAAGGCATAAAACAGCGCTTTCTTGCTCAAAACTCACTATCTCTCAGGAGGGTCTTTTTTAGGTATAAATGACTGAAAAATAGGGGAGTAAGTCTAAAAAAGAGCCTCTGAGAATGCCATCGTTTTGGCTTTCTCGGGGGATGGGAGGCATTGGCGGCCTTCTCGTAAAAAACGAGAGATCAAGAGACTTCGTAATTCAGAATTAGCAATCGTTTAGATTTTAATGCTTGCATATTCAACTATTTACATTTTGATATTGTAAATCAAACAACTTTGAATTCATATATTAAAAGAACCTTGCATAGGCGTTCAAAGAATATAGATTGCGGTTTGTAAATTCAAATGCCATGTTTTACAAATATGAATGAATTTTTATACAGGCATATACACACACTATAATACATTAAAAATCAACCATTTATATAAAATCGGCCAAAGACGGAAAGATGAGAATGGCTTTTAAGTGTCCATTTTAGTGAGAAATAGGGTGTATTTACATTCTTATATCTATGATTATAGGCTTATAAATCAGTATTTTACATTAAAATGTTCCATAATTTGATACCTCTATTTTCCCAAAAGGGAATTCGCATTTAAAAATGCGAACGTATATCTTTATTCTTTAGTGGTTTGAATTTATATATTTAATATATTAAATTGTGAATATTGACAATTAAATAATTTAGATTTCAGTTGCATATTTCAAATTATTGTTTTAACTTTGCAAATACGAAGAAAGAGCCTTTCTCCACCCTTAAAAGTAGCTGATCGCTCCTTCAACAGTGTCCGGCGTTCCGTTGCCCCGTCTCTGGATAAGGATTCCGGGGGCTCATGAAAGAAAGAAGAAAAGAGAATACTGGCGGGCGGAAAGGAGACAGACGAACATCTTTTCCGACGACAATCATGAATTGGAAGATGACGGAATCCTAGAGATGTGACGATGGATGCCGTCAGTCGGACACGAGGAGGGCTTCATCAAAGAGACAGTCCACAGACTTAAAAAAGATAAAACGATGGAAATGAAAGATCGGATCAGACAACTGATGGAAAGCAATCATATGACACAAAAAGTGTTCGCTCAGTACACAGGCATATCGGAGGCTTCGCTTAGCGGTGTCTTCAACGGGCGCACCAAACCGAGTCTCAGCATGGTAGAGTCGATCCACGAACGCATGCCGAATGTGTCGGTCGACTGGTTGATGTTCGGTTCGGGAGAGATGTACACCAGTCAGACAGAGTCTGCTCCTGCAGATGCTCCCACCCTCTTTGGTGCTGACGGGCAGCCTGCCGACGATACATCTGAGGTTGCCACACAGCCGGCTACGGAGCCCGTTGTATCGTCCGGCAATGTGCAGCAGCAAAAAACAGTAGTGAAATTTATTGACAAGCCTCAACGCCGCATCACAGAGATACGGATCTTCTACGATGATCAGACATGGGAGACCTTCGTGCCGAAAGACAGGTAAAAACCGGCAAGCTGAAGACGGCTTTCAGGGCACTATCCCATACCGGATGTGCATGTCTGTCCCAGCGACCGGAGAACCGATTTCGTGAATGCTGACGATGGCTCGGCATCGGTTGCCCCTTGCCCTTCAAAAGAGGGAAAAGGCCACCTTGTAGAGACCTACGCTGACGGTCGTTTGTATGAGCGGTGGCCTTCCCCGTAGCTTGGGGAAGGGAAAGCATGAAGGGGCTACAGATGGTGGTAGAAACAGCCATAAGAAGGATGTGGCTGACGTATGGGTAGCACTGAGTAAGATAGTCGGGTATTTAATCAAGTTAAGGTAGGAAAGCGGATGCTGAGCTTCATATACTCTTGGAACAAGCAGAGCATGCGGATGGTTGGCGGGACGATATAGGATGGAACCAACGCCCCAGAAATGATCCAGAGCGTGCAATCAGAACCGTGTCATACTTGATCCTTTTCACCCTTAGCTGCTGTCGGGTATAGGCAGTCCGGTCTATATTCAGATCCGTATATGGCTTTTTAGGGCTATTATACCCTCGTCCCTTTTCTTTCTAGTATGGACTCCCTACGCGTCCGCATCGATCTCTTACGTGTCTGAATACGGTCGTCAGAGCGCCCTGTGAGGCTCGTCGGGAATCACGCCCCGGAAATATAGAATACGAATAGAAAAAGGCCGCAGAGACCCTTGGATGAGTCTCTGCGGCCTTGTGTGTTATTTTGTCCTGTCCTGCCGGAGGACACGTGGCGTGTCTTCCTTGCAGGAGAAAAGGCTTAGTATGCGAAGAGCGGATAGTTCTTCATCGTGTCATTGACCTTCTCGCGTACGCGGGCGATCACCTGATCATTCTCAGGATCGGCGAGTACTTCGTCGATGAGATCGGCGATGAGATGCATCATGTCTTCCTTGGCGCCACGGGTAGTCATGGCAGCTGTTCCGAGACGGATACCGCTGGTGAGCATCGGGCTACGCTCGTCGTAAGGCACGGCGTTCTTGTTCACTGTGATGTCGGCAGCTACGAGAGCGGTCTCAGCTACCTTACCCGTCAGCTCGGGATACTTCTTGCGGAGGTCAAGGAGCATAGAGTGGTTGTCCGTGCCACCGCTGACAATATCGAATCCGTGGTCGATAAGAGCCTGTGCCAATACAGCGGCGTTGGTCTTTACCTGTGTGGCATACTCCTTCCATGAAGGCAGGAGGTTCTCACCGAAGCCGACAGCCTTGGCGGCAATGACATGCTCGAGCGGGCCACCCTGGTTGCCGGGGAACACGGCACTGTTGATAAGCGATGACATCTTGCGGATGACACCCTTCTTGGTCTTCTTGCCCCAGGGATTCTCAAAGTCCTTTCCGATCAGGATCACGCCTCCACGAGGACCACGCAGGGTCTTGTGCGTCGTGGTGGTGACGATATGAGCGTACTTCACAGGATTCTTGAGCAGACCGGCGGCAATGAGTCCGGCGGGATGTGCCATGTCGATCATAAGGAGAGCTCCTACCTCATCGGCAATCTTACGCATGCGCTCGTAGTCCCACTCACGGCTATAGGCAGACCCGCCGATGATCAGTTTGGGCTTGTGCTCCAAGGCCAGGCGTTCCATCTCATCGTAGTCGACACGACCGGTCTCACGGTTGAGGGTGTAGCCGATGTGATGATAGAGTATGCCTGAGGTATTGACGGCTGATCCGTGTGAGAGGTGACCGCCCTGGTCGAGGTCGAGACCCATGAAGGTGTCACCGGGATTCAGGCAGGCGAGTAAGACTGCCTGGTTGGCCTGTGCACCGGAGTGAGGCTGCACGTTGGCAAATTCGGCACCGAAAAGTTTCTTCACGCGTTCGATGGCGATGGTTTCCACCTGGTCGACCACTTGGCAACCGCCGTAGTAGCGCTTACCGGGAAGGCCTTCGGCGTACTTGTTGGTGAGGTAGCTGCCCATGGCGGCCATCACCTCGTCGCTCACGAAGTTCTCGGAAGCAATGAGCTCCATACCTTTCAGCTGGCGCTGATGCTCGTTTTCGATGAGATCAAAAATTTCCTGGTCTTTTCTCATTGTGAATGTTATTTTAGAAATGATGAATCGTTACACTAACTTTACGTCGTTGATCTGCTGCTCCTTGTCGCAATAGTGGCATTTGAGGATGCCGCGCACCTTGTCGACGATGGTGAAATAGGTGTCCATGGGCTCGTTGTTGCAGATGCACTTGGGATTGTTGCAACGCACGATGCCGTGGAGTTCGTCTGGGGTCTCAACGGTCTTCTTCTCTACCACCTCATAGTTCTCGATCTGATTGAGCACAATCTTCGGAGCTACGACAGAGAGGCGTGAGATCTCCTCATCGGTGAAGTATTTGTCGCTGATCTTGATAATGCCCTTGCGTCCGATTTTGTTTGAGGGCAGGTTGTAGCCGATGGTGACGGGTACATCGAGATCCTGCAGATGGAGCAGGCTCACCACTTGATATGTCTTCTCGGCGGGTATATGGTCGATCACGGTGCCGTTCTTGATAGCGGCGACGAGCAATTCTTTTCTACTCATGTGTTCCGTATTAATATAGTCTATAATACATAGTCGGTGTCAGCGTGGTTGCACGCCGGCCAACTTATCACTCGATAATGCTCTTGTCGTCTTTCACCTCGTCGAGTGAGATGCCGAGGCAGTAGCAGAAGATAGCCTCGCGGGCGTAGAGACCGTTCTTGGCCTGCTGGATGTAGTAGGCGTGCGGGTTGTCGTCCACATCGTAGGCGATCTCGTTGACACGGGGCAGGGGGTGCAGGATCTTCATATTGGGTTTGGCCTTCTGAAGCATGCTGTTGTGAAGGATGTAGATATTCTTCACGCGCTCGTATTCGATGAGGTCAGAGAAACGTTCCTTCTGTACACGGGTCATATACAGGATATCGGCCTGTGCGATGACGTCTTCGTTGAACTCAGTGTGCTCCTCATATCTGATGCCGTGCTCGTCACAATAGAGTTTGTACTCGTCGGGCATGGCCAATTCTTTGGGAGCGATGAAATGGAATGTGGGATTGAAATGGCGCATGGCCATGATGAGGGAGTGAACGGTGCGACCGTATTTCAGGTCACCAACAAGATAGATGTTCAGATTGTCGAGTGTTCCTTGGGTCTTATAGATGGAGTAGAGATCAAGTAGGCACTGTGAGGGATGCATGTGTGCTCCGTCACCAGCATTAATAATAGGTACGGGAGCAATCTCGCTGGCATACTGTGCGGCACCTTCTATATAATGGCGCATGGCGATGACATCGGCATAGTTGCTTACCATGAGGATGGTGTCCTTGAGGGTCTCGCCTTTGGTGGTGCTGGATGTCTTGGCATCGGAGAAGCCGATGACGCGTGCGCCTAAACGATTGGCCGCTGTTTGAAAACTGAGTTGGGTACGAGTGGAGGGTTCAAAAAATAGCGTGGCTACTACCTTACCGCGTAACAGGTCGCGATTAGGGTGTTTCTCAAACTCTTGCGCCATTTCGAGAAGATACATCAAGCGCTCTCTCGAAAGGTCGGCAATGGTCACAAAATTATGTTTTTCCATCTATTCTAAATGAGAGTTGTATTTTCGTCTGCTAAGGTACAGCTATTTTTTCAATCAACCGTCCTTTTTATTGATAAAAAGATAAAATGACGATTAGATTTATTTTATTTGTTACCTTTGCAAACAGAAAACAGATGCTATGATAAAAGTTATTGTTTCTGACGAGATTTCTTCCGTTTGTCCTACCTTTGTAGGAGCCTGTCTGGAGGCAGAGGTGAAGAATTCTGAATATTGTGCTCCGCTATGGGCGGAGATAGATGCGTTGGGCAAACGGCTATGCGAAACGTTGACGACGGAGTCGGTGAAGACGTTGCCGGGTATCGCAGCCACGCGCCGTGTGTACAAGGCCTGCGGCAAGGATCCCTCCCGCTACCGTCCTGCCAGCGAGGCGCTTATCCGCCGGCTGCTGCAGGGCAAAAGTCTCTATCAGATTGATACGTTGGTCGATCTGATCAATCTGGCCTCTATTGCTTATGGTTACAGCATAGGTGGCTTCGATGCCGATCGGTTTGACGGTGATACACTTACGCTGGGTGTGGGACGTGACGGCGAGCCTTATGAAGGTATCGGCCGTGGTATGATCAATATTGCCGGGTTGCCCGTCTACCGTGACCGGATGGGTGGCGTGGGAACTCCCACCTCCGACAACGAGCGTACAAAGATGACGCTGGACACAACCCATCTCGTTGTGCTGATCAATGGTTATGACGGTAACCGGGAACGTGTGGGTCAGAACGCTGAATTCATCCAAGACTTATTACGGAAATACTGTCAGTCGGATGGCGGGACATACTATTTGTATGGAGATTAAGAAGATTAGAGATGTATCCCGACGGATTGATCCTTATGGGATGTTCTTCGGTGAGAATATAAGGATGTGTGTCAGAATTTAATTTCTGAGATGATGAATTTATATTTCGGATACTCTAAAAGACAGAAGAAAGAGTCGTACCACTCCTTTCAAGAGTACAACCGTTGATGATAACGTATTGCTGTTGGCCTGTAGCAGTTCTGACTTTGCCATATAAATTTAAAGATATGGGAAAGTAGAATACTACAGGCTGATTTTTTTGCTTTTAAAGAATGATGTGCTACCGACAATAACCGTGTCGTTTCAGACTGATACTGCTCAACTATTTTATGTGTCATCATCACGGTCTGTGATCTTTCGAAACAGTCATTGATATCTTGACACGCTTTTTTATATGATGGTTTGTCAACGATCGGTGTCGGTACCGCATGAGATTTGCCGGTGATAGCTGCTTACGGGCATGATAGTTGTTTACATTTCCCGTACATGCTTGCGTATCTTCTCAAGATAAGCTTTCATGTCCTTCTCATCGCGGCGGTCGATGATATCGAGAAGCTCTTTCAGCTCCATGCGTATCTGCACCACCTGATCGTGGGTATAGGGGTTGAAGAGGATCTCCTGCAGCAGGTAGTCGTCTTCGGAGAGCACGCCCTGTGCTATCTGCTTATGGCGCTTGAAGGTTGTTCCGGGTGCGTCCTGATGTTTCATCAAGGCGGCGAAGACGAACGTAGAGACGAAAGGAATGCTCAGAGAATAAGCGACGGTACGGTCGTGCTCGTCGAAGGTGTACTCGTAGATATGCAGGCCGATACGCTGATAGAGGTCGCGGAAGAAGCAGCGGCCCATATAGTCGCCCTCGCTGATGATGATGGCATTCTCCTCACTGAGCTGGTTGAGGTTGGCGAATGTCGGTCCGAACATCGGGTGGGTCGACACGTAAGGATGGCCACACTGCTCGTAGTATTCCTTGAGGTGTGTCTTCACCGAGGAAATGTCGCTGATGAGACACTCCTTAGGCAGGAAGGGAAGCACCTCCTCGAAAGCCGGGATCGTATATTTCACGGTCACGGCATTGATCACCAGCTGGGGACGGAAGTCCTTCACTTCCTCTACGGAGGTGAAACGTTGGCAATTGTAGGTGAAGCGCAGCCGCTTCGGATTTTTTTCCAATACGCCGACTTCGTGATCAAAACTCAGCAGGTCGGTAAAGAAGGAGCCCATCTTACCGGCTCCCATAATCAATATTCTCATGTGATCAGTGTTTAGCATTCTTGTATGTGTGGGTATGACCACCGTCGTTGGTTATAGAATGGCGGTGGTCTGTCGTGTACTGGGCCGCCCACTCATTTCCCGTCTTTGTTGACTTGCCGGTGCTCCTTACTGATTGACGATCTCAAGCTGCTGCCGTACGGACTCCTCGTGGATATGCTCGAAGATCTGGGCGGCAAACTCAGGACTCATGCCACAGAGGCTGGCCTGTGCGCCACGTTTCTCAAGGATCTCGCTGTAGCGTGACGACTGGAGCACGGTCATGTTATGCTCTTTCTTGTATGTGCCGATCTCGCGGCATACGCGGAAGCGCTTGGCAAGAAGGTCCATGAGCTGATTGTCGAGCTCATCGATCTGTGCACGGAGCTGACGGATACCCTCTGTCGTGGTATGTGTGTCGCGGATGACGAGGAGGGAGAGGATATAGTCGAGGATGTCGGGTGACACCTGCTGCTTGGCATCGCTCCATGCCTCGTCGGGAGAGCGGTGGCTCTCAATGATCAGACCGTCAAAGCCAAGATCCATGGCCTGCTGGCAGAGAGGCGCGATGAGATCGCGGCGTCCTCCTATATGACTGGGATCCACGATGATGGGCAGGTCAGGGATGCGTCGATGCAGCTCGATGGGGATCTGCCACATCGGCAGGTTGCGGTAGATCTTCTTGTCTGCGCTGGAGAAGCCGCGGTGGATGGCTCCGAGACGCTTGATGCCGGCCTGGTTGATGCGTTGCAGGGCTCCGATCCAAAGCTCCAGGTCAGGGTTGACGGGATTCTTTACCAGCACGGGCACGTCGATGCCCTTGAGCGAGTCGGCGATGGCCTGGACGGCAAAGGGGTTGGCCGATGTACGGGCTCCGACCCACAGGATGTCGATGCCGTATTTCAGTGCAAGCTCGACGTGCTCGGGCGTGGCCACTTCTGTGGCGGTGAGCATGCCGGTCTCCTCTTTCACCCTCTTGAGCCAGGGCAGTGCTTTCTCGCCATTGCCTTCGAAGCCTCCGGGCTTCGTGCGGGGCTTCCACACGCCTGCACGGAAGATATGGCAGCCGGCCTTGGCCAGCTGCTTGGCTGTTGTCATCACTTGTTCCTCGGTCTCAGCCGAGCAGGGGCCGGCGATCACGACAGGACGTTCGTTGTTGTCGCTGGGCAGATTCAGGGGTTGTAATTCCAATTCCATGTTATTCAGTTTTTTAAAGTTTTTACCAATTGATTTCTTTCACACGGCGGAGCGCTTCCTCCATTTGTTCTTTTTTAGCGCAGAGACTGATGCGGAGATAGCGTTTGCCGTTTTCGCCGAAGATGAATCCGGGAGTGATAAACACTTCGGCTTCATGGAGTACGCGTTCTGTCAGTTGCTCCACATCAGTATATTTCTCGGGGATCTTGCCCCAAAGGAACATGCCTACCTGGGTGGGATCGAAGGTGCATCCGAGGGTGGTCATGATCTGTTCGGCCACATCGCGACGCTCGCGGTACACTTGTACGTTGAACTGGTGATGCCATTCCTTCGTATTGGTCAGGAACGCCTCGGCGGCGGCGAGCTGGATGCCGCGGAAGGAGCCGTTGTCGATATTGCTCTTCACCTTCAGGATATATCCTATATAAGTGGGATTGCTGACGGCCATGGCCACACGCCATCCCGGCATGTTGAAACTCTTGGACATGGAGTTGAGCTCGATGCAGCAGTCCTTGGCTCCCGGCACCTGCAGGATGGACAGGGGATGGTCGTTGAGGATAAGCGAATAGGGGTTGTCGTTGACGATGACGATGTCGTGCCGACGGGCGAAGTCGACGAGTTTTTCGTAGGTGTCACGACGTGCATTGCCTCCGGTAGGCATGTTGGGATAGTTGGTCCACATCAGCTTCACGTGGCTGAGGTCCATCTTCTCGAGTGTGTCGAAGTCGGGCTGCCATCCGTTGTCCTCACACAGGGGATAGTAGGTGATCTTGGTTGCCAACAGCTTATTGATAGCGGTATAAGTGGGATATCCGGGATCGGGCAGCAGCACCTCGTCACCGGGATTGCAGAAGGCGAGGGTGATGTGCAGGATGCCCTCCTTCGATCCGAGCATGGGCTGGATCTCCTTGTCGGGATCGAGATCGACATCGTACCAATTCTTATAGAAATAGGCCATGGCCTGGCGCAGTTCGGCTATGCCGACTGTAGGCTGGTAGCCGTGTGCGGCAGGATCGCGTGCCACCTCGCAGAGCTTGTCGATGGTCTGTGGTGAGGGTGGCATGTCGGGCGATCCTATCGCTAATGAGATGATATCATGGCCCTCGGCCTTAAGACGAGCCACCTCTTTCAGCTTACGGCTGAAATAGTATTCTTGTATTTGATTTACTCTGTCTGCTGGTTGAATCATATCTTATTATATTTAGTTCTCTTGATATTCTCCTAAAATCTTGATATTGCGTACGAGGGGTGTGATGGCGTCGATGGACTGGCGGTAGCGTGTGAGGTTGTCGTAGGTGACATCGACATAGAAGAGGTATTCCCATTCGTGTCCGATAATGGGAAGTGACTGGATCTTGGTCAGGTTGATGTCGTAGAAACTCAGGATAGTAAGCACTTTGGAGAGCGATCCTTCTTCGTGGGGCAGTGAGAAGACGAGGCTCGCCTTGTCGGTGTGTTCCACTTCGCGCAGGAAAGAAGCCTTTTGCGGCAGGCAGCAAACGAGAAAACGCGTGAAGTTGTGCTTGTTGTCATGGATATCTTTCTGCAGCACTTTCATGCCATACAGGTTGGCGGCATAGCTGGAGCAGATGGCGGCGTGGCCATGTAGTTGTTTTTCGGCTATCAGAGCGGCGCTGCCGGCAGTATCCTCTGCCTCGACGGCTTTGAGTTGCGGGTGCTCTGTGAGAAATTTGCGGCACTGGGCGAGGGCAACGGGATGGGAGAGGACTTCCGTGAGATCGTCCCAGTCGTCATCGGGCAGGCAGCAGATGGAGTGCTCGATGTGAAGCTTATGCTCGCCCACGATGGTGGCTCCCGATGCCCGGAGCAATTCGTAGTTGTGGAGCAGAGAGCCGGCGATGGTGTTCTCAATGGCTGTCATCGCTACGACGGTGGGATCGAGTTCTATTTGATGGAACACATCCTCGAAGGTGGGACAACAGATGAGATCGATTTGCTCACCCTTGAAATATTCGTGGGCGGCAATGTCGTGGAACGAACCGGGCTCGCCCTGAATGGCTATTCTTTTCATTTTCTGTTCTATGGTTGTGTCTTTAGAGAGAGGCATGACAACAAAAAATCCCGCCTCATTGTAATGAAGCGGGATGTATGAATGCAAACCTCTGTGGTTTTATTCTCTTGTCCTAAGTTGAAATCTACACGCAACTCCCCGCTTCGCAATTTCTTGCAAAGTAAAAAAAATAGTAAAAGAAGAATGCGTAAGAATTCGTCATTTTGTTGTTTTCTTTATGTTTATGATGCAAAATTATATTTTTTATTTGTATTAGCCAAGTGTTTTGAAAGAAAAATGTTCGTTATGTTAACATTTTCCCCGTCTCATGGGAATCTCTTCCGTTCCTTTGGCTTTAAATTCTCCGTTGACTTGTGCCTGTTCGGGGTCGAGGGCGAGCAGCGCCTTTCCGTCTGCCTCTGCGCCGGCTTTGTCGCCCATTTTCAAGAGGGCAGTACCACGGAGCCGGTAGGCGGCGATCAGACATTCCTTGTCATTGGCCTGTTCGGCTTCAGTGATGATCTGTGTCAGTGTGGCAACGCCCATTACCTCCTGGCCCGTTTCAAGAAAGGTGCGGGCCGCATTCATTTTTGAAGTTAAATCACTCATTGTCGGTAGATATAATATAATAATGTAGGATCTCCCTTAGCGGAAGATAAAAGCGTGTAGGCTGACG
>ERZ779673.895-NODE-895-length-11738-cov-1.872721_pt1 | contig 11738 bp, 10 predicted proteins | sample MGYA00511956_ERZ779673 | MGnify/ENA primary metagenome ERZ779673 (study PRJEB29588, sample SAMEA2152065) | human gut metagenome | biome: human gut; feature: human-associated habitat; material: faeces | place: Denmark | collected 2008/2010 ... | reverse complement strand
GGCTGCCAGCCAGATAAAATGTATGTCACGCCGAACCTGACGCTCTATCTTGCGGCATGAGTAGATATTATTCATATAGGCGTAGAGAATAATCATGAGCATCATCTTCGGATGGTATGCACAGCGTCCGCGTCCTCGGTATAGTTTCTTGAAATCGCGCAAGTCAAGGTGCTCGACTATCGCATCAACAACGCGCACAGGGTCGTTTTCCGCTATATCCTCATTAGGATTAAGCATAAAAACGCGGCGAAGGTAAACAATTAAATTGGACGACGCAATACGTCATCGTGGAGACGCTAACCTTCGTTTGTCGCTTTTTTTGCCAAAAACAGCTTTAAAAGTATGAATTTTAGAAAAATTAATATAATAGGCTGAAAATTATTTGTATATTTCAATTTTTCTCCTTAACTTAGCAAGGAAAATTATATTGTTAAACAGTAAATCTTGAACTAAATGACACTACAGACAGCAAACATGAAAGTACATACTGTTAGAGTAATATCAGTATAATAACTGCGACGCAAGAAATATGAATCAGAATAAGCAAATGCTCTTTTGATTTGAAGTGTTGGTTGAATCTGTTGTGTGATTGTTGAAACATGATTTTATTTACAGTATGTTAGAAGTTACAAAACAAATATTAAAGAAGGCATTATACGAATACAATTGTAGCTATCAGACAGCATTTAAGCTTTCTGAAAAGTATTCGCTTTTTCCAAATGAAGGAGAATACGGATATAATGATGAATGGCCAGGAAATAAACATGCTGGGGTATATTTTGTCATAGCCCAAGATGGAGATCTATTATATGTTGGAGAATCCCAACAAATTGGACGTAGATTGTATGAGCATTTTCCTCCAATTTGCAGCAGTTCGACCTTGAAGTGCTACATTAAGGAAACTTGGCATAAGCGACCTTATTACGTGTATGTTGCTATTGCTCCTGACGATGCTACTTGGGAAAGGTTATCTTTGGAAGCGTTTTTGATACAAACACTTAATCCCTCAGACAACTCCCGTGGCAAAACAGACTAAACCTGAGTTTTAGACATCAGTCATTTATTAAAATTATTGCTATATGAAAGAATTGTTAAAAGAAAAAGAAATTATTGATACTAAAAACTGTGATGCAAACAACAAAGCATCTATTGATGAAATGCAGACTGCATTGAACTATTGGCTTCTGGAAAACATGAAAATAATGGAAAAACTTACTATTAAGGAGCCTGTTTCATGGTCAGAACAGGATTGGGGCGGATAATTGAAAGAATGAATTATTATTTCATACTCACAGAATCCTGTAACTATCATTGCAATTTTTGCATAAGAGACAATGTCTCTGCAACTTTATCCGGAAATATGGATTATTTAAATTTTCGTAAAGTTGCAGAGTTATTGTATAGTGCCCATCCCGATGCTATGATTACGCTTACAGGCGGAGAACCCACTATACACCCTAGCTTTAAGGAAATAGTTGGTTTTTCTTCACATCTTTTCAAGCAAGTGTGTGTAACGACAAATGGTAGCTTTAATAGAGATACTGCTATGTTTCTCGAAAAATATATGAGAGAAAACCTTTATGTTCAAATATCATTAGACGGCACAAAAGACTTTCACAATAATTTACGTGGTGAGTATGCATTTGAAAGAGCTGTAGCAAACATTATGCTGTTTTCAAATGTTTGGACTCATCTTGCAATTTCAACGACAGTTAAACGATGCAAGATGGACAACATAAAAGAGTTGGCTACATATCTCAATTGCTTAAAATTTCACCACTGGAAAGTTTCACAAGAACAAGTTAGCCATCCAACAAAAGAAACCATAATTCCAACAAAAGAATGGAATAATTTAGTTGACGATTTGTTACCACTATGCCGATATCGTGTAACAATAAAAAAAATGTTTGCATTCGACATCTGGGAGAAGAATATTGAGGATAATTATGATATGAGCTTTGTTCGTAATTGCTCATTTGGTAACAACAAGGTTTATGTTACTCCAAATTTTGATGTTCTACCTTGCACATGCATGAATTATAGTTGTGGAAATTTACTTGCAGATTCTATTTACGTTATAAGAGCTCGTCTGAATAAATTGCAGGTCATAGAACCTGACAAATCTTCTATTTGTTATAATTGCAATTATAAAGTAATATGTAATGGAGGATGTCCAGGGTATTCCATGAAAGTTTTTGGTAAATATAATATGGGTGACATACGGTGTCCATTATTATGAGAGGTATGAAAAGTATTCGTATTTTAATAACTGATAAATGTAATGCATGTTGTTCAAATTGCATTAATAAGGCGATTAGGACAGAGTCATATTTTATAGATGTCCTACGATTTAAAACTATTGCTCTATTTTTTCACGAAAATAATGTTACACGAATTCGAATAATGGGAGGAGAGCCTACCATTCACCCTAAATTTGGAGAAATTGTGAGTTTTTCTCAAACAGTATTCTCACGTGTAACAGTATTCACAAATGGACTTAATAATTCTATTCTAGATTTCTCACCTCGCGAAAGTGATAGTATTAATTATAATGCCAGGTTTGTGCATATAATTCCTAAAGAACATTTTATGTCAGACAAACCTGGTTCTCGAATTTTGTCAATCGTCATTGATTGTCAAATTGATGCGTACCAAATGACATCCACCATATCCACAATTAATGAACAAATACAGAACTTGAAGGTGTCATTAACTTTTGATTGTACTGTTAACATATTCAAACATAGAGTCGATCTATTGAACAAGTTTGAAATATTATATGATTTTTGTATATCTCATCAGATTGAAGTAATAGTAGATCATGGACTACCAATTTGCTTTTTGTATAATTCACAAATACCGTCATACAAGGATTTTTCCAAATGTTCTGAACATTGTGCTGGTTTGATAGATGCGAATTGCAATCTTAGGTTCTGTAATCAAATCTCATCAGAAACATTCTCACTTTTTGAAGGGGACAGAATAAAACCATTTAATTTGATAAGCAATTGGCTACAACTTGTTTTTTATCAAAAGCAATTAACGGTTTTAAGAAAGATATGCTTAGAGTGCCCTTTTTATGGAGATTTATGCAACGGAGGGTGTTATATTCATAGAGACCTGATAAGGAGAGAGGATGTCCTGGAACACACAGAACTTCCTGTTTATATAAAACACATATAGAATTATGAAATATACCGTCAACCGATACGACTGCAGTAGAAAAATCATGGTTATAACTAATATGGGTTGTAACCTTGATTGTATTTATTGTTATGAGCGACATAAAGAAAATCATACAGTCTTTGATCTGAATGAAACATTAAACAAGTTGTCACAAATATTGAATACAAAAACGCCTAAAGGTACGTTAATCAAACTTCTTGGAGGAGAACCTTTTCTTGTCTTTCCCAAAATAAAGAAATTATGTGAGTCAATCTGGGAACAAAAACAGATTGACAATGTTCTATTTCATGCCACATCAAATGGCACTTTAATTCACGGAATTATTAAGGATTGGCTATTGGCGAATCGTCATCGTTTCACAATCAAATTGAGTTTAGACGGTAATAAAAAAGCAAATGACATAAACAGACCTGGTTCTTTTGACAAAATTGATATTGATTTTTTTAAAGATGCATGGCCTGAAGTTGGTATAAAAATGACCATTAGCCCACAAAATATCAAATATTTTGCCGATAGTATAATGTTTCTTCATCAAATTGGGTTCAAAAACATCAAGCCTAACTTTGCAGAGTTTGTTGATTGGAATCAAATGGATTTAATTAGAACATTTTATAGTCAAATGATGTTGTTGGTTGATTTTTATTTGGATAATCCACAATTAACTCCATGTAAATATTTCACAATACCATTACGCAGGATTATGGATTGTAAAACCATTTTTCATAATTGCACGTTAGGTGAACGTGACATTTATGATTATAAAACTGGCAAACGTTATCCATGTATGTTCTTTCTCCCTAGTATTTGTGGAGAAAGGACATCTGAGAAGATGATGTTATTGGACATGTCAGACCAAAAGAATCTAGTTGAGGGCATTTGTGTTAATTGTGGATTTCAAAATGTTTGTCAGACTTGTTATGCAGCAAATTATATACAAAGAGGTTGTAGTGCAAGGCGGAATATGAATATATGCAAAATGCAGAAAATTACATTTTTGGCAACATCAAAGTTACTTTACAAAAAGTATATCGTAAAAGGTCAACACATTCCTAATACGCAATATGGAGTAGAGATATATAAAGATATTGAAGCGATATCAAATATTACCGAGATATTACAGGAAATAGAAGCAGAATATGAATCTTAAGAAAAGCAGAATTTGTTATTGTAACATAACTTACAAATGTAACAACAATTGCCATAGTTGTATTTCCTACAACGTCAAGAAACATACAGAAAGAGAAGTTTCAGTAGATGATTTCAAATTCTTAAAAAATCATTTTCATCTTAGTGAAAATGATGTATGGACTATCAGTGGTGGAGAACCTACCTTATCAGATAATTTTTCACAAATTATAAATTATTGCAGAAGTGTATCTCCCCATATAATAGTGTATTCCAACGGAAGGCAATTAAATTTGATATCTAATGAAGTACTGAATAAAATAGAGCGAATTATTGTACCTATTTACGGAGAGAAAGATTTTCACAATAGCTATGTCAACTCTCCAAATGCATACGAAGAAACAATGCGTTCATTGAGAAGTATCATAGAAAGAGACTCCTGCAAAATTGACTTAAAAATAATGTTACAAGAACAGGACAATATGGATTCGTTATTTAATTCCAACATATGGAGTCTCTTGAGAGAAAACATTTTTTTTCTGTCTCAAGGGTACTTCCATCAATACATAAAAGTGAATGTTCTTCCATTATTGCACAAAAAGCAGAAATAATCATCAAAGAACTTCTTATGTTAGGGAAAAATGTTCGGTTTTATGACATTCCTGTATGTTTATTTAGCAAAGACTTACAAAATTATCTGTCACGAATGGATATTGAAGCAATGAATTATGACCCCATTATAATATGTGGATCGTCGAATAAGCGTTATAAACTATTTCCATTTAATAAGCCAACAGATTTGTATAAGAAATGCAAGCATTGTTCGATGTCTTCGGTTTGCTCAATGATTATGCAGAATTATTTCTGTCCAATGCTGAATTGTTCTAAAATAACGATTACAACAGAATGAAAAAAGTATTACTGATTGGGGCAACCGGAAATATAGGAATGCGGATTAAAAGCTATCTTTGCAAAAAATCTCTTTCTTTATATTCACCTCTATCCTCAGAGTTTGATTTGAAAGACCAAAATTGTATTCATAATTACATGAAATCAATATCGGCCAATGACCCAATGTGTTTTGACTACATAATATACTGCGCTTTAGATAAATCTAATCTTGATATAGAAAAGAGAAATATTAGTAACTTGCAAAATATTTTATTTTTTCAAAATCACTTTAATGCATGGATTCACTTTTCGTCAAGAGCGGTGTATGATGAGTTAGCACCATATAAGAATATTCCAGTTGTTCCTGTGGAAGACTTGCCAGAGCCAACTAAGCCATATTCACGATTAAAGTATAGGGAAGAAGTTATGTTGCATAAAGTGTTTCGTGGTGATTGTTTTATTCTTCGATTGTTCGATGTTACTACATCCAATGACAACTCAAGTTTAATACAAAGATGGAAATCACAAATAGCACATAAAGGCTTTTGTAAGAATGAGGTGCTCAATCCTATACCTTCTGATTTCATCAATATTGTCGTCGGTAATATAATGGACAAAAAGATTGCCCCTGGTACCTATAATTTAAGTGGAAGTAAATCTATTGATTCAGAGGAAGTAATGAAAGGAAGAACGAGAGGTCCTAAACAAGAAAAAACTGGAGCATGTTCTTTCGTATTTGACAATAATGAACTACAAATATGCGAGAAGAAATAAACTATATTGAATTGGGTAATTGTATTATTCCTGCATTATGGACGAGATAAACCTTCGTGCCCCAAAAGATGCTTTGTCAAAAACATTCCATAACACTTCACGTACATTACATGATTTACTTGAAGAAGTTGTGCTGTTAGAGACTCTGAATTTTTTAAAAAAGCGGAAAATCAATCTAGTAATAATTGCTGGGCCAAACAAGCACTTGATAAAAGGAATAAATAATGCTCCATATCTATTTAAGAAAATATCTCTTGAGGAAGTTCTTGATGATAGAACTTTTATAGAAAAATTTTGCGAGTATGATGACTCCCTTCTTAATTATATCTACGACAGAGAATCCGGTGTAATGGCTGGAAATAGAATCACTACAAATGGTATTCATTTATTATCTGCATACTTTAAGTCGAAATATGTCAATGTCGATATCTTTGGCGAAAGAGCACACCTTCCGTAAAGGGCTATTTTAGCAATAATATATATGTATTTGGATCATGTCTAACTTTTGGATTGTTTTCTGATGATGACAGAACTTTTCCTTCCTTTCTTCAGAAACAACTTAACAGTTCTAAATTTGCTGGAATGAAGGTGCATAATTTTGGGGTTAAAGGACAGAATTGTGTCTTAAATGACCTTATGTTCGTTTTAAATACACCTATGAGAGAAGGAGATTTTGTAGTACTTGTAGCAAAATATTCCCAAAGAATATTGACTATATTGCGGAATAACCATATTTCATATAATGATTTTTCATATTTTCTAAATTCAAAATCTGTAAATGGTCAATGTTTCCTGAATTCTGCGTTTCATTGTAACAGTAGAGTTTATCATTACCTCGCCGACTTTGCGTTTTCATTAATTAAGGATAGGATGAAAGACTGCTCTCCAGAATGCTTACACCCTGAAATATATTCTTATTTTGAGAATACAAAAAAGAAAAACATGATTAATTCTGAAGGCTTGATAGACAAGTTATTTATTAAAGACTTAATAAGTTCAATCAAAAGCAATAGATTTGATACTGGTAAAGATGCGATAATTGGCAGCATTGTCATGGCTGCAAACCCTTTTACTTGGGGGCATGCTAAATTAGTAGAACATGTTACGAACGAATGTGATTTTTGTTATGTTTTCGTTATTGAGGACAATCATTTTGAAATACCATTCTCTAAACGATATGATATGGTTGAAAAATATGCCCATCAATATAATAATTGCCGTGTATTTGCTACTGGTAACTATTTTGGTGCTGATTTTCTATTCCCAGAATATCATGAACGAGATATATATGGAAAACAGAAAATCAACAATCCTGTGATTGATACTATGATATTTGCAAAACACATTGCCCCTGCGCTGGGTATAAATAGACGTTATCTTGGAACAGAAACCAATGATCCTGTGACTAATCAATTCAACGATTATTTATCCTCTACTTTACCACAATATGGAATAGAAGTAAAAATCGTTCCTCGTTTCTTCACAAGTGATACTAATGAAGAAATATGCGGAAGCTTAGTTAGAAAATTAATATCAGAGAATCCGAATAGTGACGAGCTAAAGTCTTTTTTGCCTCCAACTTCTATTCAGGTTCTCACTTTATAATTCTGAATATATTTTCTAGTATATCAATCATTTGATGAGAATATCGCTCAAATGGTACCGCTATAGCGGTTGGTCGGTACCGGTATTATAGTTCCGATATACACGCTGTCAAAGGGTGCCGTGCGTAAGGTACCGCAAGGCACCCTAAAATAACGAGTTCAAGCAATCTTGCTTGCCCTTCTCTTATGACGCAGGGTATCTTCCTTTAGTTCTATATGCTCGGAAGAGTTTACTAACCTGTCCATGATAGCATCAGCAAGTGTAGGTTCAGCAATGTAGTCATACCATCTCTCAAGTGGCAAATGTGATGTGATGACGAGTGACATCTTTTCGTACCTGTCTTCAAGCATGGTCAGCAATGCAATGTGTGCATCCGCAGTAAGAGGTGCTGCAACCCGAAGTAGTCAAGTATGACAAGGTCTTTCCCTTCAAGTTTCTTGATGAGTTTCTGAACAAGCCATCAGTAAACCCCGTATTGCAGGGTTCCGTCTAAAATGTTGGAGATATTTTCAAAATCTTGTAAGATGCTCCAAGATTCTTGGAATAAGTCCCAGATTCTTAGAGGATCCTCACAGCAAATGTAATGAAAATAATCAGCCGCAAGACAACACATCTTGCGGCTGATAATATTTCTTTGACATGAAAAACTTTACCGATGAAAGGCTGATTTAGCTACATGCTCTTCTTGCTGAAATTCCTTCATGTCCTGGAGTTGTTCATGGACTCCCTGAATGTTCATGTCCATGGATTGGTCGTGGTCGTAGGGAAATGAATGCTTAACAGATAATCCGATATTTGTTACGGTTCCAACGTCTATGCTGTCCTTCTCCTTGTTGTACTGAAGATAGAGGAGAGAATCATTAGGCATGTGCAAGATGGGGAACTTACGTGTAGCCAATGCCGTAAATGCCTCATGGGTCATTTCCCTTGCGACCTCCCTCACATCCTCGCTGGCACGACCGATGCCATAACGTGTTATATGGTTGCGGACATCCTGTTCGGAATATTTGGCAAATACTTCATAAGTACCTCCCACGCTACCATTATACACCACGGCGAAGTCCTTGTCCTCAATCAGCAGGTCATCGCCCCTGTTTTGACATGGTTTCTTATAGGTCTGCTCTTCATCCATGCCGTTTCCGTCATAGTAATCCTTGGCAAGTCTCAGCAGGACATCATAGTCACCGCGCTCTTTCAGCTTGTCCAATTCCGAGGTGTCATCGGTCGATTGCAGATAAGCGACGGACGCATAATAGACTTTCTCTTTCGTTTCAGAAGGTTCCATCTGACTTTTGTATTGAGCAAAAGCCTCCTGAAGGTTTCGGTCAAGGTCTTTAGTGTGGTCATAGGGAAGGGTGAACTTTACCTCCAGTCCTTTATCCGTTGGGACAGCGACTTTCACAGAGTCCTCCTTCTCGTGATGCTGGATGTACACCGCAGAACCATTATAGGCCAAGACAGCATGGTCTCCGTCCTCTACAGACAGATAGCTTTTTCCATTTCCGTTATCCTGCCTGACGGATTCTTCCTTCTCAATCTCCAACGCCATTTTGTCAATGTGTTGTGTTAGCATCGAACTGGCTTTCTTCACGTCCATTAACGTGGTCTTTATGAACTGAGGAGACTCTTTCAGTGAGTCAAGCCAGGATTTCAGATAGGCAGCGGAATCACCTTTCAGATGCTTGGTCATGCCGTATCGCTGTGCTGTCAATGCAGCAGTCAATTCAGCAACAAGTTCCTCCCGGGCATACTCTTCAGAACCGAAAGATGTAGGTTTGATACGGTTCAATTGCCCCTCTGCACCTGTGGAATGGGTCATTTCGTGAAAGAGATTGGAGTAGAATGACTCCCCATCCTTGAACTGCTTCTTCTCTGGCACAACAATCTCATTCTTGCTGATGGAATAGTATGCTGAGTCGCCATAGATGGGCTTTATGGGGCAAATCCATCCGTCCTCTTTAATCATCTTGTCCACAGGTGGGAAAGAGAAGTCTTCGCCCATTTCCATCGGTTTTGACTGCCTACAGGACTCTTCCAGCTTTTTGTACAGCTCGGGGCGTGCTTCCTGAAGATTGGTCTGCGAGACATTGAAGACGTTGTAAACCTGCAATTTAGGATAGACATTATACTTCTGTCTCTGTTCCTCTGACATCAGTCTATAGTCGTCATACTTCACCCTTTCCTTGGTCTCTTTGTCCACAACAGTAAAGGTGGTGATAAAGACAGGGAAACTCTTCTCGCCTTTCAAAATGCTTACCTGTGGCAACGCTTCACCACCACTGCCTTTCGCCTGCTGTCTCTTGCCTTGCTTGTCCTTGGTGAAGTTGAGCCCGGCGACACGGTCAAAAGTGCAGAAAATTGGGAGCTTGTACCCATTCTTCTCGCAGTGCATCATAAGCATCAAGGCGTTCATCCCGTTGTATTCACGTCCAGAAAGGTTCTTTGGCCATGACAGCGAGCCCTCGGTGAACCAGGGCTTCTTCCAACCATCTTTGCTGCTCAGCGACTTGATGCGCTCAATCATCATGTCTGCAAAGAGATCGAGAGCCCTGTCTTCACTGGTCTTTCCATCTGTATTGTATTTCTTTTGTTCTGTCATATCAGTTTCATTTAGTTAGACTGATTGGTAGATTTCTCCCACTGTGTAAGTTCTGTCACACGGCAAGTCAGGTCTATGCGGTCATTGAAGACTCCTATTTGCAGGTCTCCCTTGGCATTGATGCCAGCTTTTGCCTGTACCCATTCTTCTTTTGCTGAACCGAACTGCATGAAACGCACCCATGTGTAGGCATAAGCATCACCGTCTTTCTCACTGCTGTAAGCTGAGAACAGGGTATAGGGATTGCCCTTCTTGTCCGTCTTCACATCAACCCGTTTCCCGATGGTACCACGGAACTCCATGCTGCCAGTGATAGCGTCCTGACTACTGGCGTTGAAGTTGTTCACACCTGTAGCGGAGAGGTTGTAATAGACGATGTCTCCTTTCTTGTGAAACTGGAGTACACCAGCCACCTCGATGCGTGAACCAACAGGATAGTTGACGGCTTCGCCTTGATTGTCCGTGTCTTTGGCAACACTGATTTCAATCGTCTTGTTGATACCTGATTTGGCAGGGATAACGACTTTCACTCCGAACGAGATGAATTGTTTCCCTTCTTTGTTGGCACGAATCTGCGCCTGGCGTGATACGGTGCCACATACTGTTACGTTACATTTGATCATAATAGAATTGTTTTGTTGTACGAATTATCTGATTTGAACTGATTCTTGTCTGTCTGCCTGAGCCCCCATGCCATTCTCATAATTCTGAGACATTTGGTGAGAGACAACAGCGGAGTTGATGATGGTGGCAATGGTTCTTCGTTTTTCTTCTTGACTTAACGCCGTATTGCCAAGGGTCTGCTGTATCTTAACGATTTCAGCGTTCGTAAGCTCCCGAGAAAACTGCACGCTACCATTGTCCACTTGAAGGAATGGCTTGTTACCCTGTAGAGTTATGGAACAAATTCTATAAGAGGGAAGAAGAGAGGTGAGGTCGATGGACTTGGTGATGGCAGCTTCCGTTGCCTTCTGCATCTTCTCCTCCTCACTTTTGTTGTCAATCTGCAATGCAAGAGCCATGAGGGAGGTGAACATAGTCATCATGAGTTCTATCACAGGGTCTCCAAGAGGCATGCTAACGCCACTGTCTTCGGAAGACAGTAATTTCTTCATCCAGTCCTCTGGATTGCTTGCAACCTCACTGACAGAGTTTTCATCCATTGGATTTTGTGCCTTATACTGGGCTGTAATATCCTTGCCGTTATACATGGTCTGGAGAGTAATTTCTCCTTTCTGAGAAATCTCCGCCAGATAGGCAGCAGGGTCTATATCCCTTTTCGTGCCATCAGATGACACACTCTTGACACTGAAATGAAGGTGCTCACCCGTTGTCCGGGTGCCAGTATTGCCAGACATGCCAAGCTTTTGTCCGGCATTCACTTCATCGCCAACCTTGACATCGATGCGGCTAAGGTGCATATACGTGCATTGGTACTTGTTGCCATTCGGTCTGCTGTATTCCACAGTGACATAACGACCGGCACCTCCATCAGTGTTGTTGTTCACTTTGATGACTTTACCTTTATCTTCTGTAGCAAGGACTTCGTCATGCTTCG
>ERZ779673.891-NODE-891-length-11776-cov-2.401502_pt1 | contig 11776 bp, 10 predicted proteins | sample MGYA00511956_ERZ779673 | MGnify/ENA primary metagenome ERZ779673 (study PRJEB29588, sample SAMEA2152065) | human gut metagenome | biome: human gut; feature: human-associated habitat; material: faeces | place: Denmark | collected 2008/2010 ... | reverse complement strand
CAGTGAGGAACGGATTGCAAAAGAGGTAGGAAATTCGCATCTTTTATATTCTGTGATTAAGATAGCCTCTCATAAAGAGGGAAAGGGGTTTTATTTTGAGCCAGACACAACAATAGGGATTATTTTTGGAGAATTAGAGCCGCCGTATGATAGTGAGCGGGTGCAGGCAATAAAAGAACTCTTTGAAAGAACCCAAATACATTTTCGTGTAACGGAATATATTCGGGAAGAAATGTGGAGTAAATATCGGTTAAATGTGTGCAACAACCTGCCACAGGCAATCTTGGGAGCAGGGGTTGGCTGTTATAGGGATAGTGTGCATATGAAAGCAATCAGTGATAAACTGAAAGAGGAGTTGGAGACAATCGCTTTGGCAAAGGGAATTGACTTGTCAAAGGTGGAAAATACTTATACACAGAGAAGCGCTGTGCCACCAAGCGCGAGATATTCCACCTTACAGGATTTGGATGCGGGACGGCAGACAGAAATTGAAATGTTTTCTGGAGCATTGGTACGCATGGGAAAGGAGCTTGGCATCCAAACGCCGTATAATGAGTATACCTATCATATGATTAAGGCACTTGAGGAAAAGAACGAGGGCGTGTTTGATTATAATAAGGGGAATGAAGAACCTGTGATGTTTAAGTAAAAATTGAGGTTATAGTGTTCGTCTGTCAGAAAGAAAGAGGCATATTTATGAATGATTGCAACCATTGAAAATGCATTTAGGAAAGTTTGTCAGGATTTAGGATATGAATCTAATCAAAAGTTTAATTTCCCAACCAGTGAGTATTTTGCTGACTTGTTGAAAAAGAACGGCTTTACGATTGATTATATATATGATTTTGACAGACCAACGCCATGAAAGGATAATGAGAATGGATTAGCGAATTGGATGAAACAATTTTTTGCATTTGATTTGGAGTTAATGCCGGAAAAGGTACAGGATGAAATCATTAAAAAAGTCGAGGATTTAACAAGAGCAGCACTGTGGAATGGAAGTGAATGGGTTGCCGATTATCGTAGATTAAGGGCAATGGCACATATATAAAATTCAGTTTGTAGAATTAAGAAAATCGGGATTTGCTTATGAAAAGATGTAGTGCAATGGTATCGAGCAAAGAATACTTGAATTTTGTGTTAGAACAGTTAATATAAAAAATCCACGATATAGCAAAGGAAAGAAGATAAAAACATGATGATTGAGATATTATTTAGTGGAATAAAGGACATAACAAAGCTTTATAAAAGCAAAGAGGTTGATAACTTTGATTTTGGAGAAGTGCTTGTTACTGAAACAGAATATTTAGGAAAAGAATATAGCGAAAAAGTACTTGCGGATGTTGTGGGGGAATTTGAAGAAGAAAAAAATATTTATTATATAGGGTGCCTGCAAAGAATTGCAAATGAAGTGTTTGATTTTTGTTTATCAGAATCCAAATATCGGGCATCATTTACAATTGATACATATGGGGATAGTAAAGCCAGACTAAAAGTAAAACTTGAGCAAATTGAACCAAGAGAAGAATATGATATGTTGTTGGAACAATTGAAAATTGCAATAAAGGACAGATTGATTAGTGATTGGAATAGATGTATATGGATGACAGATGAGCAGTCAGAGGCATTATGTACAATGCTTTATCCAATGGTGTTTGAGGTGGAAAATGAAATGAGAGTACTGGTAAATAAGGTGCTGATTCGTTACATTGGAGTTGATTGGATAAAGAAAATAGGAATGGAGAAATATGATTTAAGTTATGAAAATCTTGTGAAAGATTTTCGACGGATTTCTCCTCAATATGAGGGCGTTGATGATACGTTTTTTTCAATGACACTAGAAACAATGATGGAAATTATTAAAAAGGGAAAGATTTATGATGAAAATATTGCAATATCATCAGCTGATTGGAACGTTCTAAACAAAAAGAAGAATAAGAGTGCTGATGCAGTGCTTGGATATATTCAGAAAAAAAGAAAAGTAAATGTGGACATATGGAAAGATATTTTTGAGCAATATTTTGATTTTGAATTGTCTGTAATTACTGACTTTATAAAGAATAGAAATCATATCGCTCACAATAAGTTGCTAAATTGGATTAGTATGCAAAAAATCAAGCAAAATGTAGAATTGTTAAAATCATATATTGAAATTGCAGATCAAAAATTTGAGGAGTCAGATCTTTCAGAAGAACAATATATGACCATAGATGCACAACAAGAGTTAGAACGAGAAGCTGAGGAAGAAAGAGATTGGGAAGAAAACTACTTGAGGGATAGAATTCAAGGGGAAACAGGCATTGAGATACTTACGCTTGATGGAGTTCTAGAAAAATTTAACGAGTTGCTAGATAGATTATACACTGAGATTTATGATGAATTATATTTCAATCCATGTTTTAGTATAAGTCAACAATACGCAATTGAGGAGAAAATAAATGAGCAGATATTATTTAAAGTTCAATCAAATGCAGTGCAAGAATCTGAAATAGAAGTAGTGGTTAGTCTTTGGTTAGATGGTGCTATGGATTCAGATAGTTCAGCAACAATTAGCTGTAGGAAAACGAACGAAAAGGATAAAAATTTATTTAAAGCTCAAATCAGATATCACAATGGTTCTGGGTATGAAGATTATGATTTAGGTGGTATCTATTTAGATAGCGAATCTGAACTTGACGATTTTGAATTAAATGATTTTAAAAAGGAATTAATGGTTTACATTGAAGAAGAATTAAATCCAATGGTAAAAAAAATAGCTGTATATAATAAAGCTAATGAAGATAAAAAAACTGTATCTGATGAAGTTTGCTATGAATGTGAAAAAAAAGGTATCTCTGTAACGAAAGACTTTTATCCTGAAGGATTTTGCTGTTTCTGTGGTACTGATAACAACGAATAACTGGTTGTAGAAATGACCTATGCTGATATCATCTGATTTTTAGGTAGAGAATTAGAAAAATAAAGGATTTACGCTCGCATAAACAAATTTAAGTTTGCAGAGCAATAAATGATATAATAAAACAATACAAATTGGGAGCTTTGGAGGGAAAATCAATGAAAGAAAAAACATATCAGACACCTTGTGGAACAATCCACTATTGGGCAAGCGTTTCACACCCGGATGAAATTAGCCTTGTTTTTCTGCCTGGGTTAACTGCTGATCATAGATTGTTTGATAAACAGATTCAACATTTCAAGGAGAAGTATAATGTTGTGGTATGGGATGCACCGGCACACGCATCTTCATGGCCGTTTCGGTTTGATTTCGATTTGTTTGATAAGGCAAAATGGCTGAACGACATTTTAAATCAAGAAAAAATTACAAAACCGGTCATTGTTGGGCAGTCTATGGGCGGATATGTGGGGCAGGCTTATGCACAGCTCTATCCAAATCGATTAGCAGGTTTTGTCTCCGTTGACTCTGCACCGCTGCAACGGAACTATGTGACTGCGGTTGAACTCTGGCTTCTGAAGCGAATGGAACCAGTATATGCTCATTATCCGTGGAAATTGCTTTTGAAATCGGGGACAAAAGGAGTTGCCACGTCTGATTATGGCAGAAATCTAATGTGTGAAATGATGTTGGTCTATGATGGTGACCAAAAGCGTTATGCGAAAATAGCCGGACATGGCTTTCGTATTTTGGCAGAGGCAATGGAAAAGAATCTGCCGTATGAGCTTAAATGTCCAGGCTTGTTAATATGCGGTACACAGGATCATGCTGGTTCGTGCATACGGTATAACAAAGCATGGCATCGAAACACGAAAATTCCTTTGATATGGATTGAAGATGCTGGACATAATTCTAATACAGACAAACCCGAACAGATAAATAGTTTGATAGAAGAATTTGTTGCAAAGATTTAATAACAGACAACCTGGGAGTTGTAGAGTTGACAAACTCTAATTGCTGTGAAAAGGATAGTAATATGAATATCGTAATTATTAATGGTTCTCCGAGAAAAAAAGGAACGACTTCTAACATACTTCACAGAATAGAAGAAAAACTTCTTTTATACGATGATGTTCATGTAGAATATTTTGATTTGATAGATATAGATATTAAGTCATGTAGTGGTTGCTGTACTTGTTATAAAAATGGAACATGCTATATTAAAGATGATGCAGAAATGCTCTCGAAGAAGATTTTCTCCTCTGATGGATTGATATTAGGGAGTCCTACATATGCAAGCAATGTGTCAGGTTTATTAAAAAGTTTTATAGATAGAGGACATTTTGTAATTGAACAAATATTATACAAAAAATATGCTATAAGTGTGGCTACAGGTGAAAATTATGGTAGCAAGGATACCAGTAAAATATTGAACAAATTAGTACAGTATTCTGGAGCCTTTTTAACTGGAAAGATTGTTTATAATACGCCATTTAATTCTAGAATTAAAGATGATAAATTGAATAAAAAAATTGATGAGTTGTCACATAAGTATTATTTGGATATCAAAAATAAAAGAAATCATCCTATTCAAGCTATTGTACACAATGCCATTTTCAATATGGGAATCAAATCATTTGTAAAGCGTAAAGGGGAAAAGTATCAAGGGGTATTAGATAAATGGGAAAAAATGAATATTTCCATATAACATAAAGAATAAAATAGTTCCAGCTTATAAAAATCATAATAGCTAAGAGGTTCAAGGTTAATGCTGTGATTATGCCTGGAACCTTTTTTATTTTATAAAAGGACAAGAGTACCCACTGCCTTTAGGCGGTGGGGACTCTTGCACGAGGTCAGGGGTTCAGACCCCATACCTCGTAAGGCACGCAGTGCCGCTTTTATATGAGCAAGTAGCGAAGCGGATTGCGAATATCCTTGACAAAAAAGTGTGTCCTGTAGAGTAAAATGCTCCGCAGGATGTATATGGAAAGTATGCAACTGCATTTGGCATGGAATAAAACATGACAAAAGTCATATTCAAACTATATCTTTTTTCACTACACACGCTTTACAGAAATTGTTATGATGTCAGTGTAGTTAGAAATAACCAATGAAGGAGAGCGCAATGGGAGATATTATCTTAAAAACAACAGATTTAACAAAGAAGTATAATAATAAGATAGTTGTTGATAACTTAAATATTGAAATTCGTAAGGGAGAAATTTTTGGATTGTTAGGACCAAATGGTGCGGGAAAAAGTACCACTATAAATATGATTTGTTCGATTGTACGTCCTACAGCAGGTGAGATTGAGGTGTTAGGTAAGAATCCTTGGAAACAGAAAAAGGAAGTAATTCATAAGATTGGGTATATTCCGCAGGAACTTGCAATTCATGGGAATTTAAAGGCATGGGAGAATGTAGAATTGTTCACTTCTCTATATGGAATAAAAGGTCAGGCGTTGAAAAAGTCTGTAAATGATTCGTTGGAATATGTAGGTTTGTTGGAGTGCAAGCAGGAATTTGCCAAGAATTTTTCTGGGGGAATGAAGAGAAGATTAAACATAGCCTGTGCAATTGGTCATAGCCCAGAGATTTTGATATTTGATGAACCTACTGTAGGCATTGACCCACAGTCTAGAAATTTTATCTTAGATAAAATAAAGGAGTCAAATGCCAAGGGTGCTACCGTTATCTATACCAGTCATTATATGGAGGAAGTAGAAGAAATTTGCACCAGAATTGCAATTATGGATAATGGAAAAATTATTGCTTGTGGAACCAGTCAGGAGTTGAAAAAGCTTGTGAATAGTGATGATGAGAATATTTCATTGGAAGAAACATTTTTGATACTTACAGGTAAGAAATTGAGAGATTATGCGGAATAGTGAGGGATAGAAATGATTCGGTATTTGATAAAAAATAATTTTAAACTCATGTTTCGTAATACTTGGAGCATTGCGGTTATGTTATTGGGACCGATATTGGTTATAGCTGTATTGTCTAGTGCCTTTTCTGAACTAATGAAGTCTTATGAAGGTGTAGATACATTTACAGTAGGATATAGAATAAAAGAAGCAGATGATACAATAATGGAAACAACGAAAATAGCTGGCGAAAAAGCTGGAATTCTCTTCTATGAATATCCAGAGGGTGAAATAAAGGATGTTATGGAGAAGAATGAATTGGCGGGATTTGTAGAGTTTTCAGCAAATAAATACAAAGTATATACAAGTGCAGATTATAAGGAGGAAGGCATCACATTAGAGTATTTTATGGGTAAAGTGATGAATGAGGGTTTAAATGCTTCATTACAGATAAAGGAACAGGCAAAAATAGTACTGCCAGTGGAACAATTGGAATATATGCCTGCAATTGATTCTGTAAATTATTATGGAATTATTTATATTGTATATTTTTGCTGGTGCGGCATAATATGTGCCACTGGTGTTCTTAGCAATGAAAAGAAGTATGGGATTGTACGAAGATTTAGGGTTTCCAAGATATCGGAATTACAAAATTTTTTTGGCAAATTTATTCCAGTTGTATTGACTGTAACAGGTGGGATGGCAATTGCGACAGTTATTACAGTGTTGCTTTATGATATACACTGGGGTTCACCCCTACTATCTACAGTTATTGTATTTCTGATGATAGTAGCAGGAACGGCTTTGGCAATGATGTTTTATAATATTTCAGATAGTTTGGTAATTACAATTATTTTGCAATTTATAATTGTTTGGTTTATGGGATTTTTTGGGGGAAGTTTTGAAACATACATGTTTTCAAGTATGCCAGATTCCCTGAAAAAGTTGTCACCTATTTATCATGGCAATCGTGCATTAGTAGAACTTTCCTGTATGGGTAAGAGTGATTATGTAGCAAGTGCAGTGATATATTCTTTAACAATTACGGTTATTTGTTCCATAATAGCTATATTTGCAGGTTATGTCAGAAAGAGAGGTAAAGCATGATTGCATTAGTGAAAATGAATTTTAAGTTGGTATTACGAAACAAAGGTTTTTTGTTTTTCTTAATAGCAACCCCCATATTATCAGCAATAATTTTAAGTATAAAAATGGAGTATACCATATATAGTGATAATTCGGATAAAGGGCTTGTTATGGAATTGCGTGATTCTGATGAAAAAGCTGTATATGTGGGTGATACATCGAAATGTATCATAAAAGTATATGATGCATCAAATTCTGAATTGTCTGAATATGTATTAAAGCAAATGACAAAGCTGGGTATATTTTCCATTTGCCGTGCAGATGTTAGTGGGGTGACAAAGGAAGAAATAGATGAAATTGCTAAAAGAGATGCGTTTGATGATCGGGCTGGAATGTTACTTTATCTGGGAGATGATTTTGATGAGGCGGTATTAAGTGGAAAGTGGGAACAAGGAATAAAGTTGTACGACGTATCAGCGGATGAGAGAAAGAAACTTTTTATAACAGAGCTTACAGACGTATTTACCCGAATAAAACAGGTTCAAACTATTGCGGGGGATGATGGAACTGTAATGCAAAAGATGCTTACAGAAACTGAAAATAAATTACCACAAAAGGAAGTCGTAAACTTTTCTGGGAAAGAATCCATTGAATTAACAGAAAGGCAGATAAATCAGAGAAACCAAATTGGTTATGCGTTTGCTATTATTACATTAGGATTTTTGTTTTGTGGAGTATGTGTAGCACATTCTGTGATTGAGGAACAGAATAATAGGGTGTTTACACGAGTCTTACTAACCAAGTTAAGTGACAGAGATTATTTTATATCCAAATTTATGATAGCATTTGTAATTAGTTTGATGCAGACGATTGTACTTGCTATTTGTCTGTTCCTTGTTCCGGGACTAGATGTTGGAATAAACAGGATAAGTTTTCTTTTTATTATTTTTCTGCTAGGTTTGATATTCTGTGTCTTGAGTCTGTTGATTGGTATAATCCTTGGAGATGTTATGAGTTCCAATTATGCCGTATTTGCAATTTGGAGTATATCAGCATTATTAGCAGGTTTGTATTTCCCTTTAGATAATACAACAAAAGCATTAAAAACACTTTCTTATCTTATGCCACAAAGATGGTTTATGGATGCATCGGAATTATTATTAGTAGGGGACAAAAGTGCGTATTCTATGGTATTATGTGTAACGGCAGCTTATTTGATTGTTATTATTAGTGTAGGTAGCGTAGGAATTAAAATTAAGAGATACGAATAGAAAGGATTTGCATATGGAGGAACGATTCCGGAATCAATACTTTGTCCTGCTTCGAATTGCATTGTTATTGGTATTGGAGGTATATATCATATTATCCCAGTCCGTGCTGACAGGGGCATCTGTAGAGGTGCTCCTGCTTCTTGCGTTATTTGTAGGTGTGATAGCAGGAAAGGAACTGATGGAGCGAAGGTATCACATTATTTGGTTGGTGGTAGCAGGATTTATATGGGGTATTATGTTGTTGGTGCTAGGAACAACTGTAACGCTATTAGGTGTTTACCTGTGCTACGAAGTGTTGACATATTTTACCCCTCGCTTGTTTTGGTATATACTTCCAGTAGGAATTGCTTTTATTCCTAGCGAAGTAGACGGCTCTGTACAGTTGATGATGACTATTTTAATAGGGTTGCTTTATTGCCAGCATGATTTTATAGTAGAACCTTATCGTAAACAGACAAAAGAGGATACGATTACAGAGCAAAGACTAAAACATGACATAAACTGTAGAGAACATGAAATGCAGGAAGAAGTTCGCAAGAGCTTTTTAATGGCAGAAAATCAAATGTTGGAAGAAAGAGCAGAGCTATCTCAAACTTTACATGATAAGTTGGGGCATAGTATTAATGGTTCGGTATACCAATTGGAGGCCGTTAAAGTTTTGTTGGAAAAAGATCCAGAAGTGTCTAGGAAAATGGTGCAGGCTGTGATTGACCAATTGCGTAGTGGAATGGATGAAATTCGGATAATTCTTAGAAAGGAGCGTCCTAAAAAATATAAACTTGCTGTATTACAATTGGAAAAACTATGTGAAGAATGTAGGGCAAAAGGCGTAAAGGCTGAGTTGATAACAGAGGGCGAATTAAAAAACATTCCAGAAAAGTATTTAGAGGTTATTTTGGATAATGCCTACGAAGCGATATCCAATTCTATGAAATATGCAAGGTGTAGCAAAATAAAAATTAGCATATATGTGTTGAATAAAATGATACGATGTAGTATATCGGATAATGGTATTGGTTGTAGAGAGATCATTGACGGAATGGGAATTTCTGGAATGAGAAAAAGAATACGGGAAATCAATGGTATTTTAGATTTTGAAACTGAAGTAGGTTTCACAATCAATATGTTGTTGCCGTTATAGAAAGGTGTGAATGTATGGATAAGATAAAAGTAATTATTGCGGACGATAGTGACTTTGTAAGAGATGGAATGCGGATCATATTGGAAGTGGATGAAGATTTTGAAGTGATTGGTTGTGCAAGAAATGGTCGAGAGGCAATCGAACTTGCCAAAAAAAGTACACCAGATATTTTTCTTATGGACATACAGATGCCGGAAATGGATGGAATTGAAGCTACCAAATATATTGTAGAAAATAAATTAGGAAAAGTTTTGATTCTTACGACGTTTGATGATGATGAACTGGTACAAAATGCACTAAAAAATGGTGCGAAAGGCTATCTGATTAAGAATCATACGCCAGAACATTTAAAACAGATGATAAAATCAGTATATAATGGTACGGGTGTTATGGAAGAGGTTATATTAGAGAATTTGGCAAAAAATACAGATATGAAAGCAAGCGGATTTTCTGAACAAGGATATACCGCCCGTGAGATGGATATTGTTAGGGCTGTGGCAGAGGGGCTTTCTAATAAAGAGATTGCAAATAAACTTTTTATTACAGAAGGAACTGTAAAAAACTATATAACTTCTATTTTGGCAAAAGAAAATTTATCACATCGTACTGCATTGGCAGTATATTATCTAACAGGGAAGAAGCAGGGCTAAAGAGGAGTTTTCCGTTTGATAAACGTAAAATGTTTTGAAGTGGAAATTCTTTTCCTCTCCGGAAATACGTCATGGCACTGGACTCTTTCTATTCGATGCTCCATATTTGCATGAATAAATACATGAAACGCATCCTTTCTTCCTGTTTTGTTATACACAGTAGGGTCCCAGAAGATTTTTGTTTGACTTTTTTGAAAAAGAGAAATATAATAATTTATTGAACGAGTAGCAAACTAGCGTAAATCCAGTTTTGCTGCTCGTTTTTCTATTATAGAGTGGATAATGTCATAAAAAAGTGTGTAGCTTATCAGCGTAAATCCAGCTTATAGGTTATGCACTTTTTTGCTTTATAGGAAAACGCATTCTATAGAGTAAAAACGCTTTGCAGGCTGTGGATTTGTCCACTTTGTTTAGCAGAAAAAAGGAGGATTTAGTTAAGATGGAAGAAAGTAACAAGATGAAGAAAATGCCAGTGAATAAGCTCATGGTGCAGATGGGAATACCGATGATCTTATCTATGGCATTGCAGGCAGTGTACAATATTGTGGATAGTGCCTTTGTTGGAAACATGAAAGAAGGAAGTGAATCTGCATTAAATGCACTTACACTGGTATTTCCGGTTCAGATGCTCATGGTAGCAGTCGGAATTGGAACAGGTGTGGGAACCAATGCGCTTCTTGCAAGAACACTCGGACAGGAAAATCATAAAAAAGCTGCGAAGGTAGCTGGAAACAGTCTGTTCTTGGGCTTGATTATTTATGCGGTATGTTTGTTATTTGGAGTATTTGGAGTAAAGACGTACATTTCATCACAGACAGTTGATCCACAGGTTATTTCAATGGGAACGAATTATTTACGAATATGCTGCATCATTTCTTTTGGAATTATTTTCTTTTCCCTATTTGAAAAACTATTGCAGGCTACGGGACGTTCCCTTTATTCTACAATCGGTCAGGTTGTAGGAGCAGTGGTAAATATTATTCTTGACCCGATTATGATTTATGGTATCGGACCTGTTCCTAAAATGGGGGTAGAGGGTGCTGCATATGCAACCGTAATCGGGCAGGTGGCATCAGCAGCGTTGCTGTTTGTTTTCCATGTGAAATTAAATAAGGAATTTGAACATGATGTAAAATACATGAAACCAGATGGCGGCATTATCAAGGAAATATATTCGATTGGACTTCCTGCAATTATTGCACAGGCACTGATGTCTGTCATGGTTTATGTGATGAATCTAATTTTGAAATTCAGTCCTTCCGCACAGACTGCATATGGATTGTTTTATAAAGTGCAGCAGTTTGTATTGTTCCTTGCCTTTGGACTTAGAGATGCCATCACACCGATCATTGCTTTTGCCTACGGTATGCATAGCAAAAAGAGGATTAAGGATGGAATCAAATACGGATTGATCTATACAATTGTACTTATGATTGTTGGTGTGGCAATTACAGAAATTTTCCCGGGGGCTTTTGCAACTTTATTTAATGCAGGACAGTCAAGAGAATATTTTATCGGAGCCATGAGAATTATTTCTATCAGCTTTATTTTTGCCGGAATCAATGTAGCATATCAGGGAATTTATCAGGCTCTGGATGGTGGCATGGAATCACTTGTGATTTCACTGCTCAGGCAGCTTGTAATCATATTACCACTGGCAGGTGTTTTCTCTAGTTTGGTCAGAAACGGACAGATGGGCATTTCCTTAATCTGGTGGGCATTCCCGATAACAGAGATTGTTGCATGCCTTGTGGGATATGTATTTTTAAAGAGAATCCGGAAGAATAAAGTGGAAAGTTTAAGTTAAGGAGGAGTCAGCTATGGCAAAAAGAATCATTACAATCAGCAGAGAGTTTGGAAGCGGCG
>ERZ779673.887-NODE-887-length-11783-cov-2.695941_pt1 | contig 11783 bp, 8 predicted proteins | sample MGYA00511956_ERZ779673 | MGnify/ENA primary metagenome ERZ779673 (study PRJEB29588, sample SAMEA2152065) | human gut metagenome | biome: human gut; feature: human-associated habitat; material: faeces | place: Denmark | collected 2008/2010 ... | reverse complement strand
TGGGGGCGGTGGACGCTATTGTGGCCGGGCGCGCCGGCGTGACGGACATGGCCGCCGTGGCCCTGGGGTCTTCCGTGTACCTGCCCGTGGCTCTCTTCGCCTGCGGCGTGCTGATGATCATCGGCCCCGTGATTGCCAACATGCGGGGGAAAAGCCATGAAAGCCGCGTGGGCTACATGACCAACCACGGCCTGTGGCTGGCGTTGATGCTCAGCCTGGTTTCCATGCCGGTCATTTATGTGTTGAGAAATGTATTCGGCTGGATTTCCGATGACGCCGCCATGTGCCGGATGGCTTCCGCCTACATGTTCGCCATTATGTGGGGCCTTCCCGCCAACCTGGGGTTCGTGGCCCTGAAGAGCCTGAACGAAGGCTCCAACATGACGCGTCCCGCCATGTACGTGGGATTGTGCGGCCTGCTGCTCAACATTCCCCTGAACTACATGTTCGTCTTCGGCATGTACGGTTTTCCCCGCATGGGCGGAGCGGGGTGCGGCGCGGCCACGGCAGTCATTTTCTACATTGAATTCCTGCTGATGTTCCTGCTGGTTTACTTCAATCCCAAGCACAGGCCGTACCGCAGGCACATCATTTCCTGGCGGCGGCCTACGCCTTCCGTCATCACGCACCTGGTTCGTTTGGGCGTGCCGATAGGCGTTTCCCAGCTGTGCGAGGTGATGCTCTTCTGCGCGGCGGCTCTGGTGCTGGCTCCGCTGGGAGAGACGCAGGTGGCGAGCCACCAGATTGCCGGGAACGTGGGAGGCCTGGTGTTCATGCTCCCGCTCTCCGTAGGGCTGGCGGCTTCCATCCGCGTGGCGTACCATCACGGCAGGAATGACCTGGCAGGCACCAGATCCGCCATTCTGTCTTCCTATGTGCTGGTGCTCACCATCTGTCTGTGCACCTTTGGAGGCATCACCCTGTTCCGCGAGCAGATTGTGCACCTGTACAATGACTCGGAGCTGATTGTCAGCACGGCTTCCGTCCTGCTGGTTCTGGCGGCGGCCTACCAGCTTCCGGACTGTTTGCAGGTGCTTTCCGTCGGGGTTCTGAGAGGATTCCGGGACACGGCGTCCATTACCTTCATTACGTTTTTCTCTTATTGGATGGTAGGATTTCCGGCGTGCTACATCCTCGCCCGTACGGACTGGATTGTCCCGGCTATGGGAGCGCGCGGCATCTGGACGGGATTCATCATCGGCCTGTCCGTAGCGGCGGTGCTGCTGCTCTGGCGCGTAAGGCGCACCACCAGGCGGGAATTCGCCCTGATGAGGCAGGAGGGATTAAGGGAAAGTTGAGCTTCCGGAACACTTTCTTTCCGCGGGATAAATGCGGCGTTTCGGAAGGTGAACATGGCAGGAAGCATGGTGGAACGTGCGTCTACTGTGCTTTCACGATGTAATGACGGCGTGCGGGAAATGAATCCCCACGCCATCATTATTGAATTATGTCTATTACAATTACCAATCCGGAAGGCCGGAACGTCGAATTCAAGGACCAGCGGGGGCCGACTTGCGGTCTCTACGCCTTGTCCTTTGTCCTGGAATATCTTTATGATATTAAAATCCCCGCCACGGCGGACGGGGACAAGACCAGGGAATCCCTGAGGAACAAGTTCAAAAAGGACGGGAAAACCGTTATTGGAGAATTATATGACGCTACTTCAAGCATGGCCGATTATATCAAGGCGCTTGACCCGTCCAAAATCACGTGTCAGTCTGTTGCCTGTGACGTCGCAGCCATCATTGAAACGCTGAATGGCGGAGGCCTCTGCATGGTGCCTTTCTGTGTCAATGCTGAAGGCTACCCCGATAATTCTGGAATTCACGCCCATTGGTGCGTTTTACAGGATGTTCTGGATAAGACTAAACCCGATGAAGTGACTGCCCTTCATTGGGGGGACAGGATGAGAGAATTTTCCCTGGCTGCTCTTAAAAACAGCAACAGCGCCATTAAGGATGTTGGCGCTTCCTGGTGGGGCAAAGACAAGGACAGTACTGACCTGGAGTATTATTCCTGTGACTCGGAACAGAGCGCAACGGCGGTTGATTCCCTGGGGGAAATCCATCAGCTCAAGCCCGGTTCCGTCAAGAAAATTCCGGCAACTGACCTCAGCCGGAAATTGGCTGGAAAGATGCTGGTTTTTACCAAGTAGGTTAGCGCCGCGGCGGATGGATTTTCAGGAATCCGTAAATGGAAAAGCGGGCGGTCCCTTTCATGGAGGGAACCGCCCGCAAACGGTTTGAGCAGATGCTTCGGAGATTTTAGCCGATGCGTTCCACTTTCACGGAGTGGGACTGGCCGTTGATGATGATGGTCAGGTCACGGGAACCGGAGGGGCCGCTCACCCGGGCGGTGATTCCGTTGTCAATGACGGTCATGGACGGCGCGGCCGCCGGAGCCGCGGCGGGAGCGGTGTTCACCTGCACGGGGGCTTCTTCCTTAGGTTCCGGCTTTTTGTAGAAGTCTTCCACCTGCTGCGGGAACATGGCGTAGATGACGCAGTGTTCGTCGTCCGTGGGGAGCCCCTTTTCCGCAAGTTTCCTGCGCAGGTCTTCCATGCCGGGCTTGATCAGGTCCGCCGGGCGGCAGGTGATTGGTTCCTTGCCCATCTTTTCCGCACAGAGTTTCTGCACTTCCGGGTCCACGGGAGCCGAGGTGCGGCCGTAGTAGCCCAGGGCAATGTCCGCCGCCTGGGGGGTGATGTTCTTCCAGCGGCCGAACTTGACGTTCAGCATCGCCTGCACGCCTACGATCTGGGAGGTGGGGGTCACCAGCGGAATCCAGCCCAGGGCCTTGCGGACTACCGGGATTTCCGCGAATACTTCCTCAAATTTGTCTTCCATGCCCTGTTCCTTGAGCTGGGTGCGGAAGTTGGAAAGCATGCCGCCGGGCACCTGGTAGCGGAGCGTGTCAGAGTCCACCACTTCGTTGCGGTGGGAGGCGAATTTGCCCAGACTTTCATAGACGGGTTTGAGCATTTCGGAGATTTCAATGAGCTTGTCCGCGTCGTAATCCGGCTTGCGGGGATTGCCGTTCAGCAGGGCAAGCATGCGCAGGCAGTCCGGCTGGCCCGTGCCGTTGGCGAAGGGGGAGATGGAGACATCGCACGCGTCCACTCCGGCATCAATGGCGCTGAGGTAAGTGGATGCGCCGAGGCCGGCGGTGTCATGCGTGTGGATCCAGACGGGGATGTTCAGGTCCTTTTTCAGGGCGCTGACGAGTTCCTGGGTGACATACGGAGGAATGAGGCCGGCCATATCCTTGATGACGATGGCGTCCGCTCCCATATCCGCGAGTTCCCGCCCCATGTCCACAAAAGTCTGCGTGGTGTGCACGGGAGAAGTCGTGTAGCAGATGGTGCCGTGGGCCTGCGCTCCGGCTTTCTTGGCGGCGCGGATGGAGGTTTCCATGTTGCGCGGGTCGTTCACGCAGTCGAAAATGCGGAAGATGTTCATGCCGTGCTTGGCGCTCATGGCGACAAAGGCTTCCACCACGTCGTCCGCATAGTTGGTGTAGCCCACGATATTCTGGCCGCGCAGCAGCATCATGTGCGGCGTCTTGGGGGCCGCTTTTTTCAGGGCGTCCAGCCGGTCGAAAGGCCATTCTTTCAAGAAGCGCAGCCCGGCGTCGATGGTGGCGCCGCCCCAGGTTTCCAGGGCGCTGAAGCCCATGGAGTCCAGAATGGGGGCGATGGGCAGCATGTCTGCCGTCTTCATGCGTGTTGCCGCCAGGGATTGATGCCCGTCGCGCAGAACGGTGCAGTTGAATGTAACAGAATTCATTATTTAGTTAACTGTTGTTAAAAATTGAAGAGGTGGCTTCTGGAGGGTGATTTTCTCACAGCCTCCCTTGCAGGTCAAGCATACAACAGCGGATTCCCCGGAAGAACTACTGGACGGGGGCCGTCAGTCGCGCCAGGTTGCAGAGCATTTTGAAGCCCAGGGATTTGTTGTTGTAATCCGCCAGGGATTCCCTCTTGGAGGAGGAAAAATCCTGCTCCAGCATGGCTTTTACCTCCGCGCAGGCGGAGGGGGAATGGATAACGGCGGTGATTTCAAAGTTCAGGGCCAGGGAACGGTTGTCCAGATTGGCGGTTCCCACGGTGGCTATGTCATCGTCCATCAGAACCACTTTCTGATGCAGGAACCCCTTTTGATAGGCCCAGAGCTGGATGCCGTATGTGTCCAGGTCCCGAAGGAAGGTAAAGGAAGACAGTTTCACCAGAATATGGTCTGCCCGCTCCGGGCGCAGGATGCGCACGTCCACATTCCGCAGAGCCGCCGCCTGCAGGGCGGCCATGACCCCCTCGTCCGGGACGAAGTAGGGCGTGGCGATCCAGAGCCGGCGGGTGGCGCTGTTTGCCAGAGCGATGAGCGCGGTTTTCCAGGCGGGAATGACGTCTGCGGGACCGGAGGGCAGGATGAGCAGGGTTTCATCTTCCGGCTGGGGCGTGATTTCCCAGCGGAGGCGGGGAAGGGAGGAGGGGCCGCATTTCAGCATGGCCCAGTTCCAGTCTTCCAGAAAGCTGATTTGCGTTTGCTGGACGGAAGGCCCTTCAAGCTGAACAAACGTGTCGCGCCAGTAGCCCAGAGCGCCCTTGCCCAGGTATTCCCTGCCTATATTCATGCCTCCGATGAAGGCGGTGGAGCCGTCCACCACTATGGCCATTGACGCCCACCACCACCAGTTTCCGGTGGTTGCGGAAGTTCAGCCGCAGGATGTTGCTCAGGAAATGGCGCTTCCCGTTGAAAGGTTCAATGTTCACTCCTGCTTTCCGCAGGGCGGAAATGTAACCGGGGGGGAGCTTGTGGGAGCCTATTTCATCATACAGCATGTAAATGCGGATGCCGGCCCTGGCCCGTTCAATCAGCAGCTCCTTCAGGTTCTGCCCCACGGAGTCGTTTTTGATGATGAAGAATTCAATCAGGATGTAATGCTCCGCGTTCTTGATGGCGTCGTAGATGCGCGGGAAAGCATTGGCCGCGTCAATAAGCAGGCGGCAGGAATTGCCGCGGCAGACGGGCAGCCGCACGATATTGGAAAGCGTGCGCATGATTTTTCCCGCCGTGTCTGATGACTGTACGGCATACGGAACCATGCAGTTTGTAATTTTATCCGTCAGTTCCCCCCATGCGGATTCGGGGTCCGTCTGGCGGCGGCGCGTTTCCACATATCCGCTGAATCTCCGGCGTCCCAGGATCAGGTAAAAGGGGACGGCAATATATGGAAATGCCAGCAGGGAAATGAGCCACGCGATTGTTCCCTGAGGCGTACGCGTATGGAGCAGGGCCGGAATCAGGCAGAAGGCGCCTGCAATGTGGCAAAAGGCGGCAAATCCCAAATATGGCTCTTCAGGAATGATCATGGAACGGAAAACCGGAAAAGATGCGGGGGATGAAAACGGCGGGGAGAAGTGAAAAGGCTGGCTTTTGGAGCAGGAGATGATACTAAGGTGGCGCATGCTCGTATTATCACGGGTCTAGGGATTAGAAAAGCGTAATTTAAGGGAATGAAGCAGTATTTGGCACTTTTGGAGGATGTTTTGACCAATGGGGTTGGGCGGGAGGACCGTACCGGAACGGGCACCATCGGCGTGTTCGGGCGGCAGAGCAGGTATGACCTGCGCGACGGTTTTCCGTGCCTGACGACCAAGAAGCTTCATTTGCGCTCCATCATTTATGAGCTGCTCTGGTTCCTGAAAGGGGAGACCAATATCAGGTTTTTGAAAGACAACGGCGTCAGCATCTGGGATGAATGGGCCGACGAAAACGGGGATCTGGGGCCCGTGTACGGCGCGCAGTGGCGCTGCTGGCCGGGAAACGACGGAAAACCCATTGACCAGATTGCCAGACTGATTGACGGCCTGAAACATAATCCCTGGTCCCGGAGGCACATCGTCAGTGCGTGGAATGTGGCCCTGGTGGATGACATGGCCCTCCCTCCGTGCCATTCCCTGTTCCAGTTTTGCGTGATTCCCGCCCAGCCGGGAGAAGAAAAGCACGGCCTTTCCCTCCAGCTTTACCAGCGCAGCGCGGATCTTTTTCTGGGGGTTCCCTTCAATATAGCTTCCTATGCGCTGCTGCTGCTTATGACCGCCCAGGTATGCGGGTATGAAGCCCGGGAATTCATCCATACGTTCGGGGATCTGCACCTGTACCGGAACCATCTGGACCAGGCGAGGGAACAACTCTCCCGCACGCCCCGTCCTCTTCCGGTCATGAAGCTCAACCCGGAGGTAAAAACCATTGACGGATTCCATTATGAGGATTTTGAGCTCGTGGGGTATGATCCCCTGCCGCACATCAAGGCTCCCATATCCGTTTAGCGCATTCATTCCTTAATCCATCATGTCACAACCCATTACTTATACAGGAGTGGTCGCCATGGCCCCCGACCGCGGCATTGGTTACCGGGGGGCGCTCCCCTGGCATTTGCCGGACGACCTCAAGACGTTCAAGCGCATTACGACGGGGCACCCCGTGCTGATGGGCCGGAAAACGTATGAGAGCATAGGCAGGCCTCTTCCCGGCAGGCAGAACATCGTGCTGACCCGTGACCCGGCGTGGACGGCGGAAGGCGTTCAGGTGATTCATTCCGCAGGGGAGTTGGAATGTCTGGAATTGATGGAGCCGGAAATCATGGTTATCGGAGGGGCGGAGATTTTTTCCCTGATGATGCCGTCCATGTCCCGCATGTGGGTTTCCAAAGTAAAGGGGGAATATCCGGCGGACACTTTTCTTCCTCCGTTTGAGAACCGGCTGGAGCGTGCTGTCCTGAAGGAACGGTTTGAAGATTTTGACCTGTATTTGTACGAGCAGGTCAAATAGCCGCTCTTGTCCGTAACTCCGCTGGAGGCGCTGAAGCATAAAAAAGACGGAGCGGCCAGGGCCGCCCCGTCCTTCATGGAGCAGTTTTCCTTTACATTTATTCCGCCTTTCCGGCAAACAGGCCTTTCACCCATTCGCGGTAACGCTGGAACATGGCGTACAGGGCCGGAATGAACAGAATGCCCACCACTGTAGCGAGGATCATGCCGTAGAAGGTGGAGATGCCAATGGCTTTGCGGCTTGCCGCTCCCGCTCCGGAGGCGATGACCATGGGGAATACCCCGATGATGAAAGAAATGGCCGTCATCATCACGGCGCGGAAGCGCTGCCGGGCCCCTTCCAGGGCGGCTTCATGGATGGGAACGCCGCGCTCCCGCTCCATCTTGGAGAATTCCACCATCAGAATGGCGTTTTTCCCGGCCAGGCCTACCAGCATCACCAGGCCGAGCTGAGCGTAAATGCTCAGGGGCGTGTTGCAGATAATCAGGCCGAGCAAAGCGCCCAGCAGGGCCACGGAGACGGAAACAATGACGGAAATGGGGACCGTCCAGCTTTCATATTGCGCCACCAGGAACAGGTAGCCGAAGAGCAGGGCCATCCCCATCAGCAGGACGATTTTCCCATCGTTCTGCCGTTCCTGATAGCTCATGTCCGTCCAGGTGATGGAGTAATTTTCCGGCAGCGGAATAGCCTCAATCTGGTTCATCAGCTCGCCGCTGCTGACGCCGGGTTTTGCCTGGGCGGTCACTTCCGCGGACATGAGCTGGTTGAAACGGGATATTTGCCGCGGCCCCACCATGTAAGACAGGGTGGCTACGGAGCTGAGCGGCACCATCTGGCCCTGATCGTTCTGAATGTAGGTGTTCATGATGTCATTGATGGTGGTGCGGTCCTCTGCCGCAGACTGCATCTTCACCTTGAACGTGTAGCCGATCAGGTTGAAATCATTGATGTACATGGAGGCCAGCTTGCTTTGAAGCGTCGTGAAGATGCGGCTGACGGGCACGTGCATGCTCTGAGCCTTTTCACGGTCGATGTTCAGGAAAAGCTGGGGGGTGTTCGCCTCATACGCGCTGCGGGCGTACATGGTTCCCGGCAGTTTGTTGATTTTGTCCAGCAGGTCGTTGGTCACTCGTTCCAGGTCTTTGGGAGTTTCCTCCCCGCTGGCCTGGAGCATGAAGGAGACGCCGCCCGTCAGGCCCAGCCCCATGATGGCGGGCGGGCTGAACACGGTGGCCTTGGCCGCCGGAATTTCATCACACAGAACGGAAGCTTTCTGCATGATGGAATCCAGGGAGAGTTCCGGCGTCTTGCGTTTGTCCCAGGGGTCAAGCTGGGCGATGCACATGCCCAGGTTTTCTCCGTTGCCGCCCATGAAGCTGAATCCGGAAGTGGAGGAAACCTGGCGCACGCCGGGGATGCTCATCAGCTTCTGTTCCGCACTGCGCATGGCCTGTTCCGTACGGCCCAGCGTGGCGCCCGGGGCCAGCTGGATATCACAGAAAACGGTGCCCTTGTCTTCCGGCGGGAGGAAGGATTTGGGTACGGTCTCAAACAGTTTCCAGTTGCCGACCAGGACAGCGGCCAGCAGAATCAGCGTAAGCCACGCGCGGCGCACCATGATGCCGGCGCATTTGATATAGCTTTTGCGCGCCCATTCCAGAGAGGCGTTGAAGGGGCGGAAGAGGCTGAACCTGCTCTGTTTCTTTTGCTTCCTTTTCAGCAGCAGAACGCACAGCGCGGGGCTGAGCGTCAGGGAATTGATTGCGGAAAGGCAGAGGGCCACGCACATGGTTACGGAGAATTGCATGTAAATGTTCCCCACCATGCCGCCGAAGAAGGCGATGGGCACGTAAATGGCTACCGTCACCAGCGTGGTGGCGATGATGGCACCTGTAATCTGGTGCATGCTCTTCTTGGTGGCTTCTTCTGGCGAGAGATCCTCCGTCTCCAGAATGCGCATCGTATTTTCCACCACGATGATGCCGTCGTCCACCAGGGACCCGATTACCAGAATAAGGCCGAACATGGTCAGCACATTGATGGAAAAGCCCAGGGGCAGCAGGATGGCGAAGGTCCCTATCAGGGAGACGGGAATGGCGAGCGCCGGAATGAGCGTGGCGCGCCAGTCCTGCAGGAACAGGTACGTGATGCCCACCACCAGAATCAGGGCGATGACAAGCGTTTCCACGATTTCCGCCATGGTGGCGGAAATGTATTGCGTGGGGTCGTAGCTCACGACGTAGCTCACACCTTCCGGAAAACGTTTTTCCAGCTTCTCCAGCGTGTCTTTCACGCCGTTCATGGCTTCCAGGGCATTGGCGTCATCCAGGCGGTACACTGCCATGTTCACGGAGTCTTCCCCGTTGTTGCGGCTGCTGCCCGTGTAGGTTTCCGCGCCCAGCTCAATGCGGGCAATGTCATCCAGCCGGGTAACGTGGCCGTCCTGGCCCGTGCGGACGATAATCTTGCTGAATTCCTCCACGGTCTGCAGTCGTCCGGTGACGTTTACCTTATATTGGATGAAGTTGTTTTCCCCTTCCGAGCCGATGGAGCCGGCCGCGGCCTGAACGTTCTGCGCCTTGATGGCGTTGGAAACGTCATCCGGCGTGATATTCAGGGCGGACATGCGCAGGGCGTCCAGCCAGATGCGCATGCTGTAATTCTTTTCCGGCATCAGGTTGACGGCAGAGATTCCCGGTACGCGGGCGACCTCATCCTTCACCCTGGTCTTGACGAAGTTGTTCAGCTCCAGGGAACTCATGCTGGTGGACCGGAAGGCGAAGAATCCCAGGATGTCAGAGGAGCGTTTCCTGATCTTGATGCCCTGGTCTGTCACCTCCTTGGGAAGTTTGTATTCCACCCGTTTCAAGGCGTTCTGAACGTTCACCATGTTGATGTCCGAATTCGTACCGCTCTTGAACGTCAGGGACAGGGAATACCCGCCGGTGTTATCCGATTTGGAGGAGAAATAGAGCAGGTTTTCCAACCCGTTGAGTTCTTCCTCAATGGGGGAAGCCAGCGTTTCCATCACCACCTGGGCGCTGGCGCCCGTATAGGTAGCCTGCACGTTGATGCTGGTGGGCGCGATTTCCGGATACTCCGCAATGGGGAGCTGGTTCAGGCAGATGCCGCCCGCCAGCATCATCAGGATAGCGATGACGATGGCGAATTTGGGGCGTTTGATAAACAGGTCCGCAATCATGGGTAGCTCAGTTTTGAACGGAATATACCGGATTCACCTTGGCGCCGGGACGCACCTTGTGCATGCCGTCGATGATGACGACTTCCCCTTCCTTGACGCCGGAACTGAAACACTGTTCATTATTGACCGTGTTGCCCAGCGTAACGTCCCGACGTTCCACGACGCCCTGGTCGTTGACGATGTAAACGTAGCTCTTGTAGGCATCGTGCATCACGGAGGAAATGTTGGCCGCCGGGAAGCGGTCCACATTTTTCTTGGAAAGATTAACCGTGACTACGCCGCCGGGCGTCAGCACGTCTTCCGGATTGGGGAATTTTGCCCAGACGTTCAGGGTGTCCGTGGTCGTCTGGACGGTATTGTCCGTCATGAAAATCCTGCCCGGCTGGTCGTATGCCTTGCCGTTGGCGAGGTTGACGGACACAAGAGCGTCTTTCTTCATATTTTCCTGGGTGCCGAACAGGGAAAGGAAATCGCGTTCACTGATAGGGAACTTCACGTACACTTCATCGATGCCTGTAATGGTCACCAGGGAACCGGAGGTGGGGGTAATGTAATTGCCCGTGGAAAAAGTGACGCGGCCTGTGCGGCCCGTGATGGGTGCCGTGAGCCTGGTATAGTTAAGATCGTCCTTCGCTACCGTAATGGCGGCGTTTGCGGACTGGATTTCCGCTTCCAGGGCATGCATGGTGCTCTTGGCGTTTTCCACCGTGTCCATGGAGACGGATTTGGAGGCCAGCAGCCTGTTATAGCGTTCAAAACTGTTTTTTGCGTAAAGCAGTTTGGCTTCAAGCTGGGCCTTTTTGGCTATCGCTTCCTCCACAGCCGCCCTGTAGCGCGTATCCTCAATTTCGAACAGGAGATCCCCCTTCTTCACGACTTTTCCTTCCCGGAAACGGGTGGCTACGATGTTGCCGGAGACGCGGGGCTGCACAGTCACCCGGTCAATGGCTTCCACCTGGCCGATGTACTTCTTGTTCACCGCACTGTCAATAGCGGCGGCTTTCTGGACGAGTACGGTACTGGGTTTGGCTGCAACCCCTCCCGGCGTTCCCTGGGAATAACCCGGAACAAACAGGGAAAAAAGCAGGCCGGAGCCGGCCAGCAGACGGAGGGGCGCCTTCCGATGATGCGTGTGTTTTTTCATATGGTATTATTTACTGTAAACGTGATTGTAAAGGGTATCCACAATACGGCAGAAATTCTCCTTGTCCTCTTGCGACAGAGTGTTGAACAGGGTATCCAGTTTTTCCTTCATGCCGTTGAAAAGCATTTGGAACCTGGATTCGCCTTCCTCGGAAAGGCGGATGCACAGGGAACGCCTGTCGCGGGGATTCTCCTTGCGGTCGAACAGGCCTTTCTTCACCATGCTGTCCACCAGCAGGGAGGTGGAGGGAATGCTCATGCGGAGATAATAGGCAAGCTCTTTCAGGGGAATGCCTTCTTGGCGGTTGGTCATCAGGTGGTTCAGGGCACCCAGGGCGTTCATCTGCCGGACGGAAAGCCCCATGATTTTCTGGTAATGGCTCTGATCCACCTCATTCAGGTTATCCCTTTTGAACTGGTGGAGGATCGTCTCGAATTTGTGAACGGAGGCTGTGATATCCGCGGCAGTCTGAAGCATGAGGGTGTTATGTCAAAACCGGTTAATTGTTGTCAAACTAAAACAAATAAAGTTGAGAAGTTATTGCTGTATTGAAATAAATCGGGTAACTGAAAAGTTACGGTTTCTTCACCGTACAAACCGCCGG
>ERZ779673.882-NODE-882-length-11801-cov-1.485101_pt1 | contig 11801 bp, 10 predicted proteins | sample MGYA00511956_ERZ779673 | MGnify/ENA primary metagenome ERZ779673 (study PRJEB29588, sample SAMEA2152065) | human gut metagenome | biome: human gut; feature: human-associated habitat; material: faeces | place: Denmark | collected 2008/2010 ... | reverse complement strand
CCCATGCTCACAAGTTCAATTGAATCCAGACTCTCACCGGCATCATATGCCACGGCCGACTGTCCGGTCTCTGTTATATATTGGTATACACGGACATCCTTGTCAAGCGTATAGTAAATTCTGTTCCCGCTGTCGGTTACAAGCATGTCTTCCGGTGTAAAATCCAATTCATATGCCGTGTATTTGGAGCCTTTTATGTTAAGCTGCAGATAAAGTCTGTTATCCTTATCATATACATATGGAACACCGCTTTCCGTAGTGGCCACATATGAACTCCCGGACAGATTTTCCGTTATATTGATGGTTTTGTATACCTCAGCGCTTGACAAATCATATGTCACTACTTCACGGCTGTCCTCACCGATATAAAGTGCCATGATATATTTATTTCCGAATCCATACACAGAATCCGGTGATATGCCATTCTTATAAAGCATTTCGCTCACATTATACAAAGCCGTACTTTCTCCTACAGGTTCGCCCTTGATAACCTTGTCAAAAATAGTATTTTCCTGTTTGGTTTCTTCCTGCGGCTTATTGGTTGTGCTTTTTACGGCAGTGCATCCCGTAAGTACCGTAATTGCAATACATCCTGTAAGTGCCAACGCTTTCCGTACTGATTTCACCTGCAACACCTCCGTGTCTACTTCAATCTAAATGTTCTGTATCCTATCTGACCGACTAAGCTTACACCCGCCGCCATAACAACTGCAAGTGCCAGTCCTACACCCAGTGTAAAAAATAATGCTGTGGAATTAATATATATGAACAGACTGCTGCACACATACATGATTATGTTGATTATAACATATCTGTTCCGGCTCTTTACGGCATCTTTTGTATATGGCTGTATCGCATAATATAGTGTAAGCTGGAGCACCGTAAAAAGACATGACAGCATCAATATTCCAACGCACACAGGAATAACGGTTCCTGCATTCGATTTGGAGACAATTCCGGCCACGGCATATACCACCGTCAGCACTGCCGCCGGTACAATATCTATTATGAGCATATATCTGAGCCTTATGAAATAATTCTCAAGGATATCATTACGGTTATTATATCCTTCCTTCTTAAGGAGTTCGCAGTCACACTGGTAAAAAAATGAACGGCAGATGCTCATACTGTTTGAAAATACACACATAACAAATACCATCACAGGCATTGAATATGATATGATTTTTGATACTTCTTCCGCATGTCCGTTAAACGATGCGATAAGTGCTGCTGCCAGTGCGATTATCGAAAGCGCGATTTTGAACCGTATATTGGATGCTATGCCTGACTTATTTCGTTTAAAAAATTCACGGTTAATTTCCGAATATACCTGTGCATTGCACTCACTGACATCTTCTGCCATGAATGCAGGTTCTTCCTCAAGCACCGCTGCATCATCTTCAGCCCCGTCATCAAGGCTGCTTTTCTTAAAAAGTCTTGCAGCCGCTTTCGGATATCCGCTATAATTCCATACATAATATATAAAGACCGCAATCATCAGCAGAATGACCATCAGCCATATCGTATTGAATACAAGGTCATATGCCCCGGGAACATATCCGCGCAGATACGGTATAAAATATGCCACAAAAAGAGACAAGAGCATTACCGCAATGTTGCCTTTTCTGTGCATGGAAAACGGTTTGGCAGTTGCCTTGAACATCATTATATTAAAGGCTTCTCCCGCATATCTCGAACCGACGATTACGATCGTCAGGTAAAGTGCTTTGGCCACATTCATGCCAAACACCGAAAATACGAGCCAGAATGAAATAAATTCCGTTATATTTTTACGCAGGATCACCATTCTGAAATAATCTGCAGGATTACATCTGACTTCGCGCAGCATAACATACGCCTCTTCGTCTGTCTCGAATATAACTGAATTATTAACAGAGCCGCAAAAACATATCATAACCATAGAGAAATAAACAAATGAATTCTCCAGTCCGTATCCTATATTGCCGGTTGCACTTAACCTTGACAGCACATACATGGCCCCAAGCTTGGCGGCTGCCACAAATACGGCTTTCTTGATTATTTCCCATATTATCCTGCATGCAATGCCTATTATTCCGAACGCGCGCGCCGAATCCGAATGTATCTTCCGGCCCACAAACGGAATATGTTTTAATATATATGCCACCCTGTTGGCATCTGTCATATATGAAATATATCCGCATTGAAATATTTTCTTAACCATATTATTACCGTTTCTCCTGTATTAATCCGCCTGTAAGGATTCCGTCTTTAAGCCATACAAGTTCATCAACAAGTGTGTCTAATTTCTTATAATTATCAGATGAAATAATTATGATATGTTTATCCTTCATTCTGGCAATAAAATCTTTCAGAGTCTTATACATCTTACCGTCAAGATTCGGCTCGTCAATAAGCACCACCACCGGTTCCGTGATAAGAATACTTATAAACTGAAGTCTCTGTTTCTCATCATCCGAAAAACTGCCTATATATTCGTCCGTCCTGCCACGGCTTATTCCCGCAATCTCCAGATATTTGGCGGCATTGTGTTCCTGTGGGGCATGCATTGATATCATATATTCAACATACTGTCTTGCTGTAAGCATCTCAGGAAGCACCGGTTTATCATATACCAGTCCGAAATCCATATAATCTATCTTATAATATCCATTACCGGTGTCAAGCCTTATAAAACCGCCATCAGGCGCACATTCCGTACACAGGCATTTAAGAAGTGTCGTTCTTCCCGAGCCTCTGCTTCCTGTTATGCCATATACAACCCCGCTCTCAAAATCATAACCGGCGCGGTCAATTACGGTAATGTCATCAAATTTTTTTCTTAAATCCCTAACTATCAGGCGCACAATTAGTCCTCCGATATAAATTAATGTTTATCGCGTGACATTTTGTATTTTAATGTTGTAATGTCACTTCCTCGTGTGCTATAATTCCCACATACTATCCAGATATTTTGCAGGAGTTGTTTATTATGAAAAACTTTTTCAAAAAATGGTGGCACGGTCTGTTCGGCTTGTATTTATTCATATCCCTGCCATGCTTTTCCTACCTTGAGAAGACTGTAACAGCTGAATATCATCTGATACATTGTCCTCTTGACGATATTATCCCATTCTGTGAATATTTTATTATACCATATTACTTCTGGTTTATATTTATCGCAACGGCTTGCGCTTATTTTTTTCTCCGCTCACAGAGCGAAGCTGTCAGAATGTACTCTTACCTTATAATAGGAATGAGCATTGCCGTTGCTATATACTTCATATTTCCGAACGGTCTCGGCAATCTGCGCCCGGCTGAATTTCCGCGTGAGAACGCATGCACAAAGCTTGTCAGGTTCTTATACAAGGCCGATACTTCAACAAATGTTCTTCCGAGCCTGCATGTATATAATACTCTCGTTGTGCTTGTTGCGGTATTCCATTCAAAGACATTTGGCAGATATCATACCGCTGTCAAGGTAATAACGTCGGTAATCGGAGCACTCATATGTGCTTCAACGCTTTTCCTTAAACAGCATTCCGTGTATGATGTAATCGCTGCAGTCATTATGGCAGGTGCGCTTTATCCACTCATCTACCGTTCAAAGCTGTTTGCCAGACTTAATTAAAACCAAATATCTTCTGGACGATGCGGTAACCTGCCACGGAGATTTTCCTGCCAACCTTACCCGGCCAGTTCATCCAGATACCGAGAATTGAGAACCTGATATGTCTGTAAGCTGAAGGTTCTTTCTCTTTAAGCAGCGCCCAGAGTGCTGCTTTTTTATTTATATTTTCTTCATCATTTGATAAAATTGCCATTATCGATGATACCGTCATAATTATTGACAGGTAATTTCTCATATAGACACGGCACTTCTTATTGTGGATTGATTCGGAATCATAGCAGTCAATCATCATCCTGTTGACAAGAAGCTGCTGGTCAATTCTCTTGATCATCACATCCTCATTTACGGACTGGTCGTTTCTTCCTATAAAATACCAATAAAAATTGACATCCACATAATACATTATTTTGACCGACGGAAGCGGCTGGAATACAAAGAGATTATCCACATAAAAAGTGTGTTTAGGGAGATTCAGTCCACATTCCCTTAACAATTCCGTCCTGTAAATTACCGAATGCATCAATATGTATTGCGTATTTTTGAAATGTCCTATGTCATCCCATGTAAAATATGTATCTGTCGGAAGAACTGTCGTGTAACGCATTACTTTCTTACGCTTGGTGTTCTGCTTATCATATACATAGTTGGATATGAGCATATCAAGTCTGTGGCCTTCAAGTACGGACTTACGCATCACATTTAGAAGCTTCATATAGGCTTCTTTTCCGACTCTGTCATCGCTGTCAACAACCTTAAAAAATACTCCGGTTGCATTCTTAAGTCCTTCCATAACAGCATCACCGTGTCCGCCGTTGACTTTGTGAACGGCCTTACATATTCCGGGATATTCTGCGGCATACCGGTCTGCTATCTCTGCCGTCTTATCACCCGACCCGTCATCCACAATAATTATCTCAACTTCATCTCCTCCCGGGAGAAGTGAATCAATGCAGCGATGCATATACGCTTCCGAATTATAACATGGTACTGCAACTGACAAAATTTTTCTCATAATAACCTCACCTTGAACCATCCGTTCCATCTGCGGCAACGGGTTTTCTTATTACTTTACGGTCTATCAGCCATAAAATAAGGAATGTTACGGCAAGTTCTGCCACAACAAGCAACATATATCCTCCGGTAGTAAGTCCTATCCCTTCTTCCGGCATGACATTGGTAATTATTACCGATATCAGATTGGCTCCGGCATGAAATATAACCGGTGCTACTATCGTCTTGAATTTCTCATAAACAAATGCAAGCAGCAGTCCTATTATAAATGCATATAAGAACTGTACCGCATTGCCATGCAGTGCTCCGAACACCAGCGCCGACACTAACGCCGCCGGAACAAATTTCATACGTTCCCTTAATCTGTTATAGATAAGTCCGCGGAATAAAAATTCTTCCACAATCGGAGCAGCAACTGCTGTCGATATGATCTGGACAGCTATACCGCCCGAATATATCATTTCTGACACATTGTCATACGTCCCGAAAAAGTCCACATTCCAGTCAACTCCGAAAAAAGACCTTCCAACAACCTGTATAAATCCCTGTACTGCCATGAGTACCATCGGTACAACATGATTAAATCCCATTGCAGCGAAAAATCCCACCACCGGCAGCAGAAGGAACCATTTCGGGCTCAGCTTCTCATATTTTGTATAATTTCCGTTTATCATGCTGCGTCCTTTATCCCGGCGCATAAACATAATATATAACGGTATCAGCACAGCACTTCTGGCAATCGTAATATACATGCTGATATTGTAAGTATAATTCGTAAGTTCTTCCTCAAGGGCATTCACATCCATAAGTGACATTCCTCTTGAAGCAGCTATTCTGAACATATGAATGTACAGAGCGGCCATCTCTATTGCCATCTCTACTCCGACAAAAATCAGAATCGGATATACAAGTCTCCATACAAACGTTCCCACATTCTCTTTCTTAGGCAAAACAAACCTCCCTGTTGTATTCTATCCGGTTCTTTTATGCCTCAAGCACCGGACCAAGATTAATATCAACATCATCCGCAGCTTTGATGCCGTTATCTGCTGCATTGGCAAGTGCCGGCATGATCGGAAGTCTCGCAAGAACCGGCGTATTGATTTCCTCAGACAGTTCTTCTATCCCGCTCTCGCCGAATATCTTATGTCTGGCGTTACAGTCCGGGCACACAAAATAGCTGTAATTCTCAACCAGTCCGAGTACCTTGATATTCATCTGTTCTGCCATATTATATGCTTTCATGACAATCATACGCACAAGATCCTGCGGAGATGTTACAATCACAATTCCGTCCACAGGTATCGACTGATATATCGTAAGCGGTATATCGCCGGGTTCCCCAAGGCATATCTATAAGGAGATAATCCAGATCTCCCCAATTCACTTCGCTCCAGAACTGCTTGATAACGCCGGCAAGCACCGGTCCTCTTAATATGACTGTCGACTCTTCCGTCTCTAACAGAAGATTCATGGAAACTATCTTGATTCCTTCTTCGGAAACCGCAGGTTCCATTCCCATAGATGTTCCGTACATCTGTCCCTTAATTCCGAACATTTTCGGTATCGACGGTCCGGTCAGATCAGCATCCATTATGCCTACACGCTTTCCTTCCGCCACAAGCTTCCTGGCAATAAGCGATGTCACGGTGGATTTGCCGACTCCGCCTTTACCGCTTACAATACCTATAACCTTGCCTATGTGGCTGTATTCATTCAATTTCTCCTTCGGAATAACATTACAGCTACCCTTAGAAGAACATCCTTCACAATTTCCGTTGCATTCTGCTGCCATTCTGACATTACCTCCAAAAATCACTACATTACTTCCAATTATACCCCCAGCTTACCTATTGTGCAAGAACAAAACACCACATTAAAAATACCGTAGTTTAATAAAGGCTGCCAATGCCCCGCGGTTTATGACAGCCTGAATGTTTTAGTAGTTTTCTTCGTGTACTTCAAAGTAACTCTGCGGATGATTGCATACCGGACACACATCCGGTGCTTTGGTTCCGACCACGATATGTCCGCAGTTGCGGCACTCCCATACTTTGACCTCACACTTTTCAAACACCTGTGCGGTCTCAATGTTTTTAAGGAGCGCACGGTATCTTTCCTCATGGTGCTTCTCAATTTCTCCTACAGCACGGAATTTGGCTGCAAGTTCAGGGAATCCCTCTTTCTCCGCAGTCTGTGCAAATCCCTCGTACATATCGGTCCATTCATAATTCTCAGCGGCAGCCGCAAGATTAGTCTTGGTATCGCCTATTCCTGCAAGCTCTTTGAACCACATCTTGGCATGCTCCTTCTCATTGTCCGCTGTTTTAAGAAAGATGGATGCCATCTGCTCGTAGCCTTCTTTTTTCGCTACAGATGCAAAATATGTGTATTTGTTTCTCGCCTGCGACTCTCCGGCGAATGCCTCCTGTAAATTTTTCTCCGTCTGCGTTCCGCTGTATTTGTTAGATGCCATTTTGTTTTCCTCCCGAAAATCTATGATGACACTATTTTACCATATATTCCCGGTAAATTCTATTTTTTTATAATCAAATTAAAAACCGGCCTTTGCCGTCAGATTTTTGTTTCTGACTTTTAAGGCCGGAAGAAAACATAATATTATTATTTATTATACGTTCTTTTTACTGTGTCTTACAATAACCACGCTGCCTGTTGCTCCTGCAGCAGCGAAGAGCAGAATTCCCAGCGCCGTAAAACTGCTGGTATCTCCCGTATCCGGAAATCCTGGTTTTCCGGTATCCGATGAGCCGGGCTTTTTATCATCCGGAAGTTCCGGCTTTTTGTCGTCCGGGTTATAATTGCATGAAAGATATGAAATTGTCAGAACACCGGTATCTGTTCCATCCATGAAGTGGAACACCGGTCTGAGACCGTTGACCGTGTATTCAGGTCCGGCTATGGCAAATCCTTCGTTATTGCGGGTTACATCCATTTCCGCCGGAGGATTTACAAGAGTAACTGCCGGTTTGTCAGTTCCGTTAAACACAATCTGAGCCGAAATATTTCCATATCCGTCATCTGCACCTACCCACAAAATACCTTCATAGGAATCATAGTCAAGAGCCATTGCACCGCCGATTCCCGGGTCAATCTCCGAAATTACTTCTGCGTTGCCGTCTTTGTTAAGAATAAATGCATATACATGTCCGTTTGCCTCGAGTGCTACGAAAAATACACCTGCTTCTGAATCCGGATAGTCCGATGCCCGGTAGAGCCCGTTCTTATTAGTATCATATAATTTACCTTCAAGTTCGTTATCCGGCACCCATTCAACGGCTTCAATTCCTGAATTTGCTGGAACATCAGGAAGCAGTCGCGTAATGTCCCACTCGCTTGATGCAACTACGGTCGGGCTGTTTTCCCATGGATTGAACTTAAGTATTACATTACAATTTACATTTTTGTTATTATTGTCACGCTCAACTGCGGCATAAGCATTGCCTGCATCATCAACGGTAATTCCTTCCGCGTCCGGGTTGGATTCCTCCGGATTGGCTGCATCTGCCATAAATGCAAGATTCTTACCGGCTTTCGTAAATCCCTCGGAATAATCCATTGTACCGTCTTTGTTAACGTCAAGCACCCAGAATGTGCCTTTCTTGTTATTAATACAATAGAGTTTTCCGTTATAGAAATCCAGTCCCGATGAATCTGACTGGAACATGCTTATTCCGTCATCATATGTTATGACTTTATCGCTGCCCGGCCATGCAATCGCATTAGGATATGAAGGCTTATCCGGCTCTGTCATAACATTTCCGGTTCCTTTTGTGGAATTTGCCACATCCGTAAAAGCACCTGTTCCGTCCGGAATACGTGCATACACGCCTGCGGCATGTGTACTCCAGGAATATTTTTCCACGAGTCTGCCGGTTTCATCAAACAGATTGACTTCGTCCGGAGCGCCAAGTCCAAAATCAAAATTCACATACTGGTCGAACACATAATGGCCACCCGGCGCAAGGATTGTTCCCTGTGCAAGAGGCGTTGTTTTATTTGATGCAAGTCTTCCGGTATTATCATCTGTGATATACCATCCGCTTATATCAACCGGTTTTGTTCCTTTATTATAGATTTCAACCCAGTCCGTTGCGTCGCCATTGGATTCAATTTCATTGATGACAATATCTTCCCTTGCTCCTGTATCCCGGCTGCTTTCGCGTACATTTATGGTTACATTGACATTTCCCGTGATTTTGGTAAGGCGGTAGATTCCTCCCCCTCCCGTGTCAGATGCCCCCTTAAGATTCTTATAATTCGCATCCGCCGTTACTGATTCAATTTCGTATCCGCTGTCAACATTAACCCTGAAATTAACCTGTCCGTTACCGGATACATCGATTTCCCCGTCCGAACGGGCTTCCGTCGTCTGTGCTCCTATGACATCCGGGTTTATTGTGTAGTCCCTACCATAAAATACATCAACCGTGGTATGTCCATTTGTTATAAACGATACCTGATATGTCTCATTCTGAGTCACAATACCGTTTCCCTGATAAGTTCCCTGCTTAACATTCTCTGTTGCAAAAGCCGGCATGCCCTGACCCAGAACAAGAGTCAGCCCAAGCGCCAGCGCACCAATACATTTCCATTTTCTTTTCATATTATTTTCCTTTCAGATTATATTGTCATGTACGACTATACAGAAGGAATGTAAAAAGCAAATGCAGCAGAATGTAAAAGCAGGGGAAAATATATCTAAGCTCTTTTTCTTGCGGTCAGCACCAAACCAGTTGTTAATAACATTTCCCTGGCAGGTGAATACGTTTCCTTCTCCGTTCATCAATGCGTGCCATATTATACATTTTTCTCGGCATTTGCATTTTCATATGTTATAATTTAACCAGGTTACAGCCGCGATATGCAGGCAAAAATTCAGGAGGACACAATATGAATAAACTTAAGCGATTTATGGCAGCTTCCATGGCATCATTAATGGCCCTGGCATCAGCCGCCTCAATTCCCGCAGCAACCGAAGATCCAGTGATTAATACAATCCGACAAGTAGATACCAGTTATACCGTGGCTTGTGAAGACACCGACAGTCAATATAATTATGACGGATTTCTGGGCTGCAAGTGTACCGAAGGTGCCTCAGAGTTCAGAGTATGGGCTCCGGTGGCTACCAATATAAAAGTCAATATCTATACCAAAGGAACGGATGATGAAGTAGGTGCCAGTAAAGTTGGCTCTTACGGTCTTGAAAAGATGCTTGTTAACGGTGAATGGAATGGTATATGGACTATAACACTTATCGGAAACTTTACAGATTATTATTATACATATACCATCACAACTTATAACATAAAAAATTCTTACAAATCATACAATACTTATGAAACCCCTGATTTATATGCCGTGGCTGCAGGCAAGGACGGAAAGCGCAGTCTGATAACGGACCTTAAAGATACGGATCCGAACGGCTGGGATTCAGACAATCATGTTTATGTGCAGAATCCTGCCGAGTCCATCGCGTATGAACTTGATATCAAGGACTTTACCTCTGATCCTTCATCCGGTATACCGAATGATCTTATGGGCAAATTCCTCTCCTTTACCAAATCAAGCACACTTAATGATAGTGCGGATATTTCGACATGCACTAATTACCTTGCACGTCTTGGCGTTACAACTGCACAGATCAAGCCTTTTTACAGCAATATGGGATTCATGATGCCGGATAGCAGCTACTCAACGAATGAAAATAATGCCCTTAAGACAGTCAGTGAATGCAAAAGTATGATTCAGGCACTTCATAAAGCCGGCCTTTCGGTTGTTATGGATATGGACATAACATCCGTTTCGGAAGATTTTCCGTTTCAGAAAACCGTACCTGATTATTATCTTAGAATAAAAACAAACGGTGATAAATCCAACGGCTCCGGCAATGGCAACGACTGCGCAACCGAGCGTCTGATGTTCCGCCATTACATCATCAATACGCTTACCCAGTGGGTTAACGAATATCATGTGGACGGTTTTCATTTTGAGAACGGTGGTCTCATTGATAAAGAATTTTTAAATGAAATACGTGAAGAACTCAATAAAATATCGCCTGCCATCAGTATATCATGCGATACTGTACTTCCTTATCCGGACGATACGACGATCTGCAACAACACCTGCCGCGGCACCAGACTCCGCCTTGTATCACTTGCCAATGCCAAGACCGCAGAAGAGGGAATTTCATTCTATAACAGCACATACAGCAACAAGATCATGACTTACATAAACGGCGGCACAAATATGTCCAACGCTATTCAGACAGGCATTCTCGCTGACAAGGACAATAAGCTGACAAGTCCGGCCCAGTGCACGAACTACCTGCATGACAACAGCGGACTTTCTCTTTACGACCGCATTACCGATTCCCTCGGAATCGCACGCGGCACCAGGGACGATAACGCCATTGCACTAATCAAGCTTGCAGCTTCGATGGAATATACTTCAATGGGAAGCATCGTTATCCGTTCCGGTGATGAGATGGGTTACAGTTCCTCACAGTCATCAGCCATCAACTGGAATAACCTTATAACATATTCCGACCTTCATGCCTACTACAGCAACCTGATACAGCTTAGAAAGACAATAAGCAAATTAACTTCGGGTTCAACATCAAGCTACAGTGATTTTGTTTTTGACACAACCTCAACAGACCAGATAGCTTATGTCATCAATAATGACGGAAACAATCAGTGGAATAAAATTGCCGTTATGCACAACAATTCGGACAGTAACAGACTGCACAACACCTATACATTGCTCTGTATGCGGCGAAATCCTGACACCTGCCAAAAAGCACGTTATGTCTGACTGGAAAATAGCAGCAGACGGTTCGCACACACGCCACTGCACCAACCCAGGCTGCTCTTACAGCGATCAGCCACAGCCTCACCCACGTTGCAGCCAAAGCCGCTACGACCAAATCGGAGGGCAACATCGAATACTGGCACTGCAGCATCTGTGACAAATATTTCTCAGACGCAAATGCCGCAAATGAAATAACCGCTGCCCAGACGATCACAGCACGTCTCCAGGATGATGACGACAACAAGCCATCCGGCGACAAACCAGGTCAGGATAAGCCATCCACAGATAAACCGTCCACGGACAAACCGGGTCAGGATAAGCCGTCCACGGATAAGCCGTCCACAGACAA
>ERZ779673.876-NODE-876-length-11876-cov-1.975890_pt1 | contig 11876 bp, 9 predicted proteins | sample MGYA00511956_ERZ779673 | MGnify/ENA primary metagenome ERZ779673 (study PRJEB29588, sample SAMEA2152065) | human gut metagenome | biome: human gut; feature: human-associated habitat; material: faeces | place: Denmark | collected 2008/2010 ... | reverse complement strand
TATTAATAGTGGAGTAAAAGATTTAGCAAAATTTCATAATGCAGGTTATAAAGGCTTATATAATGGTGAAACCGCTGATGATATTTTTAAAAGAAAAAAATTAAGATATAGGGAAGATATTTTAGATAACATGGGAAGTGAAGAACTTGCAGATAATATATTTAAAATAGCTTAAACAGATGACAAATTAAAAAGGGATAATGTAGATAATGAGTATACTGCAAATTTATTTCACTTTGAAGTTGGTAAAAAGGTAAGAAATACAATTAAAGAATTAGGTGGACAATGCCTGAAAATTTACCAACACCTAATAAAAGTTTAACAGAACTAGAAAAAGAAAAAAATGTAATAATTTCAAACTGAAAAATTGATATAAATATTCGGGTATAGAAAAATAAGATGTCAACACTTGTCACTTTTTGTAAAAAAATATATAAATCTATGATATAATGTAAAAGAGTAGAAAGGTAGTGATAAAATGAAAAAGTTCTTAAAAATATTTTTTGTTTTATCATGTATCCTAATATATTCTACTGTAAATGCAAAGGAAAAGCTTAGAGTAGATTATAATGATGTTAATTTAAGGGAGGGGCCTGGTACTAATTATCGTTCAATAAAAAAACTTGGTGTTAGTGCAACATTTGATTTAGTAGAAAAAACATTATTTCCAAATGAAAAAGGTTGTCCAGATGGGTGGTATAAAATATATTATTCAGGTCAAAATGTTGGCTTTGTTTGTGCAAGTTATATAACTTTATATGAAGAAAAAGATACTCCAGTGGAGGCAAATACTGCTTGTGAAAAAGAAATGGCTAGTTTAGGATTTCCAAATACATATTGGAATGGATTATGTTCTTTAAAAGAAAAACATTCTAATTGGACATTTAATGCTGATATTACTGGACTTCCATTTGATGTAGCTACCTCTAAAGAAAGTATTATAGGTAAAAGTTTTATTCAATCTAATTATCAAGGATATTTTAGTACTGAATCAGGTAGTTATGATTATTTAACTGATACATTTAAAGTAATGGAGGGAAGTAATTGGTATGCTGCCTCAAAAGAAGTAGTTGCATATTATATGGATCCTCGAAACTTTTTAGATGAAAGATTTATATTTATGTTTGAAAAACTATCTTTTGATGAAAGTTATCAAACTGTTGAGGCTATTAATGCAATTTTAAATGGAAAAGATATTAAAGAAAAATCTAGTGTTATATATGAAGCCGGTAAAACATATAATGCTAATGCAATTTATTTAGCAAGTAGAATTAAACAAGAAACCGGAGGTAATTATACAGGTAATTCTTTAAAAGGAAGCACAATAACTTATAATGGAAATACTTATTATCCTGTTTATAATCCATATAATATTGGAGCAAATACTGGTGTATATGATGGACTTGTATGGGCAGTAAGTGGTACAAGTTATTTAAGACCTTGGCTTTCCCTTGATAATGCTATTAAGGGTGGAGCAAATTTTATAACATATTATTATATTTCAAAAGGACAAGATACTTCATATTTTCAAAAATTTAATGTAAGTTCATATTCAGCATATGCGGCTTATGCACATCAATATATGACAAATATAAGAGGAGCTGCAAATGAAGCCTCAATAACGTATGATGGTTATAAAGAAATGGATTTATTAAATTCAGTTAATTATAAATTTGTAATTCCTGTTTATGATAATATGCCAAGTAATGTTTCAATGCTTCCTAATGGAGGTAATCCTAATAATCATTTAAAAAATTTAACTATTAATGGTAAAACTATAAATGGTTTTAGTCATGATAATTTTTCATATAATTATTATATAGGTTCAGGTATTAATAAAGTTCAAATTGCCGGTGAAGTAATTAATTCTAAAGCTAGTATTAAAGGTGATGGTGATATTAATTTAACTGGAGATAAAACAGTTGCAACAATAAAAGTAACTGCTGAAAATGGAAGTGTACAAGATTATATTGTAAATATTATTAAAACAGATGGTGCTAATGTATCAGTAAATGATATTGTTGCTTCTTCGGCAGTACCGGTAAGTGAATCATCATTTATTTTAACTGCGGGTTATACAGCAGAGTCATTAAGAGAATTATTCTTAAAATCTTGTTCTTCAGCAGAAATTAGTTTTAATAATAATAAAAGTGGTCTTTTAGCAACTGGTGATGAAATAACTATTAAAAATGGTGATGATACAAAAACTTATTCAATTGCTATAAAGGGAGATACTTCCGGAGATGCAAATATTAATATTGCTGATTTATTAAAAGTTCAAAAACATATTTTAGGATATATTAATTTAAGTGGAAGTTTTTTAAAGGCTGCTGATGTAAATAGCGATGGATCAGTGGATATTAAAGATTTACTTATAGTTCAAAAGCATATTTTAGGATATACAACAATAAAATAAAAAGGAGGATAAATGAAAAAAATATTTAAATATTTTATAGCGATAATTACTTTATTTACATTTATAACAAAGGTAAATGCTGCGGGAGCGACAATTAGTGTAAATACTTCAGCATCACAAATAATCGTTGGTAATAATATAACTGTTACCGTTACAATTTCATCATCATCACCATTAGGTTCTTGGGAATATAATTTAAATTATGATAAAAATATATTTTCTTTAGTATCTAGTGACGTAGGACTTCATTATGCTGGTGTAGTTCAAAATAATTCAACTAAAGCGGTAAGTTATCGTTATACATTTAAAGCAAATAAAAGTGGAAATGCATCATTTTACATAGATGCTTCAACAGTATTTGGTTTTGATGAAAGTATATTCGAAGTAACTAATGGAAAAAGAAATGTTAGAGCAATAACTTATTCTGAATATCAAGCAAGTTTATCAAGTAATAACAATTTAAAAGATATAAAAGTTGAAGGTTATGAAATTAGTCCAGTATTTAATAAAGATACTTTAGAATATACTGTTAAAGTTGATGAAGATGTTACTAAAATAAAAGTAATAGCTTATGTCGAAGATAATAAAGCAAAAGTTAATGGAGAAGGAGAACTTGAAGTAACTCAAGGAAATAATTCATTTAACATTGTTGTTGTCGCAGAAAATGGTAGTGAAAAAACATATAAATTAAATGTTGAGGTAATTGATAAAAACCCAATAGAGGTTGAAGTTGATGAAACTAAATATACTGTTGTAAAAGTAAAAAGTATGTTAAAAAAACCTAATAGTTTTATTGAAAAAACAGTTACAATAAATGAAATGGAAATTCCAGCATTTTATAGCCAAATTACTGATTTTACTTTAGTGGGTTTAAAAGATGAAAATGGTAATGTATCATTATTTATATATAATGATGGTAAATATCAAAAATATACAGAATTTATATTTGGTAATATGACACTTTCCCCACTTAAAATGGATAAAACTATTGATAAGTATGAAAAAAGTAGTGTAACAATTAATAATATTTCTGTAGAATGTTTAGAACTTAGTAAATCAAATAGATTTAAAATTATTAAAGCATTAAATGTTGATACAAATGAAGAAGGTTTATATTTATATGATACTAAAGATAATAGTGCTGTAAAATATGATGATAGTTATATTAAAATTATTCAAAAAAATAATCAAATACTTATGTATGCCGTAATATTTTTTGCTAGTTTAACACTTTTATCATTAATATTATTATGTACTATATCAAAGAAAAAGAAAAAAGTTAAAAAAGAAGTTCCTACAGTAAAAGAAATAGATGATAAAATAGAAGAAATCAAAAAAGAAATGAATGATGAAACTGATGAGCAAGTATATAATATTTTAGAGGATTCAAAAAAGAGTAAAAAGAAAAAATAATTACTCTTTTTTCTTGCAAGTATAATTATTATGTGATAGTATACATACTTGTCGAGGGTAATATGGAAATAAGTAAGGAAAAGTTAAGATACGCTTTAAGAAATATACGAAGACTTTCGGGCGGTGGAGGTGATGGTACTTGCTACTATAATCCAAAAATTGATAAAGTCATAAAAATTTTTCATTGCTTTGATGAACCTTTTTTATATGATTATCCCTCAAAAGAGGAAGTCTTAAAATTTAATTCAATTGAACTTACTTATTTTATATTTCCAATAGATGTAATAACTGTTAATGGACATGTTGTTGGATATATAGCAGATTATATTAAAGCTAAAAATTTATATAAAACAAATCCTCTTGATATAAATCTTTTAGAATTTATGACAGGAATATTAAATATGTATAAAGATATAATTAAAATATCTAATGAAGGTATTGTAATATATGATCTTATTTATAATTTAATGCAAAATAAAAATGAACTTTATGCTATAGATACAGACGATTATTTCTTTAGTGATAAAGATGATATTTTAAAAAGAAATGTTAATACATTTAATGAATCAATAATGATCTTCTTAGTGGATAACTATTTTGATGAATTTGTTCAAAGTAATAAAAAGTTATTAGAAATGTATAAAGGAAAAGATATAAATTTAGTTGATTTTATAACTTTATTTTACAAATTACTTTCTGAAAATATTGGTAAAGATATCATTACTTTAAATGATGCTAAGTCTTTAGTTAATAAAAAATATTATGAACCTAATTTTATAAGAAGTATAAAAAGGTAATTTACTATGTAATTAAACTCAATTTTTGAGTTTTTTATTTGTGTATTGACAGCGTAATACAATAGTAATAAAATTATATTGAGGTGACAAAGTTGAAAGAATCTATTTTAAGTGTAAGGGTTGATGAGAAAGATAAAAAAGATTTTGAAGTTTTTTGTAATAATACTGGAATGAATATTTCTACTGCAATTAATTTGTTTATAAAAACAGTTTTAAGAGAGGGAAGGATTCCATTTCAAATATCTACAAAGGATTATAAAAATTATGTTAATGAAAAAATTAAGGAAGGTGAAAATGAGTTGTTAAATGGTGGAAAAACTTATAAGGCTGAAGAAGTTTTAGAAATAATAAAGGGAGTGATTTAAATTATGTATCAACTAGAATTTCTTGATAGTTCCATAAAGGATATGATAGAAATAGCGGTTATATTAGTAATAATTTAAATAACAAATCAGCTGCATACTCGTTAATTAATAAAATTATAAGCTCTGCAAATGATTTAGTATTATTTCCATATAGTTCTTCAATAGATAAATCGCTCACTAATACAAAACTATTGTATAGGAAAATCAAAATCAAAAACTACTATATATTTTATACAATTGATGCAAAAAATAAAAAAGTTATTGTTGTTAGAGTGCTTTATTCTAAACGGAATTATAAAACTATAATGTAATTAAACTCAAATTTTGAGTTTTTTATTTTGTAAGGGCATTGACAAAATAGATTGTAATGTTATAATTAGAAAGTGCATAAAGAAGTATGTGAGGTTGTTATGGAAAATAGTGTTTTAAAAAATATAAAAATATTTCATCAATTAGTAATTAATAGTATAGGTGTTAAAGATATGCCAAAGTATCCTAGTGTAACTACTACTCAAATTCAAATTATGGAATATATTATAAGTAGGCCTAAAAAATGTGCACTTCAAAAAGAATTTGAAAAAGTTTTAGGACTTTCAAGGGCTACAGTATCAAGTGTTTTAATTACTATGGAAAAAAATGGTTTAATTGTAAGAATTACTGATAATACTGATACTAGGACTAAAAAGATTGTTTTAAGTAGTAATGCTCAAAAAGTTTTAAATAGAAGTAAAAAAAAAATAAAAAAGATCGAAGATATTTGTCTTAAGGATATAACTGAAAAAGATTTAAATACATTTATAAATGTTTTATCTAAAATGACAGAAAATTTAAAGGAGGAAAGAAATGAGAAAATTATTTAAAAATTTAAGAAAAAAAGATCATTTATTAATTTTAATATGTGCTGTAATTATTTTTAGTGAAGTTTGGTTAGAACTAAAAATGCCAGATTATATGAGTAATATTACAGTTCTTGTTCAAACCGAAGGTAGTAAGATGAGTGAAATATTAAAAAATGGTGGTTATATGCTATTATGTGCCTTTGGTTCACTTGTTGGAGCGATAATAACTAGCTATATATTAACTTATGTATCAACAACATTTTCAAAAAATATTCGTAAAAAAGTATTTACAAAGACAATGGATTTAGCTACTGCTGAAGTTAAAAATTTTTCTGTAAGTAGTTTAATTACAAGAACAACAAATGATGTTAGTCAAATTGAATTAGTATTATCAATGGGATTATCACTTTTGATAAAAGCTCCGATGACTGCAGGATGGGCAATACTTAAAATACTTAATAAAAGCTGGCAATGGAGCGCTCTTACTGCAGTATGCGTATTAGTCCTTCTTACAACGATAGGTATTATAACAAGTATTGTTTTACCTAGATTTTCTTTAGTTCAAAAATTAATTGATAAAGTTAATCGTGTAACAAGAGAAAATTTAACTGGTATAAGAGTAGTTCGTGCTTTTAATGCTGAGAATTTCCAAGAGAATAAATTTCAAAAAGAAAATGATGATTTAACAAATACACAACTATTTAACCAAAAATGTTTTGCTGTAATGGAACCAGTTATGCAAATGGTAATGTATACTTTAACTTTAGGAATTTATTTTATCGGTGCAAATCTTATTAATAATTCTATAATGGCTGATAAACTTACACTTTTTGGTGATATGGTTGTATTTTCAACTTATGCAATGCAAATAATTATGTCATTTATAATGCTTTCTATGATATTTATGATGCTTCCAAGAGCTAATGTGTCCGCAACCAGAATTAATGAAGTCCTTGATGAAAAACTAACAGTTAAAGAAGGCTTGTTTAATGGCGATACAAAAGAAACAGGTACAGTTGAATTTAAAAATGTTTCATTTAAATATCCAGATGCTGATGAATATTTACTAAAAAATATTTCTTTTAAAGCAGAAAAAGGTCAAACTATTGCTTTTATAGGTTCAACTGGTAGTGGCAAAAGTACACTTATTAACTTAGTTCCAAGATTTTATGATGCTTCCGATGGAGAAGTTTTAATTGATGGTGTTAATGTAAAAGATTATACTTTTGAATCCTTACATAATAAACTTGGTTATGTTTCTCAAAAAGCCGTTATGTTTGATGGAACTGTTAAATATAATGTCTCTTATGGTAAATCTAATAAAAAAATTACTAAAGAAAAAGTTGAGGAAGCACTTAAAATTGCACAGGGATATGATTTTGTATCTAAAATGGACAAAGGCATAGATTCACATATAGCTTCCGGAGGAACAAATGTCTCTGGTGGACAAAAACAAAGACTTTCTATTGCAAGAGCAATTGCTAAAGATCCAGAAATATATATTTTTGATGACTCTTTTTCCGCTCTTGATTATAAAACTGATTCTGTTTTAAGAAAAGCTTTAAAAGAAAATGTGAAAGATGCAACAACTTTAATTGTGGCTCAAAGAATAGGTACAATACTTAATGCGGATAAAATTGTAGTACTTGATAATGGTAATGTCGTGGGAATAGGTACTCACAAAGAATTATTAAAAAATTGTGATGTTTATAAAGAGATTGCTTATTCTCAACTTTCAAGAAAGGAGCTTGAAAATGCATAATAAAAAAATGGAAAATGCTAAAGACTTTAAAGGTTCTTTAAAAAGATTAATTTTAGAATTAAAACCTTTTAAAGTACTTATATTCATAAGTTTAATTCTAGCAATTTTTGGTTCCACTTTAACAATTAGTGCTCCAAATAGGCTTTCTAAATTAACTGATGAAATTCAAAAAGGACTAGTTATTAATACTAAAAATTTAAATATTTTAAATGAAAGCCTTACTACTTCCTTTGGTAAAGATATTGAAATTGATGGAGTAATAGTAAATGCAAGTGATCAAATAGAGTATGCTAAAATTTCACAAAATCTTAATAAAAATATGAATGCAAATGATTTATATAAAGCACTTGATGAGATGCCAGAAAGTATTCAAAAGGTAATTAAACCTAAAATGAATATTGATAAAATTAAAAATATTTGTATTATGCTTTTAACAATATATTTTGTAAGTGCAATATTTAACTTTTTACAATCTTTTTCAATGACACATGTTTCAAATAATTTTGCAAGAAAACTTCGAGGAAGAATTTCACATAAAATAAATACTTTACCGCTTAAATATTTTGATAATCATCAAACTGGTGATGTGCTTTCAAGAGTAACAAATGATGTTGATACCCTTGCTCAAACACTTAATAATTCATTATCAGCTCTTGCTAGTAATGTAACACTTTTATTAGGCTCAATTATAATGATGTTTAAAACTAATGCTCTTATGAGTGTTACAGCTATAATTTCATCGTTATTAGGTTTTGTATTTATGGCAATTATTCTTTTAAAAAGTCAAAAATATTTTGTAAAAAGACAAGAGGGTTTAGGTAAACTTAATAGTCATATCGAAGAAATATATTCAGGATTAAATGTTGTAAAAGTTTATAATGGACAAGATGATGCAAATAAAAAGTTTGATAAAATAAATAATGAGGTAAGTGAATGTAGTAGAAAAAGTGGATTCTTATCTGGACTTATGCATCCAATTATGGGCTTTGTTGGTAATTTTGGTTATGTTGCAGTATGTATCGTTGGAGCACTTCTTACTATGAATGGTAAAATATCATTTGGTGTTATTATTGCATTTATTACATATGTTAGATTATTTACAATGCCACTATCCTCAATTGCTCAAGAGTTTACTTTTATTCAGTCAGCTTTAGCTTCTTCAGAAAGAGTATTTGAATTCTTAGATGAAGAGGAATTATCTGAAGAAGAAAATAAAGATAAGCTTCTTAAAAATGATGTAAAAGGTAATATAGAGTTTAAAAATGTATCATTTAAATATGATGAAAATGGCAAAACAATTATTAAAAATTTCTCTGCAGATGTAAAATCAGGTCAAAAGATTGCAATTGTTGGTCCAACTGGTGCTGGCAAAACTACAATGGTTAATTTACTTATGAAGTTTTACGATATTCATGATGGCGATATAACCATTGATGGTAAAAGTATTTCTAATTTAACACGAGAAAATGTTCATAGTTTATTTACAATGGTACTTCAAGATACATGGCTTTTCGAAGGAACTGTTAAAGATAATATTAGATATAATAATTCAAAAATTACTGATAAAGAAATTGAAAGTGTATGTAAATATATTGGACTAGATCATTTTATTAAAACACTTCCAAATAATTATGATACAGTAATATCTGAAAATGATAATATTTCTGCAGGGCAAAAACAACTTCTTACTATTGCAAGAGGTATGTGTGAAAAAGCGCCTCTTTTAATACTTGATGAAGCGACTTCAAATGTTGATACAAGAACCGAAGAACTTGTGCAAAAAGCTATGGATAAATTAATGGAAAATAAAACCTCATTTATAATTGCCCACAGACTTTCAACAATAAAAAATGCAGATTTAATACTTGTTATGAATGAGGGTAATATTATAGAACAAGGTTCTCACGATGAACTTATGAAAAAAGATGGCTTTTATGCTAAACTTTATAATTCTCAATTTGAATTATAATATAAATTTTTATCTATTGACAAAGAAAAAATATAGTTATACAATTAATTTGTAAATCAATGAGAAAGAAAAGTAGGTATTATTTGTTTTAAAGAGAGTAACTAGTGGTGGAAAGTTATAAATGGGTAATATACGAAATGGGCTTTCAAGAGGCTACCGAAATAGTAGTAGGCTAGCACGGAGTACTTAACTTCGTTAACAAAGTAGCATGTATAATTGTACATGAATTGCACTTTTTAGGTGGCATTAATAAGAACTTAAATCTTATCCTAACTGTTGAGGATAAGATTTTTTTTAAGAAAGAGGGATAAATATGAAAAAAAGAATATTAACAGGATTAAAACCAACAGGAGAACTTACTTTAGGTAATTATATTGGAGCAATATCACAAATGGTGGAGCTTTCTAATGATGAAAATAATGAAGTCTATCTTTTTGTAGCAGATCTTCATGCACTTACTGAATATCAAGATCCAAATACTTTAAGAGATAGAATTAAAAAGTTTATTGCAATGTATATCGCATGTGGAATTGATCCAGAGAAAGTAGTTGTTTATATTCAATCAGATAATGAATATATTCCAATGATTTCATGGATTTTAGAGTGTAACACTTATTATGGAGAAGCCTCAAGGATGATTCAATTTAAGGAAAAATCAAAAGGTAAAGAAAACTTTACAGTGGGACTTTTAACATATCCAATTTTAATGGCCGCAGATATTTTGTATTGTGATTCTGATTTTGTCCCAGTAGGTATAGATCAAAAACAACATGTTGAAATTGCCCGTGATATAGCAGAAAGATTTAATAATAAATATGACCAAACTTTTAAACTTCCACAGCCTTTAATTAGTAAAGAGGGAGTTAAGATAAAAGATTTAAAAGATCCTACCAAAAAAATGAGTAAGTCTGAAACAAATCCAAATGGTGTTATATCTTTATTTGATAGCCAAGAAATAGTTACTAAAAAGATTATGGGAGCAACTACAGATAGTGAAAATTTAGTTTATTTTGATGAAGAAAATAAACCAGGTATTTCAAATTTACTTAATATTGCAAGTGTTATTTCTAAAAGAACTGTAGAGGATATTGCAAATGAATATAAAACAGCTGGATATGGTAATTTTAAAAAGTATGTTGCTTCATTAACATCACAGATGATTAGTGATATTCAAGAAAAATATAATCATATTATAAGTTCTGGTAAACTCGAAGAAATATTAAATAAGGGTAAAGAAAACTCTAGAAAACTTGCTTATGAAAAAATGAACCAAATGAAGAAAAAAGTTGGACTTAACTAAAATATTTAAAATACTGGAAATAATTTAATATTCCAGTTTTTTGTAGGACTATAATGTGTTGAAAATTCAAACAAATTATATTAAAATACTTTTAAAGGAGTTAAAAAATGAAAGTATCAAGAATCGGATTAATATCAAAAAAAATAACTAATATAGATGAAATGCTTCCAGTTCAAGACATATTATTACAAACTGGGCAAATTATGCAATTTGGAAGTGGTATTTATGCTTATGGTCATATTCCGTATTTAGTTAAAAAAAATATTGAGATAGTAATTAGTAAAACTTTAACAAAATATGGATGTAGTGAGTTGTCTTTACCTGTATTACAACCTGAAAGTATATGGGAAAAATCAGGAAGATTAGATAAATATGTTGCTGATGGAGTAATGTTTAGAACTTTAACAGAAAAAGGAAATTATTGTTTAGCACCAACTGCTGAAGAAGCAATAGTTACTTATGCTTCATCAAGACTTAAAACATATAAAGATCTACCTGTTACATATTTTCAAATAGGCCCAAAATTTAGAAATGAAATTCGTACAAGAGGCTATTTATTAAGAGGAAAGTCTTTTGATATGATGGATGCATATAGTTTTGGAAGAAACCAAGAAGATTTAGATTTAGAATATGATAATATGAAGAAAGCATATATTGAGATATTTACAGAATTAGGTTTAAATACACAACCAGTAGGAGCTGATAGTGGAAATATAGGTGGAAATAAATCTGAAGAATTTATGTGTATATCATCAATCGGCGAAGATAATGTATTATTTGATAAAGATACTGGAATAGCAATAAACTCGGAACTTTTGGAGAGGGAAGATGCAAAAGATTACTTAAATAAAGTATATGGAATTAAGAATATAGATAATTTAGTTTCTACTAAAGCAGTTGAACTTGGCCATATATTTCAACTTGGAAATAAATATTCAAAGTCATTCCGGTTTACGGATATCAATTATGCCATCGCAAGCAAGGCGGATAAGACGGAGATGTTCCTCGATTATTC
>ERZ779673.874-NODE-874-length-11903-cov-1.714973_pt1 | contig 11903 bp, 9 predicted proteins | sample MGYA00511956_ERZ779673 | MGnify/ENA primary metagenome ERZ779673 (study PRJEB29588, sample SAMEA2152065) | human gut metagenome | biome: human gut; feature: human-associated habitat; material: faeces | place: Denmark | collected 2008/2010 ... | reverse complement strand
GTGAACCAGTATCACCCATAAATATTCTAGCAGGATTAATATTAAAAAATAAAAATCCAAGTAAAGCTCCAACAAGCGTAAATATAAAAATTGTTAAATCCATATAACCATTTAACCAATCAGTATTATAGACAATTATACCAAATGTAGAAAGGGCAATTACTGATAGACCACCAGCAAGACCATCTAAACCATCAGTTAAATTTACAGCATTTGTTGTTCCAAGTAAAACTAATAAAATAAATATTCCATATAAAAAACCGATATTTTTTTTGAAGTTTATTAAATGAACCCATAATAATGGCTCGTTTCCAGCAAGTAAAAACAAATAAAAGAACACAAGTGCAATTATAATTTGCATTATAAGTTTTTGGTTTTCCGTTAATCCATCATTATTTTGCCTTTTAATTTTTAAATAATCATCAATAAAACCTATTAAAGAATAAGAAATAAATGAAAATATTACAATTATGAGAGTATAATTTATTTCTATTTTTTTAAGCATATATAAAATAAATGTTATTACTAAAGTAGGTAATATAAATATTAATCCACCAATAGTAGGAGTATGATTTTTCGATTTGTGAGCCCTTTCTAAATATTTACTTATACTTTGATCTGCCTTTAATTTTTTTAGTATTGGTATTAATAAATAGCCTGTTATAATTGATAATATAAAACTTGTTAGTACAACTATAAAAATTATATGCATACTTTATCTCCTTATAAATTATATTCACGATTATATAAATTAGACTTAGTAAGCCCAAGTTTATAGAGTCTTGTAATAATAAGAAAAATATGGTAAAATGAAAAAGTACCAACAAAGTTGATATGATTAATCAAGATCAAAACGATCTGATAAGAATAATTAATATTCTTTTTTAAAAACGAAAAAATATAATATATAGGGAGAGTTTATGAAAAATAAAGTTGTCGTATTTGGCGGAGGCACAGGGATGTCTCATTTAATTAAAGGATTAAAATTATTTCCACTTGACCTTACAACAGTTGTATCTGTGTGTGATGATGGGAAAAGTACAGGAAGACTAAGAGATGAATTCCATATTCCAGCAGTCGGAGATATAAGAAGAGTTTTAGTCGCGCTTTCTGAAACAGAACCACTTGCACTCGAATTACTCAATTATCGCTTTAAAACTACAAGCGATTTAAACGGCCATACTGTAGGTAATTTATTACTAGCAGGATGCACGAATATAACTGGAAATATGTCTGACGGAATAGAAGCATTAAGCAAAATCCTAAACCTAAAAGGTAAAGTTTTACCACTTACAGAAGACAATGTTATATTAATGGCTGATATGAGTGATGGAACAACTATTGAAGGCGAACACCTAATTACAGAATCAAACAAAAAAATAAATCGTGTTTACTATAAAGAAAAAGCGAATGTAAACGAAAAAGTAATTAAAGCAATAAAAGAAGCTGACTTAATCGTTTTAAGTATGGGAAGCCTATATACAAGTATTATTCCTAATTTAATAATCGATGATGTTGTAAAAGAAATAGAAAATAGCAAAGCAAAAATAGTCTATACTTGTAATCTAATGACCCAACCAGGAGAAACAGATGACTTCAAAGTAAGCGACCACATTAAAATATTAAACAAATATTTAGGAAATAGAAATATTGATATCGTAATTGCAAATAATTCAATAATAGATAAGAAAATCGCAAATAAATATTCCAATTTAGAACAAAAAGATCCAGTCATTTTAGATGTAAACGAAGTTAGGAAATTAAATGCCAAAATATTAAGTGATGACTTTGCAATCATCGAAAACAATGTTCTTAGACACGATACACTAAAATTAGGATATAATATATTTTCAGTCCTAATAAATGAAAATAATAATGTAAAAAGAAAAGTATTAAAAAAATAAATAGATTCGTCTATTTATTTTTCTTTAAGTATAATGTATTTAAAACTTTAACTTTCTTACCAATCTTAGTAATAAATTGTTTCTTTACGCCTTCTGGTAATCTTTTTTTTACAACTTTCATATTCTACCTCTTTCTTTCGCTTATAATTATAACACATTTACTTATATTTACAATACCTTTTAATTAAAAACTTGAATAAAATCATTATACGAGGTAAAATAATTATGGTGATAATAATGAAAAAAAGACATTTAAAAAAAAGTAGCATATTAATTATATCTTTAGTACTCTATATAAGTATTATGCTTGTATTTATAAATAAAAAAAATAAAAATGAAATAAAAAAAGATAATGATATTATAATGGTATCTTTAATCGGAAAAACAAAAGAAGAAGTAGAAGAATATGCATCAATCAATAAATTAAGACTAAACATAAAATATGAATATAGCGATTCATCTAAAGGTGTAAGTAAACAAAGTATTCCTGAAGGAAATAAAATAAAAGAAAATGATACACTTGATGTAACAATAAATAAATATTTAGATAAAGAAAAATATAAAAAAGATGGAATAAACGAACTTGGAAGAATACCCGTAATGATGTATCACCATATCGTAAATATTGAAGACAATAAATATACTGGAGGTAATGTAGATGTTGATGGCTACAATAGAACAGCCAAAGCATTTAGAGAAGATCTAGAATATTATTATCAAAATAACTATAGAATGATAAGACTATATGATTACGTAAACGGTAAAATAGATGTTGAATACGGAAAAAGTCCAATTATTCTTACATTTGATGATGGAAATAGTGATAATATAAAAGTAACCGGATTAGATGAAAATGGTAACATTATAATTGACCCCAATAGCGCGGTTGGTATTCTTGAAGAATTTAAGAAAAAATATCCTGACTTTAATGTAACAGCAACATTCTTTGTTACCGGATCTCTATTTAATCAAGGAAAGTACAATGAAAAAATCCTTAAGTTTTTAGTTGAAAACGGATACGATGTTGGAAATCATACCAAAGATCATAATAATATGAGCCAAATAAACGAAGAAAAAACCGAATATGTTGTAGGATATGTATATGAAAAACTAGAAAGTATTATTGGAGATAAATATGTAAATATAGTCGCGCTACCATTTGGAACCCCATATTTATCAAGCCATAAAAACTTTAGCCATATTATTAGCTCGACTTATAACGGAAAAACATATAACACGATATCAACCTTAAGAGTAGGATGGGAACCAGATTATTCACCATTCAGTAAAACCTTTAACAAAAACTTTATAAAAAGATGCAGAGCATATGACAATAACGGAAAAGATTTTGATATCACATATGTATTTAATAATATTTTAAAAAATAATAGATACATATCAGATGGCGATGAAAAAACCATTGTCATACCAAAAAAATCAGAGAATTATGTTAATGATAATAATTTATATAAAGTAACTTACTAGTACAATTACTCATACTATATAACGGTGATATAGATGAATATTTATGAACTTAATAATATTTTAGAAGGTGAAATTACAAATCTAAACAAAATAAATTACGATAATATTCAAACAGATACAAGATTAGTAAATAAAAATAGTCTGCTCTTTATCTTTAACCTAGAACACGATAATGCATATAAATATATTAAAAATATGCAAATTAAACCAGCTATAATTGTTATAAACGAATATGAAAAAACAGTACCAAGCGTAAGCTGTATTAAAGTGAAAGACACCATAAAAGCATATGGAATCCTAGCGAGTTACCATAAATCACAAGTATATAGACCAACTATTATGATAACTGGATCAGTCGGAAAAACAACAACTAAAGATATGATATATGATATATTAAGTATAAATTATAAATGCAAAAAAACAGAACAATCTCAAAATAATATATTAGGCATATCAAAAATGTTACTCGATATAAAAGATGAAGATATTTTAATAGTCGAAGCCGGATCTAACCATATAGGCGAAATAAAAGAACTATCAAGCATCATTAAACCAGATATTGGTGTAATTACCAAAATAGGTAGTAGTCATATAGGAAACTTCGGAAACATTCAAAATATCTTTAAAGAAAAAACAAGCTTTATAAATGAAAATGTTATCGTGCTAGTTAATGGAAAAGATAAATACTTAAATAAACTAAAAGGTTATAACATATATAAAGTAGGAAAGAAAAACCTAAAAGTAAAAAAAATCAAAGTTAAAAATAACTTATCATTTATAACAAATAATATTAAATTAGAACTGAATTCTCTAAATAAAGACTTAGTAATGAATGCAGCACTCGCATTTTATGTTGGTTTACTATTCAATATACCAATCAATAAAATGAAACTAGCCCTTAAAAAATACGCATTCCCTAATCATCGCCAAAACATATATAATATAAATAATACACTTTTAATTGATGATACCTATAATGCATCTTATGAATCAACACTATCAAGCATTAAAATGGCAAAAAAAATCCATAAATCAAAAATATTTATATTAGGAGATATGTATGAATTAGGAAGTAAAACAAATAAAATCCATAAAAAAATATTAAATAAATTAAAAGGCTATAAAGTATATACTGTAGGTGAATTTTATAAAAATAAAAATAATTATAAAACAAAAGAAGAATTAATGAGAAAATTAAAAAAAATCAATTTAAAAAATAAAGTTATATTAGTTAAAGCATCAAGAAAAATGGAATTTGAAAAAATTGTCGATTTTATAAAAAAAGAACTAGCAAATAATTAATAAATGTTATATAATTGAATAGAGGTTGATAATATGTATCAGAAAAAAACAGATAACGTTATATATTTCGTTGCCGTATTTATGGTAACATTTGTTGTAGTTTTTATGGCAGGCACTACATATTGCCGTGTTCAAAATGAAAAAACTATAAACACTCATAAAGAAGTTAAAATGGTCGCTCGTATTGAAGGCTGGAAAAAAAACAATAAAGACTTTAAAATTGATGAAAAAAAAGTTGAAATAAATATTGATGCAACAGGAAGTACAACCGATGTAAAATATATGGTACATATCAGTAATATTCCAGAAGGTGTAAAACTATATAAAGATGAACACTTTTTATATGAACTTGATAATGACTTTGATGGAATAATAAATTATAAAGAAACTATGAAAGAAAAAATTGTTTTCTATATTGAAAATAATAATGAAAATGTTCCGGTAATAGATGATAATTCAATAAACAATAGTACAACTGATGAACCAAATAATGAAGAAGTACCATCATTTAATGTAAAACTACTTTTTGAAAAACAAGATTTAGGGGGAATATAATGAATAATAAAGGAATGACTCTAGGAATTGAGATTTTAATTATTGTTTTCTTTGCATTCGCAGCCTTTTTATCAATATTTATATTAGTAAGATCATTTACGGGATCATATGATAACAACTATAAAACTCCTGCATATTATCATTCAATTGAATTAAAGTTAGAAAAAGCTGCGAGAAAATATATGGATGGAAAAAGTATAAATGAAAAAACAATAATAACAGCAGATGAATTAAAAGAAGAAAAATTATTTAATAATAAATGTAATGGTTATGTTATAATTGATAAAACATTTTATACACCATACATTAAATGTGATGATTACGAAACAACAGGGTACTCTAAAGTACTTGCCAATTAATTTGTAAAATAAAGTAAAATATATTTTATTTTATTTTTTTTTGGTGTATAATTATTTGTAGTATATGAGGAGGAAATAAAAATGACATTAATTTATTTTATATTAGTACTTGGTATAACTGTATTTATTCACGAATTAGGACATTTCATATTCGCTAAAAAAGCAGGAATATACTGTTATGAATTTTCACTTGGTATGGGACCAGTAATATTTAAGTTTAACCGTAAAAACGATGAAACAACATATTGCCTTAGACTTTTTCCTATAGGGGGATTTGTACAAATGGCTGGAGAAGCAGTCGATTTAGATGAAAACATTCCAAAAGAAAAAAGAATGCAAAGTAAAACTTGGCTTCAAAGATTTTTAACAGTAAGTGCAGGTGTTATATTTAACTTCTTACTAGCGTTAATTATTTTCTTTACAGTTGGTATGATTTCTGGAACTAACGACCAAAAAGCATATGTTGGTGGAATAGGTGAGAACTTTAAGGCAAGTACAACTAACTTAAAAGTTGGCGATCAAATCCTAAAAATAAATGGTAAAAAAAGTTTATCAAACAGTAAAGCATTACTTCTATTAACTATTAATAATGGAAAAAATATTGATGTTTTAGTTAAACATACTGATGGAACAAAAGAGACAATCACTATTGAACCAACACTAGTAAAAGAAATATTGGATGAAAATAATAATGTTACAGGATATGAAGTTTATGAGGGCGAAGAAACAAAAGATGCAATTTATAAATATGGTATTAGTTTAACAAGTAAAGTAACAAGTGTTAAAATTAATAGTTTCAAAGATTTTTGGAATAATGTATACCATGCATTTATCTATTCATTTCAAACATTCTTTGGCTTAATCGATCAAATGTTTAACATTATCGGTTACCTATGTACAGGTAAATTATCACTTTCTAGTCTAAGTGGACCAGTTGGTATATATGAAGTTGTAGGCGAAAGCGCAAAATATGGCTTTATTAATGTTGTATATTTGGTAGGCTATATATGTGTTAATGTTGGATTTATTAACTTACTACCACTTCCGGCATTTGATGGTGGCCGTGTATTCTTTATGATAATTGAAGCAATCAGAAAGAAACCAGTAAGTCCTAAAATCGAAAACATTATTCACGCAGTAGGACTAACACTATTAATGATTTTAATGGTTGTTATAACATTTAACGATATTATAAGATTATTTGTTAAATAGACAAGATTTATCTTGTCTTTTTTTAATTTTTTCTTCCTTTTTTATAAAAATAATGGTATACTTTAATAGTAGGTGATGATTTAGATGAAAAAAGGATTTACATTAGTAGAATTAATTGCAGTAATTGTTTTACTTTCTTTAATCGCACTTTTCACTTTTCCAAGTGTAAATAAGACAATTAAAGATCGTAAAGAAGCATTATATAATGTACAAATTGACAATATAAAAGCATCAGCTGTTAGTTATATTGATAAAAATGGATTACTTAAAGATAATGATAAAGTTATTGTAACTTTATGTCAGTTAAAACAAAACGGATTTACTGATGAAAAAATAAAGAATCCTATTAATAATAAATATATTCCAGATGATTCTAAAGTTATTGTAACAAAAGATGAAAGAATATTCATTTATGGAACTGATGGCAATACAACTTGTACAGTAAACGATACAACTTTATTTGAATATGTGGAAGTTGGATCTGAATATAAAGAAACTATAGATGTTAGTTTATATACTGTAACTATATATAGCGGTGATACTGTTGTAAACAAAATTGATACATCTAAATTAGGATCATATTTTATTGAATATGTAAGTAGTAATAAAAAAATAAATAAATATGTATATATTGTTGATACAACATCGCCAAATATTCTTTATAAAGATAAAGTAAATGGAAGTAATGAAATTGGTAAAAGCGCTATTACAATTGAAGCAAATCAAGGTGTATTTATACCTTATAATGTAATAGTTAGTGATAATAGTGGAGAAGTAATTGAACCAACTATTTCATCAAATGTTAATTTAAGAATACCAGGATCATATTATGTTACTTATAAAGCAAGTGATAGTAGTGGTAATACAACTATAAAAACACAAGTGATTAAAGTAGTAGATACAAAACCACCTGTTATTGAAAGTGTTAGTGGTAATCCAAGCGTTAAAACACCAATGAGCGTAGTTATAACCGTAAATGCATACGATGATGGTGTTGGTCTGCACCCATTAGGAGCTTATTCGTTTGACGACGGTAAAACTTGGCAAGTATCAAATAGTATTACAGTTGATAGTAATACAACTCTTAATATTGTTGTAAGAGATGCTGCTTTAAATAAAACAAAACATACAGAAAAAATTACAAATATACTTAAAGATGACAAAAACATTTCATTCACAATAAAAAGTGGTACCTTAAAAAATAATGGTTGGTTTACAAGTGATGTTGGTGTTTTAGTTAAACCGCTTGTATCAAATGATTATTTTGAATCATTTAGTTATTGCACAGGAAATAATATTTGTACTCCAGATAAAACAAGTACGAATTATAATGGTGAAACTATAAAACTTACAGAAAATACTAGTGGTACTCTAATATGTGGCCGAGTTAATAAAAAAGATAATACAAAAACAGATGTAGTATGTAGTACCTTATTTAAAATTGATAAAAGTATACCAGATGTAAGATATGAAGTAATATCAGGAAATCAAAATAATGGATACGAGCCTTGGTATGTAAGCGACGTTAATCTATCGGTTAGAACTTCATCAATAAGTGGTATTGAAAAAATTGAATATTGTACAACAACAGGAAATAGTTGTACCCCAAATAAAACAGCATATGGTTCAAATATAAATGTTATATTGAGTACAAATAGTAAAACAAATAAAGTATGTAGTATTGTTACAAACAATGCCGGAACAAGGGGTCAAAATACTTGTAGTATTAATTATCAAATAGATAAAACAGTGCCAAGTGTAAGTCTTGTTTTAAATGGTGGTGTTGGTGATTATATTGGTAAAACAGCAAGTATTAAAGCTGTAGTTAGTCCAAGTACTAATGCTAGTGGTTATACTTTTATTTGGTACAAAAATGGCACTCAAATTCAAAGTGGAACTAGTGATACAATTACAATTAGTAATGGTGATAATATATATAAAGAAGATACTTATAGAGTTGTTGTTATCACAGGAGCAGGAAATAAGGGTGAATCTTCTAAAAAAGTAAAGGTAGATACTGTTAAACCTACTTGTAGCTTAACTGCAAATGGAACTAATGGAAATAATGGTTGGTTTATATCAAGTAGCGTTAATATTATTGGTACATTTAAAGATAGTGAAAGTGGTGTTGAAAGTAAAGGTGTTGGTACTAGTTATGGTTACAATGGTAATACTAGTTATAGTGTAAGTACAAATACCAAAGGAACTACCATATATTGTTCAGTTAAAGATAAAGCTGGTAATGAAGGAAGTAATAGCATAACCATTAAGAAAGATGATGGTAGTGATAGTTCTTGTTCATTAAGTGGTGAAAATAGTAGTTGGACTAATAAACAAGTAACTATTAGTTATTGGGCAACTAATAATGTAAGTAGTATTAAAGCATTGTCAAGTTCATCTGCTAGTTCAGCAGTAAATAGTTCTAATCTTACTGTAAATCAAGTTAGTGATCATAACGGCAATAAACTAGCAATTCAAGCAATAGCGCATAGTGGAAGTAACTATGTTGAAAAAACTGTTTCATACAATTCATGGACAGTTGAATTGGTGTCTGGTGCTAAGGTAACATGCCCAGCTAAAACAGTAAACGTTTATTATGACGGTGTTAAACCAACATGTTCTTTTGAAGGAAATACTCCAAACGGTAATAATGGTTGGTATAAAAGTACAGCAAACATAAAAGCAACATTTAATGATGGAAATGGTAGCGGGATTGATAAATATGGTGTAGGTGATGATAGCACTTCCTCATATAATAATCAAGATACTTATGTATTAAGTGGAAATACCAGTGGAAAAACATTAACATGTCTTGTAAAAGATAAAGCCGGAAACGTAGGAAGTAATACAATAAATGTTAAGAAAGATGATGGTAGTAGCACATCTTGCTCATTAAGTGGTGAAAATAGTAGTTGGACTAATAAACAAGTTATTATATCATATAGAATGAATAATAGTTTGAGTGGAATAGATACAAGTTATAATGGAGATAGTCAAGGATTTTATAGATTATTTGGTCCAGGAGGATATGTTGAATTACAAATGCCATTCCAAACTGAAGGACAAGTTGCTAAAACAACAACATTCCCAAGTTGGACATGGAGAACTAATTCAGGAGCAACAGCATCTTGTTCATCTAAAACAGCAAATGTCTATTATGATAGCGAAAAACCAACATGTTCTATAAGTATAAGTGGAACAATGGGAAATAACGGTTGGTATAAAACTAAATCAACAGCTTCGGTTAGAGGAAATGATGGATCAGGTAGTGGTGTTGCAAGTGCTTTAATTGGATACACAGCATCAAACGCTGTATCATCATCAATAACAATAAATGAAGGCGGAAGAGCATCTCAATTAGTTGGTATAGTTAAAGATAAAGCTGGTAATACAACCACATGTACTCATGGTGAATGGAAAGTTGATGCAACCATTCCTTCTGTAAAAGTAACGGGAACTGTTGCTAGTGGTACATGGACAAATAAAGATGTAACATTATATGGCGGCGTAACACCAGATGGTGTAGATAGTGTATTTAGCGGTTATACATATAGATGGACTAGAGATGGAACATATGTAGGATCAACTAAGAATATAACTGCAACATCAAGTGGAACATATACATTAACTGTAACAACAGGTGCCGGTAATAGCGCTTCAGCAAGCTATACTGTTAAAATTGATAAAACTGCACCAACTTGTGAGTATAGTGGAGGAAGCAGTAGTTGGACTAATAGGTATGTTACAATCAAGATTGGTTGTAAAGACAATGAAAGTGGATGCGCAAGCGGTGAAAAGAGTGAAACAATTAGAACACTAACAAGAACAAAAGCAATGACAACAACTATTAAAGATAAAGCAGGTAATAGCACAACTTGTACTAAAACATTCGATGTCTATTATGATGGTACTGACCCAGTATGTTCAGTAAATATAACAAGTTCGGGAACAAGTGGTGTAAGTGGAAACGTTAGTGCTACAGATACAGGTAGTGGTATTAGCGGATCATCGAGTCGATCATTCACTAACATAAAATCAAGCACAACTTATACATTCAGTGATAAAGCAGGTAATAGCACTTCTTGTAGGGTAAATGTAACTAGCAGCACTGAATACCGAAAAACGACTTGTAGAGAATACAAAGCGTGCTCAAGTAATCAATGCGATTGGAATACTTGTCTAACAACAAAATGCTCTGGTGGATGGGATAATAGAGTATGGGGAAACAAATATAAGTGTTGTAGCGCTCAAGGATGTGGACCAAGTTCGTGTCACGAATCTAACCCTGGACCAAGGTATTGTATAAAAGATGGCAATACAAAATGCCTTGTAAATTCAGGAAAATGGAATAGTTGTAAATATAAAGAGTGCGTTCCAGGATATGAAACGTGTCGAGCAGAAAATTGTGGCTGGGGAACATGGGATTCAGCTGGAAATTGGAGTACAACTTCTTGTCATGAATCTACAGTAATAAAATGTGAAAGTAGGACGGTGTATTATGGCAGTTAAAAAAATATTATCTTACACTTTAATCGTAATTGCCGTATTACTTATAATTCTTCCGATCATTATAAACAAAGATAATGAAAAGGAAAAAATAAAAGTAAAACGTGATATGGAAAATAAGATGACCGAGTTTTGCAACTATGCATTTATTGATTTAGATAAAGATACAGGCGAAGTATGGGTAACTATTGCAGAAATGAAAAAATTATTTGACTATGACATATCTTTATTCGAAAATAAAAAATATGCGTGTGACTTATCAAAATCCCATATTGAGGCAACTATTGAAGACGATAAATTAATCTGTAAACCAGTATTATCGTGTAAATATTTCTCAAAATAATTATTGACAAGTAATAAAAAAAATAGTATTATTTATTAAAACAGCGAGAAAAAATATTATTAACTTCCTTATATTAGTGAGCTTGGTATAGTGAAAACAAGTTATAATAGCTAATAATTCCTATTTTCTCAAGGTGAAATGCAAACATTTCCGGGTAAAACCGTTATATTAATTAAGATAAAAAAAGGATGGTACCGTCTTTATAGACTCCTTGTACCATTCTTTTTTGCTATATTA
>ERZ779673.873-NODE-873-length-11905-cov-1.995021_pt1 | contig 11905 bp, 13 predicted proteins | sample MGYA00511956_ERZ779673 | MGnify/ENA primary metagenome ERZ779673 (study PRJEB29588, sample SAMEA2152065) | human gut metagenome | biome: human gut; feature: human-associated habitat; material: faeces | place: Denmark | collected 2008/2010 ... | reverse complement strand
GGCTTGAACCTGGGACCTCCAGATTATGAGTCTGTTGCTCTAACCAACTGAGCTAAAAGCCAAAGTGCTGTGTATCAACCATTTAACGAACTCTCTTGAGAACTTGTTTATATCTATCAGTCAACAATAAGTCAACATTTGTCCTCTTTGCAAATATACACATAATTGATGAACAACGCAAATCACAAGTTAATATATTCCTGTTTTATCATCATGGACTTCATAGAAAACCGAAGGCAAATGTAAACAACAATATAATCATCCACTCATGCGGCGTGTGCCTACAACAAACGAAAGAGAAAGAAATGCAGCTTTTTTACAAGGATTTCAGGGTGATATTTATATATGTACCATATTGAAAGAAAAAATCCTGCATTCTGTTTACCATGAACAACGTCATCCTACAAAGAGAAAAGTAGCATGAATTGTAATTGCAATGATTGCTTTTGGGCTTGGCTAAAGTATTGTTTTCATCATGCCTTAAGTGCATTATTGGCTTCTTGACAATATTTCCTCATTCTGTTATATTTTATTAATTTGTGGTAATGGTTGGCAATATTCCTTATTAACAACTCTATCACGCATCATTTTCATGTCGGTGAAGTTTCGCATAATATTCTGTACCATGTCTAAATAGTTATCCGAACCACTTTCATCTTTGTAATAAAAAGGCTTGATGGATACGCAATTTTTATGTTCAAACAAAGTATTGAGGAGTGTTCTGTCTGAATTACCACATGAATGTCCCATTATGTAAACCTGATACAAATCACTTTCAATAAACTCAAGTAACTTCCTATATCTATCCGTTTCCAAATATCTAACAGATTTTATTTCTGCAAGGAATTCATTTTCATTTAGCTTAAGTAGAGCCTTGAAACCTTCATCTAACTCATCTCCGTAACCAAATATGATGCGCTTAGGATTAGACAGGTCTCCATGTATATGGTTTATAATTATTTCAGAAATGAACTTTTCACCATCTACCACATCAGCCGTTTTAGTATAATTGAAGTTCAAGACCATAATCCTTTCGATGAATTCAGACGTAGTTATTTTCACCTTAGGCAATTCTTTACAAGAAATATCGCTTTTATTTACAGATTCCTGAATTAATTTTATTATTTCCGGATTAAGGTTATTGGCTCTGTACAAAAATTTATTTTGAATCTGTTGCAAATAGTAGATAAGACAATGTTTTAAATGACTAAGCTCTTTATTTAAAAGTTTAGGTGATTCGTATTTATTTGAATTCGTATATAAAAATGTTTTCAATAAACCATAATATTCATTCTCAATGTCAACCCATCCCTTGGTTTCTATGGATTTACAGATGCTTTCCATAAAGGGAGTAAACCGAACTATGCAATCCTCCTTTTGTTCTTTTATAAATTCTATAAACTCAAGCCCTAATGGTGGATTGATAGTAGATATTCTTGCATTAAGATAAGCACACCAAGAAACATCTTTTATAAGAGAAAATGAACACAAACCATCTGAAATCTTTTTCTCATGGCAAGTTCTTAAACGTTTTAACCATTGACAAAAATACCAATTTATAAAATCCTTATAACTTGTTGGTAGGCCATGAGCCAGATCCAGACCATTACCAATAAAAATAATCCTATTCATTGCTTTACTATTTAATTTTCATGTTTACATACAACCCTATCAAATTTTATGATAATTCAATCGGTAGATATTGTGGCTGTTTAAAGCCATCTGATAAAATTGAGGCTTGTGTATATTGGCATTTTGAGCAAACAAATTCTTGATAGTTGCTATATTTTGTTCAGGACATTTATATCCAAAGAAAATGGCTTCTATTCCTGATTTTTCATCAAGGGGTATGCCATAAAAGTTTTCTGCCTTATTCGGATTATAGGCAATTAAGCGAACTTCATTTTCATATTTCCAGCATTTATTCTTTGTTGCAAAAGCCAAGTTTGTATCTATCGTGCCTGTGTGTAAATCAATTTTATTGTTACTATATTTGATTTTCTTGAGATACATGTGTTCATAAGTATCGTTTTCTTCCTGTTTTATGAAATGTTGTGAGAGCTTATACTTTACACAAAATCCAGTATGTTCGCCTGCGTAATGTGACCACATGAGATGATTCCAGACAGGTGTATTGCCACGCCCGCCACAAAACGAACGTATACGGAAAAAACTGAACGACTTGCTAAACGGTTCTATGTGTTTTGAGCCTTGGGTATGGCATATCTTTCTAAGCATTCCTTCTGAAGCCCAAATATTGATTAGACTATCAAATGGGTCGTTCATCTTCGTTGATGGACTTACCGTTATTGTATTGTTTATCAAATCTGTCAATGAATATTCGTTGAATCTACGGAAAGAGAATAATGATATTTTATCAAGGTTATCAAATTCGGTTTTTAAGAACGACAGGTAATAGTGGCTTCGTTTGTAATATTTAAGTGATTGATTGGGAATATTTAGCTTCCCGTAAACTTCTCCTGCACAAGTGTAAATGTCAGCCAATTGTAGGTGAATATGCGGCAGAGACAACGGTATATAAGCTCCATTTCCACGGGAAGCAAATACCATTTGACTGTTTTTGTTTTCTTCTGTAAATGCCAGTTCTTTTATTGATGTTAGACATTCTATTGACTTATCGATGTATGTCCTTGCTTCATCTAATTGTCCTTTCCCGTTTTTGTAACGTGCCATGAAATAAAAGAACCTGAAATCATTACATTTTAAGTCTTTTATTGATAATATAAAATCTTCATTTATTCTTTTACGTTCTTCTTTATTATCTTTTGCTTTCTCATATAGAGATAAATAAACTTCTAAAGCATGAACAAATTTATGATAGTCTGTCATTACACTTGTTTTTATTCCATTTAATTTTAAAGCACAAAAAAGCGGCTTGAATATTGCACTATGCAATTCAGCCATCAATTCTACTTCGCCACTTTAAATTACATGTTACCAGAATTCATTTTAATAATTCAACCCGAAAGTCCAAAGAGGTATAACATTTGCATATCCGCTCTCGATGTTATCCTTTACGATATAACCTTCTTCGGCGTTTTCTATCTGCTTCTGTCCTTTCTTCTTTCCGCCAATCTCGAAAGTCTTGCCGTCAATCTCAAAGTCTGAAATGGACGAACTTGTAACGTCGTTCATCACTCTCATCTGGTTCATGAAAAATGTCTCCCTTACGTTTCCTATGTCAGCATGTTCAGGCGAAAGGGCATATATAAGGTTGGTGTTGTCAAGATACAGTTTCTCCACCTTTCCCAAGCCGCGAATCCCTCCGATAGAGTTCCTTAGCTGGGTTATCATTCCGGCACGTTCCATATAGACGAGGTAATCTGGGATGTCGTTCCTGCTTATTCCTGTTGCCTCGGCCAACCTTTGCATCACCGGCTTGAACGGAACGCTTTTCGCCACGACCATCAACAGGCTTTTCAGTTTCTTTCCTAAAGACACATTGGCTTGCAAGTGTGTAGGGATGTCAACCTCCATTGTCTGGTTGATGACTTGCAATAACTCCATATCGAATTCCTCGTCACGACCGAAAGGGTAATATCCCCTACGAAGATAATCCTTAAATAAAGGCAAAGGATGTTTCACGTCGGGCAAGACTGGTTTGTGGCTCAGTATATCCTCAAGACTGTATGCCGGAACATTTATGTCATGGAACAAACACAGGTACTCACGGAACGACAATCCTTGCATCTCATAAATCGGTAATCTCCGGCTTAAATCAGCCATACCCTTGTATATGTCAAGTATGGACGACCCTGAGATGACTATCTGCAAATCCTCATAGCTGTCATAAATCTGCTTCACCTCCCTCGACCAGCCTTCATATTTGTGTATCTCGTCAACGAAAAGGTGCTTTCCTCCCATCTTGACGAAGTAATCGGCCAGGTCTACAAGGCTGTGTTCGGAAAAATATATGTGGTCGGCAGATACGTACAGTGTGTCAGCAGTATCCAAATTGAGCTTGATATGTTGTAAAATCATTGTCGATTTGCCAACACCTCTTGGCCCTACAATTCCGAACGCCCTTCCGTCCCACCTTATCCTGTCGTACTTGTATCTGAGGAAGTCGGTAGGGGTGCTTTTCAGCTTCCTGTTGAAAAACTCATATAACTGTTCCATCCGAATTCTGCATTAGTTTCAAGCGCAAATATAATAATTTTGCACGAAATAAATGCAATATCAGCAAATAACATCACCAAAACAATGCAATTCTCTTTTGACTTATATGTATTCTTTTTCAGGATATGGCTAAAACACAAGAGATAATGAAAAGCAAATGCCACAATATCAAGTACATATAATCAATTTAACATATTTTTCTTTTTCGTGTCTTTCTTTTTATACCACCGTTTTAGATATTACAGCACGTTATCAAGCTAAAGAAGTTGACATCACAAATAAGTCCAATAATGCACTGTTGTCATATAAAAAATTAACTACCTTTGCAAAAAGGCATAAAAAACCCGGATTCATCACCAGTAACTGAAAGCTGGGAGAGGAACGCCCGGAACTGCACTGCAAAATTACGAAAAATATGGAATACAACAAATTTTTCTTTGAAAGACCTAAACACCACATCTGAAATATCCTGTAAATTCACAATAGATATTTTAATCACACATTATAGCCAAGCTTGCAACGACACTTTAAAAGGTATGGAATTTAGTGTAATAAAAAGCGGCTTTCTTTGGCATTATTTTGTATAATAAAAAAGTTTCCAACACGCCTTAATTATAATACGGAATATTTTATTTAAATTTGCGCATTAGACTATTAAATTTTGTTTTAGATAAATCACGCTATAAGTTCATTATATCAATAACTTTAACAATATCGATAAATTAAGCATTATGAGAACTATTGAATTAAATGTAATACGACGAAACAAAGGATCGAATCATCAAAAAGACACATTTGTTGTTGAATATAATAATAAAGAATACATTGTGCCTTTATTCGAGTTTCAAAAAGACAAAGAAACTCCAAAAACAATAAAATGTGTAATCGATGAAAATCAAAAAATACGCCAAGACCTACAAACATTGTTTGATGAATTTTATAAGCAGAACAGATGGTTTAAATTTAAGATTAAGAATAAATGGACAGGATTAAAATATTATGAACTGGAAGATGAAAGAATAAAAAATGAAAATATAAATTTAACACTTCCGTTTTCCGACTCTAATGAAAACATGCAGAATGGACAGATAATAGAATGTTTTGTTTATGGATTCACCTACAAAAGGCCTATGTTACGTCTTTGGGATGAAAGTCCTTGCCTTTTAGATTTTCTTCACAAGCACGATGTTTTTGAATTTGAAGATGATGGTGAATTTGATAAATGGCTTGAATCCGTTTTCAAAAGTAATGCCATGTATGATGTAAATGATGCGTATGAAGCTGAGGACGGCGAATGGATTTACCTGTTTTCCGCAGAAATGCAGAATGTCATCAACTCCTTGTTGCTCACAACACGAAATGAGAAAGATGAGCTGTTGTCCACTTTGTGTAAAGGTTGGATAAAAACAATCGTGCATTCTCCATTCATGGGGAAGATGTCTGACAAGGAAAAGCAGAAATACAATTCAAGCCTGACAAGTTCAATAGAAATCTGTGAGGATTTTATGGACGCAATAGCCATACAGGACAAAGATAAAACCGTATGTGAAATAATATCCTCCCTGAATCCGAATTTTTACCAATACAGAATAGAGAAAAAGTTTCGCTCGCTTGCATATGTATTCTCATCATCAAGTGTCATTTTGAAGAAATATCTGGATGATTTTCTGACGCAAATAGGTAATCTTGGAGAAGACGAGTGTTGTAACGAGTGTATTTACCAGTCTGTTTCTGCGATATTGGAAATGTGCCTGCAAATAACATCCGGGGAATGGGTTGATTGTATGTCCATTCCATATGATATCCGCCAAGACATAAAAAACGGGATATTGTCTCTTTGCTATTTGATTAAGATTAAGAACAAACATGGAGAACAAGACACCAACATTTACATAAGTAGATTATACCAATTACTTTCCCTTTATATGCCTGATGAAAAAGAGAAAAAATTATATTTGAACAATTCTTACAATTGTCTCTTTTCAGACGCAACCCAGGTTCTCGACATTAGATGGGATAGGATTAAAGATACCATCAATTCAAGTTTGTATGTCTTTTATAATAACAAGATAGAGGCTGACAAAGAAAAGGTGTTGTGTTATACGAGTGATAAATCTGCCTGCCTGTTTACAGCGCACGGTATCATAATGGCACCATTGAAATACAAAGGTGATTGGTCGGATTTTAACATATCAAAAAATATAGCTGCCAAGCTTTGTTATGACGGTAGTTTGTCTCGTTTGGATTCGGAGAATGATTTTCTTTCAATCCGTAATGTTTGGAAAGATGTGTGTATGACATTTTTCACGCCTGTAAAGGGCATAGAGAAAAAACAAATAAGTCTCTTTGATTGTGACGGGGACGAGGTAGATATATACATCACGGATATTGTTGATGAAAAAACAGCACGCTGCAAAGCAGTAGACCATGAAGAGGAAGGAACGCTACTTTTCAGCGACTTGTTTTTTTATGATAAACCATATTTAAATATGAGTGATTTCAATGGGTCTGATGGCTCACGTCTTCTGTTTAAGGCAAAATGTAAAGTTAATGGTAACAATATCTCCTTTGATGCAAAAGACTATAAATTGGCCTTTGCAAAAAATGAACTTCAGATGTATGATGAAGTAAATTGTTTTGTCATGAATAAAAATCAATGCGGTGCTTACGTCTGTGTTATAGACAAAGGCTTGTTCGTCTATCTCAACACGAATGAGGAATTGAAGCCATTTGAGTCGTATGTAAAAGCAACAGTTACACACGTAAATGCAAATGGGAACGCCAACGTTGAGTTTGACGATTTGACAACCTCATTCGACAGCAAGAAGGTATATGCCAGTTACTTGAAATTATTAAACGAATACTGTTATGACGGTGAAATGACATTAAACGACAAAGAAAAGAATGATAAACTACCAAATGGACAATATAGTTTCAATACATCGAAAGTATCTGAAGATTTTGTTATTACTGTGACTGATATCTTAAACAAGATGTCAGAACTGGAAAGGAACCCAAGACGCAGGTATGGGCTTCTGGCAATATGCAAAATGATGTTGCATCTTGCTGGTTATGAAGAAAAGGAGAAGTTATATGAAATGCGTATGAATTTTACTGAATTCTTGTATGACTTTTTATCCAATTATGAATTTCCTTCATCAAAACTAATTGCGTTTACAGAACTTTCCAAGGATTTTACTTCTTATCTGGAATTTGAAGAAAAAAGGAACGTACTTTCTATCCTGTCAAAATTCAAACGAAACAGGATTAACACTAATACTAATATTGACAAGGATCTGATAAGGTGTCTTGTGAAATCTGATTCGCCTATTGAGAATGATTTGGCAAGACTTGTATTGTCAGACAGATTATTGGTGAAATTTCCCAATTCCGTATTGCAGGATAAGATTCTGAAAGAAATAGGCAATGTATTGAAGATTGATATAATAATACCAGAGAGAATCCATTTGGGACAGGAAGAAGGACAGACATTGGAGTTCAAGACTTCTTTAGTGTTTCCACCCAACAATCAAGGTAAAGACGACATCAGGCAACAATCTGAAAATATCATGCGCGTAATTTACTCAATGATGAATACGGATGGTGGAACTTTGTACATTGGCGTAAATGATGACGGAGATATAGTAGGACTTTACAATGATTTGCTTTACTTTTCAGGCTCCAGTCAATATAATGAAAACAAAGCCAAGGATTTGTTCAAGAACCATTTTAATTGCCTGCTGAAAGAAAAGCTGGGAGCTGAAAATGCGTCAAAAATCAAAAGTGACTTTGTGAAGAAGGGAGATTATTACATATTCAAAATCGACATCCCCGTCATTCATATTGAGAACAATGATTTTTACCGCGTGGGAAATACAGTTCAGAAACGATAAAAGCAAAAGCAGCCTCTTCATTAATCGTAATCAGATAAATTTTAGTATATGAAGGGGTTGCTTTTTAAAAAGGCATCCGTTAAAACTACATTTTAATTGGAATAACGTTAGTTAAAATTAAATTCTTATTCATCTTTCATCCGACATACCTCCGCAAAGAGAAATGACTATTATGGCCAAAACCAAATCAGTCAATATAAGTACGATGATTTTCGTTTTCATTTGTTTCCCAGGCACAACAAGCATAATCTCCTGAGCGAGCTGGATGATTTTCTCTTTCATTTTCATTTGTTTTCAATATTAAATCTGTTTTTCCATATTTCGCCGCACTATATCCCTTCCGCCGAAATAGGTTATACTCCAAAACTGGCCGGCGGCAAACTCTTGCAGCGTAAACTCGATGTCTGCTTCAAGCAGCTTTATCTCCATACCAAAAACTTCTGCAAAATTCAATACATACATAAATCCTGAAAATTGAAAGCTGATGCTTCAAAAATTAGAATTGTGAATGTTTTATGAAAAACATTGCAAAAGTTTCCCATTAGAGATTCATAGACTATTCATGTAATCTCCAATCGCCTCTTGAAGATCGTCTTCGTCTTCACAGTAAGAAAACATAGTTTCCAACATTTCCCTCGCGTCGTCTTCGTCATAATAATCTTTTCCCATAATTTTATTGTTTATTGGTTAAACTTTAATGTTTATGCCGTAGCCTTATAATTGGCCACAATATATTGTATCATGTCACTATTCTTTAAACGCCTTTTACAGGCATTTCCCCTTATATATAATTCAGAGCCATTAAGGAAGATTATGTCACCATTCCATTCAGGAATAGTTATCTTACAAAAGATATGCTCATCTTCTGTTTTGTACCAATTCAATGATATGGAAGAAGCCAGAATGTTGTTATTAGTTGCCATAAATAACTGGTTCAAGAAGTCTGCTTCAAAATCCGCCCTGGTTTTAAAAGGGACTTCATGCAGCATTTCGTCTTCTACCCCTTTGATACTGCCATCGTTGTTGATTCCGATGTAAACGGAAGCTTGTATATGTGAATTGGCAAAGGCTGCAATCTCAGAGAATATGTTACGATACTGCATAGTTCTTTCGTTGTTCTTGATTGGCGAAGCCGTATGGACAAACGACGATTTAAATTCCACATTCGCGCCTTCCTGAACGGGTAATTGCATTCCGTCCAACCTTAAAGCTGATTTTAGGAACGCCAACTGTTCCTCTTCTTCTTTATTCCTGACTTTTATGCCTTTTATAAGGATGTCCGCCGAAAAACTATCACATCGTGAGCCAAACAGTTCCCATAAGGTATCAATATCGTCTTGAATACCATCATACAAAGCAATTCCGTCATAAAGTGATTCCTTTGACATGTTAACTGATAGTTTTGTAGAGTTTGGCAACATTGGCTCACTTCGCTTTTCATAAATCAAGCCTGGATAGATATACCCATTCTCCATTTTTCTTAGTTGGACTTCAACGCCAACCTTTAGATGCCCATCTTCGGCCAACAAATCGTCGTTAAACACGACAAAACCATCAAGACACCAACAAGGCACGGTTTCTATTTCGTTCGTTTCCAAATTCTTAAACTTGTAAAAGGGCTTATTATTTAATTTGTCGCATTCAATTATGCGTGCGTTAAAATGACTCATTGTTATCATAATTATGATATTTTAATTGACATATACAATTTAAACTAACACATCCGACAGCCAACAGATACGTTTACGATAAATATCAATTTGCCGTCGGCCTTTCATTATTATTTCTCTTTCAGCTTTTTACGGTTTAAACACTTATCTGCTACATAAGCAGTTGCTAAGATTGCCAACTCCTTGGCGGTTGCGCCAATAACAGTACGACCTGCGATAATTACTAAATTCATCATATTATTCAACATTTTAAGGATTAATAAATGAGCCAATACCTTGATACAAAGCAACTGAGCCTATGGCTATAAGCGCAATGCGCACAATACACGCCATCCACATAGGCATAGGTATTCCAAACGGACGACACAGATACCAAAGGATATCTGGTGCACGTTTTGTGGATTGGATGATACGTACTGCTAATTCCAGTACTATGAGGCTGCCTAAAATAATAAAGATTGTTGTTTTCATTGTTTTAAATTTTAATTTGATTATCGACAGACTTTCTATCGACATTGCAAATGTAAGCAATAAGTAGTTATCATACAATACCATAAATTTGAAACAGAGGATAAAACTGTAATTTTGTGAGAAAATATGTGAGAAAACATGGAACTTCTTGAAGATATTTTTTAATTTTGTGTAAACAATATAGTTTATGGCAAAGAAAAAGTATTTTGATCCGTGGATTGGTAGGAAGTACAAGGAAGGTATAAAAGGTAATACTATCCTCATAGTTGGTGTACAACATTGGTGCGATCCTTCATATTGGAGTTGTAAAGAAAAATGCCCACGTGAGTGTCTGCAAAAACGAGATAAAGCTTGCACTGTATGGAATAGAAAGAAATATAAAAAAAATGACATCAAGGGTACGTGGATTAAAGAAAAGGGGGGAAACACAATGCCACGATGCCCGTTATACGAAATCTGTAACTCAAAAGACAGAGATGATTGTTCACCTAAAGGATTAGGTGAATTTAGATTTCTCCATTGCGAAACGAAAATTTCTGTTTATGACCACATCGAGGGTACAGAGAAGACAAAACGCACTGATATTTTTACACTTGTTTTTGAATCATTAGTCAAGATATTTCGTGGCGCATTAATAACAACATGCCATATAAAAAATCCTGATAGAATCATCGACTTGCTCCCCGAAAATTTAAGCACAGATGAAAGGAATGGATATTGGGAGCGTATTGTGTTCACAAATTATATACAGCATTACACTAAACTTTTGAGTGGAAACCGTTTGGATCTTAAAGAGTTAGGATACGACACGGAAACGGATAAAAACGGAATAGGAAGATGTTTAAGACTATTTAAAGATAACAAGCCCGATGTCATCATTATTCTTAAAGAAAAAGCAATTTATGAAAGAGTATTCTCACAAGTAGGAAAGAGAGACTACGTTCCTCTTGAGACATTTACCAATCAAGGCAAATTTTATGTTTTGGCAAAAACCTCATCAAATTTATACCAATCATCCCCTAATATGGAAGATTTCATAAAATATTGTATTAATAAATGGAATGGTAATATAAAAACTTCACACATAGTAAAGTTGGCATATTATTTAAAGCAAGAGCATAAATGGAAGAAAACTGCAACCGCAAAAGATAGATATGAAGGCATTGTCAAGTTATGCCCAATCGATATTCAAAAAGAATATTACAAGGAAATTGATAATAAGGGAAAAAAGTTTTGTTACGATAAGTTAAGAAGCTTTACATCATACCAGAAAAAAAGAGGTGAATCAAATGAAAACACAAATGAGATTGAAGATTTTTATAAAGAGTGGAAGGGTAGGATAAGATAGCTTAGAGGATGTATTTTATATTACATTCCCTCTACAAAAACAATATTCTATAACCGAAATATAAAAATGTATGACATAACAAAACTCAATAGAAAAAAAGGACAGCCCATTTTCATTTGGACTGTCCTCTCGTTTATAATGATTAAGTTCCATCTACTTTTTGTCCGTTTTCATACCAATAGACATTCAAGTTCTCTGTAATCATCCACTGGCAATTACTCAACTTGAAGCCGTATTTGTCCTCCAACGTTGAAAGGAAATTCTCGAAGTCATCATATTGTTCGGATTCTTTTACTTCCTCATCTGTCAACCTGATAATGTTCAAGGCACCGATGCAGAAGTCGAGGATTATAACATACCTTGGTTCCATCGCCTTTCTGTTC
>ERZ779673.862-NODE-862-length-12027-cov-3.011527_pt1 | contig 12027 bp, 7 predicted proteins | sample MGYA00511956_ERZ779673 | MGnify/ENA primary metagenome ERZ779673 (study PRJEB29588, sample SAMEA2152065) | human gut metagenome | biome: human gut; feature: human-associated habitat; material: faeces | place: Denmark | collected 2008/2010 ... | reverse complement strand
AAGTTCACCATCTCGCGGCGTCGGTCGCCGAACACGGTTATCTGCATCAGGTCGAGGAGAACGGTTGCTGGAATATCTGTTTCCCGATCGAATACCGCCGCGCATTTTACGGAATTTCCCTCTATGGTCGAAAAGGGCAGGGGGGCAGTCCCGACCGTCTGCTCTTCGAGGCGGGCGACGACATCGAGGCGCTCATGACGCTCTGCGAGGCCGACATCACCTCGAAGAACGAAGCCCGCAAGCAGCGCTTCCTGGATAATTTCAAGCTGGTGCGCCAGAAACTGAAGGATTTGGAAGAGAAAGACCGTATTCGGAACTTCCAGCCGCCGGTAGACGGGGCTGAAATCATGCACGTATTCAACCTCCAGCCTTGCCGTGAAATCGGCAGCCTGAAAAGTTCCATCAAGGACGCCATTCTCGACGGGGTGATTCCGAACGAACACGATGCGGCCTTAGACTTTATGCTGAAGAAAGCGGAGCAGATGGGCCTGAAACCAGTCAACCTGCCCGAAAAGAAATAATCTGCCGTCTCTCACGATGCCTGTATGCATGCTGCTGCCGGGGGTCGTGAGGGACTTTCCCCTCCTCCTATCCCCCTTCCTTTCTTAAACTAAGGAATAATACAGAAGTTTCCAACATTAAAATACCAGTATAAATTACAGTTTACCAAAATACGCGGCCACAGCACACTGTAGAGCAAATTTATACTGAAAAAGTTCTCCAAATTTAGAAACCTATCTAAATTCTCATTTTTTATTTTCCTCCCAAACGTCTATCTTTGTCTCACTTTTCCGAGGGTAACTTAACCGTTTCAAAAGGGAATGCCGTGCAAATCGGCGACAGTACCTGCTGCTGTGATTCTTGTGGATACCGTGACACGCTCTGCAAGCCACTGTGAGCCCACTCATGGGAAGGCGTCTACGGCGAGAGATCAGTCAGAAGACCTGCCCGGGAAAGCCTAAATTTATGTCTCACTCTTTAATTTACAGAAAAATGAATCTGACAGAAATCCGTATCATCAAGCGCGACGGAAAGCAGGAGAACTTTTCGGCCGCCAAAATCACCAATGCCATCGGTAAAGCGTTCAAGGCAACCGGCATCGACTTCCAGGAGGAGGAAATAGAAGGTATCACCCGGCAGGTAGTGTCGCATTTCACCCAACAGACCATCGGGGTGGAAGACATCCAGGATCTCGTGGAAAACGAACTGATGAAGGTACAGCCGGAAGTGGCCAAGAAATACATTATCTACCGCCAGTGGCGCAACACTGAACGGGAGCGTAAGACGCGTATCAAGCACATCATGGACGGCATCGTGGCCATCGACAAGAACGATGTGAACCTGAGCAACGCCAACATGTCGAGCCATACACCGGCCGGACAGATGATGACGTTCGCTTCTGAAATCACCAAGGATTACACCTACAAATATTTGCTGCCCAAGCAGTATGCCGAGGCACACCAGTTGGGCGACATCCACATTCACGACCTAGATTATTACCCCACTAAAACGACGACTTGTATCCAGTACGACCTGGACGACCTATTCGAACGGGGTTTCCATACCAAAAACGGCAGCATCCGTACGCCGCAGTCCATCCAGAGCTATGCTACCCTGGCCACCATCATCTTCCAGACCAACCAGAACGAACAGCATGGAGGACAGGCTATTCCGGCCTTCGACTTCTTCATGGCCAAAGGGGTACTGAAGAGTTTCCAGAAGATTCTGGCCACACACCTTGGCTTGTTGTTCGACCTCAAGGGGATAGAAACCGACGAAAAAGAAATCCTCAAAGGCATACGTACGCATTTCCAGGGCATCGAAGCCGGAGAAGAAACACGTGCCACTTACCTCAGCTTTCTGGCAAACCAAGGCCTTACGCTGACACAGGAAGAACTGGACTACGCGTTGCGCAAGACGCTGACACAGACCCGCAAAGACACGCACCAAGCCATGGAAGGTTTCATCCACAACCTGAACACTATGCATTCCCGCGGAGGAAACCAGGTGGTTTTCAGTTCCATCAATTACGGTACCGACACCTCGGCTGAGGGAAGAATGGTCATTCAGGAACTGTTGAAAGCCACTATCGAAGGCTTGGGCAACCACGGAGAGGTACCGGTGTTCCCGATTCAGATTTTCAAGGTCAAAAACGGGGTGACTTATTCCGATGCCGACTACCAGCTGGCCATGCAGGACTTTGAAGCGGCCCTTGAAGGAAAGGTGACTTTCGAATGTCCGAACTTCGACCTCTTCCTGCAGGCTTGCCGCACCACGGCCAAGGCGTTGTTTCCGAACTTCATGTTTTTGGATACCCCGTTCAATACGCACGAGAAATGGCGAGCCGACGACCCGAAACGCTACCGCTACGAGCTGGCAACCATGGGATGCCGTACCCGTGTGTTCGAGAACCTGCACGGAGAAAAGACCTCACTGGGACGAGGCAATCTCTCTTTCACGACCATGAACCTGCCGCGACTGGCCATCGAAGCACATCGCAAAGCGGAGGCCCTTGTGGATGAGACTCCGGAAAGCCGTCTGGAAAAGGCCCGGGAATTCTTCCTCCAGTCGGTGCACTCCATGGCGGAATTTATTGCAGAGCAATTATACACCCGCTACCAATACCAGCGTACGGCCCTCGCCCGGCAGTTCCCGTTCATGATGGGCAACAATGTATGGAAAGGCGGTGCACAGCGTCATCCGAATGAGGAGGTGGGCGACGTGCTGAACCAGGGTACCTTGGGCATCGGCTTCATCGGAGGGCACAACGCCATGGTGGCACTCTACGGACAGGGACACGGGCATAATCCGAAAGCCTGGGAAACGCTCTATGCAGCCGTAGAAGAAATGAACAAAGTAGCGGAGGCTTATAAGCAGAAATACGGTTTGAACTATTCCGTGCTGGCTACCCCGGCAGAAGGACTTTCCGGCCGTTTCACCCGGATGGACAAACGAAAATACGGCCTCATCGAAGGAGTGAACGACCGCGACTACTATGTCAATTCGTTCCATGTGGACGTGAAGGAGCCGATTACGATTGTAGAGAAAATCAAGCGGGAAGCTCCTTTCCATGCCCTGACCAGAGGCGGCCACATCACCTACGTGGAACTGGACGGAGAAGCGCAGAAGAACGTGAAGGCCATCGCCAAGATTGTCAAGGTGATGCATGACGAACAGATTGGCTACGGCTCCATCAACCATCCGGTAGACACCTGCCACGACTGCGGTTACAAGGGGGTTATCTACAGCCGCTGCCCGGTGTGCAACGGGGAAAACATCCTGCGCATGCGCCGAATCACCGGCTACCTGACAGGCGACCTCAACAGTTGGAACTCGGCCAAGCGAGCCGAAGAGCGTGACCGTGTAAAGCATGCATAACCCTTTTTACGAGTGATGTTACATTATTTATATACATATCCAGAAACCATTGTCGACGGGGAAGGCATCCGGTATTCCATCTACCTGGCCGGATGCAGCCACCGTTGCAAGGGTTGCCACAACCCGGAATCCTGGAATCCCCGGGCGGGAAAACCGCTCACACCGGAAGTACTGGAGCAAATGATTCAGGAAATCAATGCCAATCCGTTGCTCGACGGGGTGACTTTCTCGGGAGGAGACCCCTTCTACAACCCGAAAGAGTTTCTCCCGGTACTGAAAGCTATCAGCCAGCGCACAGGAATGCACATCTGGTGCTATACGGGCTACACCTACGAACAGCTCCTTCAGGACCCGGAACGCAAAGAACTCCTCCCCTACATCCATGTACTGGTGGACGGCCCTTTCATCGAGTCGCTCTATTCCCCTTTTCTGGATTTCTGCGGAAGCAGCAACCAGCGGATTCTAAGACTGAAAGAAACAAAAAATATTATCAAATAGCACACTAATACAGAATTATTTCTACCAACAGCACATGGTCCTTTCATTTAAAACCAACCCTGACAAAAAATACTAAAGGACGAAGTTTATATTATGTCAGTAGCAAATTATTACGCAGATAACTTGTATGTAAAAAAATAATAGCTTACATTTATTAAGTATTTTGTCCGATTATTGGGTTAATAAACATTTTTAATGAAAGGCGTTTATCTAATGTTATCTTCTACTTCAAATCTCACACGTTTAAATCTATAGGAAGATAAAGCAACGAAAAACGCTCATTCAGGTGTCGTATCCAGCATTGAGCTATACTTTCAGCATGGCGAGATGTATTTGCATACTCACTCTAGTATGGGCTAACTATGTTGCTTATCCTCATAAATGACAATGCGAGAGCCTGAAGTTTGGGTAAGCATAAATACAGTCTCCTATGCCTTTTTATTATTTTGCCAAATCTGGGGAGACTATTGGCCTTAAAAAATAAATTTATTACTATGTTAACACCAAAAGAATTTCGTATGACTTCCATTCCCGAATTAGCGGGATTTTTAGTTTTCTTTTTGTATTGTATATTCGACTGGCCTCTTTTGTATATCGAGAGTTTTTCTCTTTTAACAGGAAATGTAGAAATAACAGAAAAAGGTCTTTGGACTTTTCTATCTGAAATAGATATAATATATTTTCAACTAGTTTTTTATGCCGTCGGAACTTTACTTTTATTTTGTACGATAAGCACTTTATTAAAAGGTTTTGTTTCTAAGCCCTCTTGGGCTGTATTTTTTCACATTCGTTCCATGTCTAGTATGTGGCTTTTAGCTTCAATATTCTTAATATTACCAACAATAATTGCAATAAAAATACAGAACTCTTTAGAAAATAATCAATTCATTATCAATTTTAATTACACAGTTGTCCCCTCTTACCTAACTTTTATTGTAGGAGCAATCTATGTATGGATTGCTTTATACTCTACCAAACAATGCCTGAAATGCTATCATGCATATCCAAAACAAGTGTCAAAAGCTGTATGGCCCTATCTTTCTAAATCATGGCTAGACAAACATTATGGAAAAAGTAATGTTGAGATAAAGTCAGAAAAGACTGAAATTCCAGCAGAAACTTGCACTGAAAAACAGTCACCTAAGGAAGAAACAGAAAAAGTGATACATAAACAAGAAGAACCGTCTAAAGAAGCAAATACTATAAGCACTCATCCAGCCAACGCAACAGCAGAGCAAACAGTACAGCAAACGGTAACAGTTTCTCAAACAGCAACATCATCCGTACCACAATCTCAATGCACTCCACCTGCAAATAAAAAGAGACTCGGTTTGATAGCAGGAGGTATTGCCGCTACCCTATTAATTGTAGGTACAATACTTTATTTCACAATATATAAACCACATACCGAAGACAAAGATGTAGTACGCACTTACGTTGGAGCAACAAGTGTCTTACTGCGTTCATCACAAACTGCAAATACGAAAGATAACATATTAAAACAGATTACTTACGGATCCGAAGTAATTACTTACGAAAAAGGGAAAGAATGGTCACACGTAAAAGTAGATGGTATAGAAGGCTATATCGCCTCCTCCTATCTACTCAATAGTTCCGACTATAATCTGCTAAATAGCATCTGGGGCAATGAAAATGCTCCCAAAAGTATAAATGCATTCCGATGCCGCATGGCATTATTAGATTTCTACCGACAAAATGAAATGACAGGAGGTACTGAAGGGTGGCAAATTTATACAAAAGGTACTGATGGATTACCAGATGCTGTAACTTATCCACGACTATATAATAAAGATGGGAAATTCGCAAACTTCTTTTTTATTGTAAAAAACAACACCACTGCCCAAAGAATATTGGTAGGATATTCTTTTAAGGATGAAACAGAACAGCCTATTTACCGCTTTATGATTAACGTTCCGGAAGAGGGATACATTAAGAAAGTACAGACTCGAAATGGTAATATGACAGTTGAATTTGACAACCGCCAAAAAGTATTGTTCCCATTTTACGATGCTCCATGGAATGAGGCACTACAACAACCTGGAGATTCTATTACAGCATCAGTCATCAACGGAAATATCAACCTTCTGCCATACAGAGAATATTGGTTAGAAGGTATGGTAGGTACAGACTACAAACTGAAAGGCACGATTATGAGAAATACATCCGATGGGCTAATGCTTAATTATGTAATTAATGATGGTTGGGAAACAGGCACGGAATATGGTGCTTATAACAATGGAAAAATGACCTTCGAATCAGGAATAGAAGCTACTATTACAGATAAAATCGTGGGATTCTGGAAAGAAGACAGATATGGGAAGACCTGTCTGCCACTCGAATTACGTATCATAGGAAATGGATTGTTTAGTAGACAAAATGTTCCATCTCCACCTTCTACTCCTCAAATAGAAGAAGGATTATCAGAAAGTAAACCAAATAACGAGACTGCAACAGTTAAAGAAGAGAAAGGAGAAACGGAAGTAACGGAAATCCCTTACATTCCTCCTGTTATCGAAGAAGAACCTGATGACAATAATCTAGTGTACGATAAAGTAGAGCAACTTCCACAATTTCCCGGTGGACAATCTTCAATAATAAGTTTTCTAAGCCATAATGTAAAGTATCCGAAAGTGTGCCAAGAAAATGGAATACAAGGAACCGTCATTATACAATTTATAGTTAATAAAAACGGTAACATATCTGATGTATCCGTTAAAAAAGGAGTAAATCCATATCTAGATACAGAAGCAATCAGAGTAATCAAATCTATTCCCAAGTGGACACCTGGGAGACAAAAGGGAAAACCGGTAAATGTAAAATATACGTTACCTATTAATTTCCGTTTAAGTTAATAAACTTGGTGCAATATGCCTTATGAATTGGGGAATACAGGTTGTTCACAACATGTATAATTTTCCCCATTCATAAGGCCTTCACAAAGGGTTCATCACACGGTTTTAACATTACAAAGAAAACCCAGCTTTTTAAAATATGATTTTATCAACTAAAAATAGAACTATACATTGAATTAATTTATTGGCGTCCTATTCGTTTTCGCACACGATACATATATTCCAAGACATGATATAAATCAAGAAAAACACACATTAACATAAAAAGCATATCACATATATTGTAAATTATAGAAAGATACCTACCTTTGCAGTGTGGTTGTGAAACCGATAGGTAAAAAGAAAAAAGAAATATATAAGGTATTAGAGAGACTAAAAAGGTAAAAAGCAATTTATTTAAGGTATTAGCTAGACTATTAAGGTATTAGATTATTTTTAAGTACAGGTATTAGATTTTAAAGGTAAAAGTTTTCAGGAATTAGGTTTGAGAAGGTATTGGAATATCTTCTGGTAAAAAGAAAAGGTAGAAAGGATAACAAAGACACAAAAATTAAGAAGATGAAAAGAACCCTTAAATGGGGGTTCTTTAGGAAGGCAGCGGAGGTTCGATGAGCTCTCGCTTTTTTTGTATCCATACGTCAACTATTGGAAGGACAAACACTCACCATCTATCCTCGCAAAACAATGTTTCTCCCTACATCCTTGGTTTTCATGACTCAACGTAGAAACCTGAGGGGTTCGTTGATTAAGCATAAAATTTAGCAAGCCTGAACAAAAAGAAAGCCTTATTCTTTATTCCATTCACACAAATAGGAAAGTATCCACAAAAAAACAGCAGAATGACTGCCAGAGCCATCCCGCTGTATAAAGTTATCTCATATAATGAGGAGTTATCGCTGGGGAATATCCACCGAATCCTCCTGCTTTCCTTTCAGGTATTTCGAGAAGAAATCCACCATGCGCCAGTAGAAATATTCATCCATGTCGCCGAAACCGTGGCGCTGGCCCGGCAGAATCAGCATGTCAAAACGTTTGTTGGCCCGAATCAGGGCATTGACCACACGAATGGTATTTCCCGGATGCACATTGTTGTCGATATCGCCGTGTACCAGCATCAGGTGGCCCTTCAACTGTTTCACAATCTCTGGATTGGTAGCAATCTTATAGGCAAACGTCGTATCTCCCTTCTCGGAGATTTCTTCCTTCACGCCATGATGGGTCTCACTCCACCAGCGGTTGTAGATACGGTTGTCATGATTACCCGCACATGATACGGCAGCCTTGTAGAAATCCGGATACTGACAGATGGCCGCAGTCGACATGAATCCGCCTCCGGAATGTCCGTGGATACCTACCCGTGTGATATCGATGAAAGGATAACGCGCTGCCAGCTGCTCCACAGCCGCCTTATGGTCGGCCAGCGGATAATCGCGCATATTGCCGTAACCATAGTTGTGATACCACTTGGAACGACTGGGATGACCGCCACGCTGTCCGACGGTAATCACAATAAATCCAGCCTGTGCCAGGCGGTCGGTACGCACACTCATCCGTCGGAACGGATAATCCACGGCTTCTACCTGCGGACCCGGATAGACATAGTCAATAATCGGGTAAACCTTGGTAGAATCGAAATCAAACGGCTTGTACATCACGCCGTACAAATCGGTCACTCCGTCGGCTGCCTTTACCTTAAACGGTTCCGGGAACTGATAACCAGCTGCTTTCAAAGAAGAGAAATCGCTTTCCTGTATCGTCATCACCTTGTTGCCGTTACGGTCCAGCAAGTCTGCACAAGGGATGGTATTGGCCCGTGAATAATTATCCACGAAGAAACGGGCCTCATCGTCCATCTCTACATCGTGGAAGAACTCACCGTGTGTCAGCTGTTTCAATCCGCTGCCGTTCACATTGACTTTATAGAAATGTTCGTAATACGGATTCTCGCCTTTCTCGCGTCCGTTGGCTACAAAATACACGGTACGGGTAGCCTCGTCCACCTTCACCACGCGTTCTACGTGCCAAGGACCTTCCGTGATGCGGTTCTTCAGGTTTCCTTTGTCATCGTATAAATAAAGATGTGCCCAACCGTCACGTTCACTCCACTGGATAAACTCTTTTCCTCCATTCAACACATGGATAGGACGGGTTTCCTGATAAGTATTCATCCGTTCCTTTACCACCGGCACAATGGAATCTTCGCCCAAAGTATAGGTACATACATCAATGCGATGCAAGTCACGGCTGCTGCGGGTCAGGAAGAAACGTTGGTTATCGCCCTGCCAGATACGCGGTATCAGTTCCTTGTCGCGCTGCTTCTGTTCCAGCGGCTTTCCTTCCAAGTCAATCGACTGATTTTTCCAGGCTGCCGTACGGATTTCTTTCCGTGTTCCCGCCTGCACATCGAACAAATACAAATGATATTCCGGCATACCGGTCTCTCCCGGCATCTCATACTTATAGGTTTCCAGAGTAGGACGCGGTTCTGCAATGGAATTGATGACCCACAGCGGTTTCACATTCCGCTGGTCTGCAATGATGGTCGCAAAGTACTTGGAGTCGGGCGACCAGTATCCCCACGCACCCCGGCGTTTGCCATTACACAAGGTATCCGTATTCAGCGTACTGTAAGGAATGCCATACCCGAAATCCGGCGTTCCGTCACTCGTCAGGCGTACCTCCACGATGGTACTGTCTTTCTCGTTCTTCCGGGCCTTCCGGTAATCGGCAATGCTCATATAATACAAATCGCAATCTTTGGCATAAATCACCCGCTGTCCGTCCGGCGATACGGAAGCCCAATTCACTTCCTCCGGTTCTTTCTCCTTGTCCTTCAGGTATGTCAGCTTCTGAGTGGGATAATCGTACGAGAAATAGAAAGTAGAGTCGGCTTTTGACACCACCTTGAACGTAAAGGTACGTCCGTCTTCTCCCGCCTTCAAATCGGCAATGGGCAACTGATGTGCCTCAAAGGGATCCTGCACAATCTCCGTCAACTGCGAAGCCAGACGGTCCCGGTCGAACAACAAGTCCTTGCGCTTGGCAGTGGGATTGACCACATACCAGAACTTCCCTTCGCTGGTCTTATACTCAAACCAAAAATTCGTTCCCTGCTGGAACCAGTGCGGGTCGACCATGGTCGAAAACAACATCTTGTCGAGCTTACTCTTGGTAAACTTTTCCGCCTGAAGATAACCGGGCAGACGCTCTTCCGCCAGAAACTGCCGTCAGGCAAAAGCCGCCACACAAAATAGCAGCCAATAGGATTTTCTTCCTCATTCCTTTTATTCTATTAGATGAATTACACAAAAAAGACACAAAGAACAGAGAAACCTTTCTCCGTGCCCTTGTGTCTTTATCTCATTTGATACTTTCGCTAAAACAGAAACCTCAACACATCGTTGAAGTTGGCCCAAATCAGCAAGCCGAACAGCAGGAACATTCCCACCATCTGTGCATATTCCAGGAATTTGTCACTCGGCTTCCGGCGGGCGATAATCTCGTACAGCAAGAACAAGACATGGCCACCGTCGAGTGCCGGTATCGGCAGAATGTTCATGAAGGCCAAGATGATAGACAAGAAAGCCGTCATCTCCCAAAAACGCTGCCAGTCCCATACCTTCGGAAAGATACTTCCAATGGTGGCAAAACCTCCCACACTCTTGGCACCCTCTTTCGTGAATACATACTTCATGTCATTCACATAGCCTTTCAAGGTATTTACTCCTAAAGTAACTCCTGCCGGGAAGGATTCAAAGAATCCATAAGTCAACGTACGTTGTTTGTAATCTACCAAACCTCCCATGGCCGCTACCTTAAACTTATCGTCAGTCAAGACTTTAACTGTATCCCGCACGCCGGCACGTGAATATACCAACGTAAACTCGGCCGATGTCTTTTTATCCAATTCGGCTTTCGCCTTCAAATCTGCCATATTGTCCAGGAACTCATTCCATGAAGTCATCGTCTTTCCATTGAATGCCAACAAAGAATCTCCTTTTTGAACACCTGCCTTGGCGAATCCTCCGCCCGGCAGCACCGAATCGACCACATTTGGATAGAATACATCCACAAAAGGAGGATCCTCTTTTGCCACATCCAGCAAGCTCAGTTCCGGCAACAGAATTTTCTTTTCCTGTCCTTTCCGCAACACGGTAACCTCACGAGCCTCCACAATGCTGCGAATCATGTCCATATTGAAACGAGTCAGTTCCTTGCCGTCGGCACTCTTCAAAATATCTCCATCGCAAAAACCGATTTCCTTCGCATGCTCACTGAATTTCATGCCCATGGTCATGTCACTCAAGGCAGTGTAACGATCTCCCCACGTAAACAGAATCATGGAATAAATGAACAAGGCCAGCAGGAAGTTCATCAAGACTCCTCCTATCATGACCAGCAGACGCTGCCACGCCGGTTTGGAACGGAACTCCCACGGCTGGGCCGGCTGTTTCATCTGTTCGGTATCCATCGACTCATCAATCATTCCCGAAATCTTGCAATATCCACCTAACGGCAGCCATCCTACTCCATATTCCGTGTCACTGTTCTTCGGCTTGTACTTGAACAGCGAAAACCAAGGGTCAAAGAATATATAAAACTTCTCCACCCGAATCTTGAACAGGCGGGCGAAGAAAAAATGTCCCCCCTCGTGAATGATGACCAGCAACGACAAGCTGAGAATCAACTGAAGGGCACGAATCAAAAATGTTTCCATTTCTACTTAACTTCTTACTTTATATTATATAATTTAGATTTTTATTTCATCCCATTAATCACCAATTCTGCGGCAATACGCCGTGTTTCGGCATCGGTAGCCACATAATCACCATAAGTAGGTGTCTGGATAAAAGGTACGCGATTCATTGCTTTTTCAATCACGTCACTCATTCCCAAAAATGAAATCTGGTCTTTCAAAAAGGCAGCCACCACCACCTCATTGGCCGCATTCACGATACAAGGCATGTTTCCTCCCTGGTGCAGAGCCTCGTAAGCCAGTGCCAAGTTGCGGAAACGCTGCGTGTCTGGCTTTTCGAAAGTCAACGTATTGTATTTGGCAAAATCCAGCCGCTCGCCCGAAAGATGCTCCCGCTTCGGATACGAGAAGGCATATTGGATAGGCAGACGCATGTCGGGTACGCCCAGCTGGGCTTTCACCGCCCCGTCTTCAAATTCCACCATGGAATGAATCACGCTCTGCGGCTGCACCACTACTTCTACTTTGGAAAGCGGAACTCGGAACAGCCAACCAGCCTCCATAACTTCCAGGCCTTTATTC
>ERZ779673.846-NODE-846-length-12208-cov-2.137332_pt1 | contig 12208 bp, 4 predicted proteins | sample MGYA00511956_ERZ779673 | MGnify/ENA primary metagenome ERZ779673 (study PRJEB29588, sample SAMEA2152065) | human gut metagenome | biome: human gut; feature: human-associated habitat; material: faeces | place: Denmark | collected 2008/2010 ... | reverse complement strand
CAGCAATTTGTAGAAATTTTGGTGGATGAGTATCAGGATAGCAATGAAGTACAGGAGACGATTTTACAGAGTATTTGCCAGGCAGAAGAAAATGGCCCTAGCTTATTTATGGTAGGAGATGTGAAACAGAGTATTTATAAGTTTCGTATGGCAAGACCAGAATTATTTATGGGAAAATATGCAGAATTTCCACTACAGGCTGGAGCCCAGCAAAAATTAAGAATTGATCTGAGTAAAAACTTTAGAAGTCGTGGTGTAGTACTCGAAAGCGTAAATCGGATTTTTCAGGAGATTATGCGGCAGTCCCTTGGTGGTGTGGAATATGACGAAGCAGCAGCCTTGTATCTTGGAAATAAAGGTTTTCCTCAAGAAGAGGGCGTGTCGGACACAACGGAGTTATTGCTTTTCTGTGATGAAGATACTGATGTGGTAGCCGAGGAGGAAAAAGAGGAAGAACAGAATGCGGAAACATTATCGGCTATTGAAGTGGAAGCAAGAATGGTAGCCTCTCGTATTCAGGAATTGGTAGACCAAGAACATGGACTAAAGGTTGTGGATAAAAAGACAGGGCTTTTAAGAAAGTGTGAATACGGGGATATTGTAATCCTTCTTCGTACTATGAATAAATGGTCTGATGGGTATTTGGAAGTATTAAAAAATGCGGGGATACCTGTATATACAGAGACAAGAACGGGGTATTTTTCTACCTATGAAATACGAACGGTACTGCAATATTTAAAAGTATTGGACAATCCAAGGCAGGATATTCCTTTGGCAGCAGTGATGCGTTCTATGTTTGGAAAATTTACGGCAGAAGAGATGGCGGTGATGCGAAACTATCATCAAGGGGAAACGCTTTACGATACAATAAAATATTATAAAGAAGAATACGAAAAGGAAGAAACAGGGCTAGATGTAAACCTAGGAGAACGGATACAATCCTTCTTGTTTCAAATTGAAACGTTTCGTGAAAGGATACCTTATACGCCAATCCACCAGTTATTAGAAGAAATTTATGAGGAAACTGGATATGTGGATTATGTTTCTGTTATGCCAAACGGTGCACAACGGAAGGAAAATCTCAAAATGCTTATCAATAAAGCATTGGATTTAGAGGCAACGAATCAAAGTACCTTATTTCATTTTAATCGTTATATTGAAAAATTGCATAAATATGAAGTGGATTTTGGAGAGGCACTGGGAGCAGATTCGGCGGGAAATGCGGTACAGATTATGAGTATTCATAAAAGTAAGGGATTGGAATTTCCTGTTGTAATAGTAGGAGCCATGTCAAAGAAATTTAATAATCAGGATGCGCAAAGCAGGCTTGTACTGCAGCTGGACTATGGTGTTGGTGCAGATGTGATCGATTACAAAATGCGAACCAAAATACCTTCCCTAATAAAAAAAACAATTGCAAGAAAGAATACGTTGGATAATCTAGGTGAAGAGTTGCGTGTGTTGTATGTAGCATTAACCCGCGCCAAAGAAAAGCTGATTATGGCAGGTGTTGTGGAAAAAGAAGAAAAATTGGATGCGTGGAAAAACAAAACAGGCGAGATGGATTATTTTACCCGCGTACATGCAAGTAGTTATGCAGACTGGGTAGCACCAATCATTATGAAAGAAGATAGCAAACTGTTTTCTTGTAATGTAGTCGGGATGGAAGGTTTAGTGCAGGCAGAAACGTTGCAACAGATACAAAATGCGGTAAAAAAGAGTGAATTAAATCAATGGAATACCGAAAAAGTGTATCAAAAGGAAATGGCTGAAAAATTGAAGGCACAGACCGAGTATAAATATGCATTTGAAAATGAAAAAGATATAAAAAGCAAAATGACAGTTTCGGAGTTAAAACTTCTGGCAATGCAGGATGTAGAGGAAACAGGAGTGTATCTTTTAGAGGAACAGCAAGAAAAAGAAATAGAGGAAACCCCTCTTCCACAATTCTTAAAGCAGGAGGAGCCTATTAAGGGAGCAAATAGAGGAACAATCTATCATAGAGTCTTTGAGAAAATACGTTTTGAGCAGATAAAGAAAGAGACAGATATTCTGACGGAGATAGAATGGATGCAGGAACAGGCATACCTGACAAAAGAAGAAGCAAATGCGGTGTATCGAAAGGATATTTTCTTATTTGTAAATTCTAAGATTGGACAGAGGATGCGACAGGCAGAAGAAAAAGGAAAGTTGTGGAGAGAGCAACCCTTTGTGATTGGACTTCCTGCTGGTAAAGTAAAGCAGGAATGGAAGGGCAGTCAGGAACTTGTATTAATTCAGGGAATTATTGATGCCTATTTTATAGAAGAAGATGAGATTGTGTTGGTAGATTACAAAACAGATTGGGTCAACTCTGCGGATGTGCTTGTTCAAAAATATAAGGAACAGCTTGCTTACTATCAGCGAGCCTTAGAACAGATGACGGGAAAAAAGGTGAAAGAAAAAATCATTTATTCCGTGTCCTTGGGAACAGAAGTACCATTATAATAGTAGAAACCTGCTATAGAATAGGAAAGGTTTTTGCGAAAGAAGCAGATAACACCTGTTTTAAGAGAAAAAGTCCTTGACATCTTGATAAAAGAGTGATAGGATGAAAAATGCACTATTATGGTGTAGTATGCTTTAGAATCTGTCCAAATGACAGAAAAGCATAGGAAAATAACAGTAAAGTGTTTTTGTCCGTAGTGAAAGAAACAATTAATTTTCCCACAAAAAACGCGGATACACATAAAAAAATTCAAGGGGTGAAAACGTCAATGGAAAAAAACAGAATTCGTCCAATTAAAGTTGGTAACAGTGTAAGAATGAGTTTCTCAAGACAAAAAGAAGTTCTTGAAATGCCTAATTTGATTGAGGTACAGACTGATTCCTACAAATGGTTCTTGGAAGAAGGACTAAATGAAGTTTTCAGAGACATTTCTCCAATCACAGATTACACAGGAAATCTTTCATTAGAATTTGTAAGTTTTGTATTATGTGATGATGAGGAGAATGTAAAGTACAGCGTAGAAGAGTGTAAGGAACGTGATGCGACTTATGCGGCTCCGCTTAAAGTACGTGTAAGACTTCATAATAAGGAAAATGATGAAATTAACGAACACGACATTTTCATGGGTGATTTGCCATTAATGACTGACACAGGTACATTTGTTATCAATGGTGCCGAACGTGTTATTGTCAGCCAGTTAGTACGTTCCCCTGGAATTTATTATGCAATTGGTCATGATAAGATTGGTAAGGAGCTATTTTCATCTACTGTAATTCCGAACCGTGGAGCATGGTTAGAGTATGAGACAGATTCTAACGATGTATTCTATGTTCGTGTAGATAGAAATAGAAAGGTGCCAATTACCGTATTGCTTCGTGCATTAGGTCTTGGTACAAATGAAGAGATTGTACAGATGTTTGGTGAGGAGCCAAAGATTTTAGCAAGTATTGCTAAGGATACATCGGACAATTATAACGATGGTTTATTAGAGCTTTATAAAAAGCTTCGTCCGGGTGAGCCTTTATCAGTAGACAGTGCAGAAAGTTTGCTAAATAGTATGTTCTTCGATCCAAGAAGATACGATTTGGCTAAAGTGGGAAGATATAAATTTAATAAGAAATTAGCATTTAAGAATAGAATTACAGGTTTTGTATTAGCAGAGGATGTTGTAGATACAGAGACAGGAGAAGTGCTTGCAGAAGCAGGAACTATGGTTTCTGATGAATTGGCAGACAAGATTCAGAATGCAGCAATTCCATCTGTTATGATTCAGACAGAACATAAGAATGAAAAAGTGCTTTCAAACATGGCAGTTGATGCAAATTGTTATGTAGACTTTGATGTAGAGGAAATCGGTATCCGTGAAAAGGTATACTACCCTGTATTAAAGGGAATCTTAGATGAGTATGCTGGTGATATGGATGCAATTCGTCATGCGATGGAGCGTGATATTGATGACTTGATTCCAAAGCATATTACAAAAGAAGATATTTTCGCTTCTATCAATTATAATATGCACTTGGAATATGGAATTGGTAATGATGACGATATTGACCATTTGGGTAACCGTCGTATTCGTGCAGTTGGTGAATTATTACAGAATCAGTACAGAATCGGTTTATCCAGAATGGAACGTGTTGTGCGTGAGCGTATGACAACACAGGATATGGAAGGAATTTCTCCACAGTCATTAATTAATATCAAACCAGTAACAGCAGCCGTAAAAGAATTTTTCGGAAGTTCTCAGTTGTCACAGTTTATGGATCAGAACAACCCTCTTAGTGAATTGACTCACAAGAGACGTTTATCAGCATTGGGACCTGGTGGTTTGTCAAGAGATCGTGCAGGTTTCGAGGTTCGAGATGTACATTATTCTCACTATGGTAGAATGTGTCCAATTGAAACACCTGAAGGTCCAAACATCGGTTTGATTAACTCATTGGCATCTTATGCTAGAATTAACGAATACGGCTTTATTGAAGCTCCATATCGTAAGGTTGACAAGACAGATCCACTTAATCCAAGAGTAACGGATGAAGTTGTTTATTTGACAGCAGATGAAGAAGACAAGTATATCGTTGCGCAGGCGAACGAAACTTTGGATGAAAATGGATATTTTGTAAATAACAATGTATCTGGTCGTTTCCGTGAGGAAACTTCACGGTTCGAAAAGAAAAAGATCGACTTAATGGACGTATCTCCTAAGATGGTATTCTCTGTCGCAACAGCGATGATTCCTTTCTTGGAGAACGATGATGCAAACCGTGCGTTGATGGGATCAAACATGCAGCGTCAGGCAGTACCATTGCTTGTGACAGAATCACCAGTTGTTGGTACAGGTATGGAACGTAAAGCGGCTGTAGACTCTGGTGACTGTGTAGTTGCCAAAGAAAACGGTGTTGTTAAGAAGGCAGCTTCCAATGAAATTGTTGTTACAAATGAAGAAGGAAAAGACGTTACTTACAAGCTTGAGAAGTTTACAAGAAGTAACCAGGGTAACTGCATGAACCAGAGACCAATTGTAAAGAACGGTGATGCAGTAAAAGTAGGAGATGTAATTGCAGATGGTCCATGTACTGCAAATGGTGAAATTGCCCTTGGTAAAAACCCATTGATTGGATTTATGACATGGGAAGGATATAACTATGAGGATGCGGTATTATTAAGTGAGCGTTTAGTTCGCGATGATGTATATACATCTGTTCATATTACAGAATATGAGGCAGAGGCGCGTGATACAAAGCTTGGTGCAGAAGAGATTACCAGAGATGTCCCTGGTGTTGGTGACGATGCACTGAAAGATTTGGATGAAAGAGGTATCATTCGTATTGGTGCAGAGGTACGTGCCGGAGATATTTTGGTAGGTAAAGTAACACCTAAGGGTGAGACAGAGCTTACAGCAGAAGAAAGATTATTACGTGCTATTTTCGGTGAGAAGGCAAGAGAAGTTCGTGATACTTCCTTACGTGTTCCACATGGAGAATTTGGTATCGTAATTGATGCAAAGGTATTTACAAGAGAAAATGGAGACGAATTATCACCTGGTGTAAATCAATGTGTACGCATTTACATTGCACAGAAGAGAAAGATTCAGGTAGGAGATAAGATGGCCGGTCGTCATGGTAACAAGGGTGTAGTTTCACGAGTATTACCAGTAGAAGATATGCCATTCCTTCCAAACGGACGTCCACTTGATATCGTACTTAATCCACTTGGTGTGCCTTCGCGTATGAACATTGGACAGGTGTTAGAGATTCACCTTTCCCTTGCATCAAAGGTACTTGGTTTCAACGTAGCAACACCAGTATTTGATGGTGCAAAAGAAAATGACATCATGGATACGTTGGAATTGGCAAATGATTATGTAAATACACCTCTTGAGGATTTTAAGGCTAAGTATGAAGATGTCTTAGATCCAGAGGTTATGGAATACTTATTGACAAACGAAGAATACAGAAAAGAGTGGGAAGGTGTTCCAATCAACCGTGACGGTAAAGTAAGATTACGTGATGGTAGAACAGGAGAATACTTCGATGGAGCAGTTACAGTCGGTTTCATGCACTATCTGAAACTTCACCATTTGGTAGATGATAAGATCCATGCACGTTCTACAGGTCCTTACTCATTGGTAACACAGCAGCCACTTGGTGGTAAGGCACAGTTCGGTGGACAGCGTTTCGGAGAGATGGAGGTTTGGGCACTGGAAGCATACGGTGCAGCATATACTCTACAGGAAATCCTTACAGTGAAGTCCGATGATGTAGTTGGTCGTGTTAAGACATACGAAGCAATCATTAAGGGTGAAAACATTTCGAAACCAGGTATTCCAGAGTCCTTTAAGGTATTGTTAAAGGAATTACAGTCATTGGCATTGGATGTTACTGTTTTGGATGAAAATGGTAATGAAGTGCAAATGTCCGAAAATATCGAGTACGGTGATGAGGACTTAAAACCAATCATTGAAGGAAATAAGACAGCCGTAGATGAAACAGAAGATTTCAAGAATGCGGGATACAGAGAGGCAAAATCTGTGGCAGAGTTAGATGACGAGATTATGGATGGCATTTTAGAAGGCGTCACAGAAAATAGTCTTATGGACGATTTAGATGAATAATAGAACGTATTAACAATAGATTATCAGTTGCACAGAGGTGACTGTGCAACTGACAGACGAAGGGAGCGCCAGGTATGCAAGAAGTCAGCAATACAAATGCAGAACCAAGTTTGACATATGATGCGATAAAGATTGGTCTTGCTTCTCCAGAGAGAATCAGAGAATGGTCTAGAGGTGAAGTAAAGAAACCGGAAACTATTAACTATAGAACATTAAAACCAGAGAAAGACGGTTTGTTCTGTGAGAAAATTTTTGGACCTAGTAAAGACTGGGAGTGTCACTGCGGTAAATACAAGAAGATACGTTATAAAGGTGTAGTTTGTGATCGTTGTGGTGTAGAAGTAACAAAAGCAAGTGTTCGTCGTGAAAGAATGGGACATATTGAACTTGCAGCACCAGTATCCCATATCTGGTATTTTAAGGGCATTCCAAGTAGAATGGGATTAATCCTGGATTTATCTCCAAGAACATTGGAAAAAGTATTATATTTTGCTTCTTATATTGTGTTAGATGCTGGTTCTACTGATTTACAGTACAAGCAGGTACTTACAGAGCGTGAATATCAGGAAGCAGTTGAAAAGTTTGGAAGAGATGCTTTCCGCGTTGGTATGGGTGCAGAATCCGTTTACGAATTATTGCAGGCAATTGACTTAGAAAAAGAATCAACAGACTTAAAGAAGGAACTTGTGAATGCAACTGGACAAAAACGTGCTAGAATTATCAAGAGATTAGAAGTGGTAGAAGCTTTCAGAACTTCTGGAAATAAACCAGAATGGATGATTTTAACAGTAGTTCCTGTTATTCCACCAGATATTCGTCCAATGGTACAGTTGGATGGTGGACGTTTTGCTACATCAGATATGAATGATTTATATCGTCGTATTATTAACCGTAACAATCGTCTAAAGAGATTATTGGATTTAGGAGCACCTGACATTATCGTTCGTAACGAAAAGAGAATGTTACAGGAAGCTGTGGATGCATTGATTGATAACGGTAGACGAGGCAGACCAGTTACTGGACCTGGTAACCGTGCACTTAAATCTTTATCCGATATGTTAAAAGGTAAGCAGGGACGTTTCCGTCAGAACTTGCTTGGTAAGCGTGTTGATTATTCTGGACGTTCCGTTATCGTAGTAGGACCAGAATTAAAGATTTATCAGTGTGGTTTACCAAAGGAAATGGCAATTGAATTGTTTAAACCATTTGTTATGCGTGACCTTGTGAAACAGGGAACTGCACATAATATTAAATCTGCAAAGAAAATGGTAGAGCGTTTAGAGCCAGAAGTTTGGGATATTTTAGAGGAAGTAATCAAAGAGCATCCGGTTATGTTGAACCGCGCCCCTACACTTCATAGACTTGGTATTCAGGCATTTGAACCTATCTTAGTAGAAGGTAAGGCAATTAAACTTCATCCATTGGTTTGTACAGCCTTCAATGCCGATTTCGATGGTGACCAGATGGCGGTGCATTTACCATTATCTGTGGAAGCACAGGCAGAGTGTCGTTTCTTGTTACTTTCACCAAACAACCTGTTAAAACCATCAGACGGTGGTCCTGTTGCAGTACCATCACAGGATATGGTATTGGGTATTTATTACTTAACAATGGGTAAGATGGTTGATTACTCGGATGATAAAGAATTAGATGCCAGCATTGAAAAAATCTATGAAACACAGGAAGAGGTTGTAGCAGATTTACCAACAGCCAATAGTGAAGGAAAGATTAATGTAGATACTATGATTAAGTTCCGTGTTAGTGATGACAGATATGTTATCTGTACTCCTATGGACTTAATGGGACATTATTTCTATGAGAAAAACGAAGCATTACTTGCTTATGAAAACGGAGATATTACATTACATCAGAAGATTAAGGTTCGTATGTCGGCTGAAAATGAAGATGGGACTGTAGTATACAAGATTATAGAGACAACAATGGGACGTCTTATTTTCAACGAGATCATTCCACAGGATTTGGGATTTGTAGACCGTACAAAACCAGAAAACCGTTTTGCATTGGAAATTGATTTCCACGTTGGTAAAAAGCAGTTGAAGCAGATTTTGGAGAAATGTATCAATACACATGGAGCAACAAAAACTGCAGAAACATTAGATAACATTAAAGCATTAGGATATAAATATTCTACAAAGGCTGCCATGACAGTTTCGATTTCTGATATGACAGTACCAGCATCTAAGAAACAGTTGTTGGAAGATGCAGAAAAGACAGTTGAAAAGATTACAAAAGACTTCCGTCGTGGATTGACAACAGAAGAAGAACGTTATAAAGCTGTTGTTGAAACATGGAAAGAGACAGATGATGAACTTACAAAAGCCTTGCTTGGTGGATTGGATAAATACAACAATATCTACATGATGGCGGATTCTGGAGCCCGTGGTTCTGATAAGCAGATTAAGCAGCTTGCAGGTATGCGTGGATTGATGGCAGATACATCTGGTAGAACGATCGAATTGCCTATCAAGTCAAACTTCCGTGAAGGACTTGACGTATTGGAGTATTTCATTTCTGCGCATGGTGCTCGTAAGGGTCTGTCAGATACAGCGCTTCGTACAGCCGATTCAGGATACTTAACACGTCGTCTTGTTGATGTATCACAGGATTTGATTATTCGTGAGACAGATTGCTGTGAAGGAAAAGCCATTCCAGGAATGTGGATTAGCGCATTTATGGATGGAAAAGAAGTAATTGAGTCATTAGAAGAACGTATTACAGGAAGATACTCTTGTGAGACAATCTATGATGACAATGGCGAAATGATTGTAAAAGCAAATCATATGATTACTGCTAAGAGAGCAGCAAGAATTTGTGCAACAAAGGCAATCATTGAAGCTGGAAATGATGCAAAAGTGAAGATTCGTAACGTGCTTACTTGCCGTTCTCATATTGGAGTTTGTGCAAAATGTTATGGTGCAAACATGGCAACAGGAGAACCTGTACAGGTAGGAGAAGCCGTTGGTATTATTGCAGCTCAGTCAATTGGTGAACCTGGTACACAGCTTACCATGCGTACATTCCATACGGGTGGTGTAGCCGGTGATGATATTACACAGGGTCTTCCTCGTGTCGAAGAGTTGTTTGAAGCAAGAAAGCCAAAGGGTCTTGCTATTATCTCTGAATTTGCAGGTAGAGTAAGTATCAATGATACAAAGAAAAAACGTGAAGTTATCGTAACAAATGAGGAAACAGGCGAGAGTAAAGCTTACTTAATTCCTTATGGTTCACGTATTAAGGTATTTGATGGCGATGTTTTGGAGGCTGGTGATGAGCTGACAGAAGGTAGTGTAAATCCACATGATATCTTAAAGATTAAAGGTGTTCGTGCTGTACAGGATTACATGCTTCAGGAAGTACAGCGTGTATATCGTTTACAGGGTGTTGAAATCAACGATAAGCACGTAGAAGTTATTGTTCGCCAGATGTTAAAGAAGATTCGCATCGAAACAAACGGAGATTCAGAATTCTTACCAGGTACAATGGTAGATACACTTGAATTTGATGATGAAGTGGAAAGACTTACAGAAAACGGTTTAGTACCACCAGAAGGAAAACAGGTATTGCTTGGTATTACAAAAGCATCCCTTGCTACAAATTCCTTCTTGTCAGCAGCTTCCTTCCAGGAAACTACTAAGGTATTAACAGAAGCCGCAATCAAAGGAAAAGTAGATCCATTGATTGGTATTAAGGAAAACGTACTTCTTGGTAAGTTAATACCGGCTGGTACAGGTATGAAAGAATATCGTTCTGTAAAATTGGATACAGATGAAGAAATCAGACGTGCAAAGGAAGAAGAAGAACGTAAACGTTTAGAAGAAGCTGCTGCAGAAGAAGCAGATGAAATTGTTGTTACAGAAGAAGAAAATTCTGACATTGCTTTTTCAGAAGAGATTCAGGCAGATGAAGAAATAAACGTAACAGAAGAATAAAAAGATTACCATTGTGTAAGCTATTAAGTACAGAGGGGAAAGACATTATACCGGAACAAAAGGGAAGGTATAATGTCTTTCTTGCTTTTAAACTGCATTTGAAGTTCTTTTAAACTGCAATCAGGTAGGTTGTCTTAAAAAATACAATAGGAATACTTTGTAAAAAAGGGATTGACATTTACGGAAAAAAAAATTATAATCAAATAGCACGCGTTTCGTGTGCGTAGTTTTCAATGGTGCAACCTCACCAATGAAGACAGTCACTAGATGATAATAACCACAGGAGGTGAAAATTAATGCCAACTTTTAACCAATTAGTAAGAAAAGGAAGAAAGACATTAGAGAAGAAGTCAAATTCTCCAGCTTTACAGAGAGGATACAATTCTTTAAATAAGAAGGCAACAAACACTTCTTCACCACAAAAGAGAGGTGTGTGTACAGCTGTTAGAACTGCTACACCTAAGAAGCCTAACTCAGCTCTTAGAAAGATTTCGTCTTTCAAACGGTATCGAAGTAACAAGCTATATCCCAGGTGAAGGACATAACTTACAGGAACATAGTGTTGTTCTTATCAGAGGTGGTCGTGTAAAGGACTTACCAGGTACAAGATACCATGTTGTTAGAGGTACACTTGATACAGCAGGTGTTGCTAACAGAAAACAGGCTCGTTCTAAGTATGGAGCTAAGAGACCTAAAGACGCAAAGTAATAGGTTAATTGAAACTAATTCAATACACTAATTCAAAAAAAGTGCCGGATTAATTTTTACTATAAGGAACGAGATTCCAGTTCCTGAGGTTGCAGGAGATAGATTTATTAAGTCGAGCGCGAACACAGTGAATTATTGTGAGTACCTAAGAATCTTACGAAGGTTTAACCTTCACAATTGTATTCTTTTTAAGGAGGGAAGCAACGTGCCACGTAAAGGACATATTCAAAAGAGAGACGTATTAGCAGATCCAATTTACAACAACAAGGTTGTAACAAAGCTAATCAACAATATCATGTTAGATGGTAAGAAGGGTGTTGCCCAGAAGATCGTTTATGGTGCATTTGATCGTGTAGCTGAGAAGACAGGCAGAGATGCTATGGAAGTTTTTGAAGAAGCTATGAACAACATCATGCCAGTACTTGAAGTAAAGGCTAGACGTATCGGTGGAGCAACATATCAGGTACCAATCGAAGTAAGACCAGATAGAAGACAGGCTTTAGCTCTTCGTTGGTTGACTGTTTACTCTCGTAAAAGAGGAGAGAAGACTCAGGAAGAAAGATTGGCAAATGAAATCTTAGATGCAGTAAACAATACAGGTGCTGCAGTTAAGAAGAAAGAAGATATGCACAAGATGGCAGAGGCAAACAAGGCATTCGCACATTACAGATTCTAGTTTCTGTAAGAAGCTTACAGCTTTGCTTTTGATTCATGCAACGGACCGGATTTGTAACAGAGTCCGGTTGTGCATAGGACACTAAATATAGGAGGAAAAAACCTTGGCTGGAAGAGAATATCCACTTGAGAGAACCAGAAATATTGGTATCATGGCTCATATCGATGCTGGTAAAACAACACTGACAGAGCGTATTCTTTATTATACTGGTATTAACTATAAAATCGGTGATACTCATGAAGGTACTGCTACCATGGACTGGATGGAGCAGG
>ERZ779673.843-NODE-843-length-12219-cov-3.235695_pt1 | contig 12219 bp, 9 predicted proteins | sample MGYA00511956_ERZ779673 | MGnify/ENA primary metagenome ERZ779673 (study PRJEB29588, sample SAMEA2152065) | human gut metagenome | biome: human gut; feature: human-associated habitat; material: faeces | place: Denmark | collected 2008/2010 ... | reverse complement strand
ACAGGAACTGTCTGCCGGTTGACTCATAATGACGGAATTAAACGACAGTCCCTACAATAGCAAAAAATTGGTATTTTATCAGGCAGACATATAGGAGTAGGGGCTGGAATCAATAATCATTTTTGAGTATCATATCGAAAGAAAAATGAAAAAGAGTTGATGTCCGGCGACAAAAAACGGGAAAGATTATCAGTAAGAAGGCACTTTATTAGGAGTAAGGTAGAAGGGGAAGTCCTACGACTATTAGGAAATTGTCGGAACACCTCAAGGGCTTATTTCTTTTAGGAAAGATAGATGGATGGGAAAGCGGAAGGAAGAATGAAGGAAAGGCTGGCAAAAGTAATGACTAAAAAAATAGCGACATTGTCTTGGAATGTGGGGGAGCGTGTAGGAGATCAGACTTTTTATGACATAGGGTAGAAGAAAACGATGGCAGAACCGGGATGGGGAAAGGGTGTCCGGTTCTGCCATCGTTCTGATAAGTGGTGTTAGGACGAGGAGGTCAGTTCTTGGTAAATCGGTATTCGTTCGGAGTGCACCCTACTTTTTTCTTGAATAGTCTGGACATGTGCTGAGGATATTGGAATCCTAATGAGTAAGCGATCTCGCTGAGAGAGGCTTGGGAGCCAAGAATCCTTTCCTTGGCGAAGTCGATGACCTTGCTTTGTATGTAATCGTGGGCTGTCTTACCGGTAAACTTCTTGACCAGATCGCCGAAATAGTTGGGTGAGAGACAAATCTTGTCTGCAAAGTACTTGACGGTGGGCAGACCGTAGGTGGCGGCATTCTTACTCGTGAAATAATTGTCTATCAGCTCCTCGAATTTCACGAGGATGTCATTGCTTTCTTGTTGACGGGTGACGAATTGTCTTTCATAGAAGCGCATGCAGTAGTTGAGAGCCAGCTCTATGTTCATGACAATGAGCGAGCGGCTGTGCTTGTCCGTTGCGTTTTTAAGCTCGGATTGGATATGTTTCAGGCAATCCAGAAAGATCTGCCGCTCTTCTTCTGACAGATGTAGCGCCTCGTTGGAGGCATAAGAGAAGAAGGAATACTTCCGGATATTTCTACCCAGAGAAGTGCCATGGATCAAATCGGGATGGAAGAGCAGACCGATGACAGGTTGGGAGACCTGTGAGGAATTGGTCACGGTGACACTCTGTCCGGGCGCGAAACTCACGATGGTACCGTCCTGATAGTCGTATGGCCGTCGGCCGTAGCGCAGGTCACAGGTCTTATACATCTTGAGGAACACTGCATAGACCTCGTAGTTGATCTGCACATTGTTGAGTGCCTTGGTCGCCTCTCTCAGATCAACAACGGTGATGAGAGGGTGCAATGTGTCGAAACCATATAATGCATTATACTGACTGATGCTTTCCAGATTGATCGTTCTCATAGTGACATGTATTTACAAAGCGATTGGAGTACCAACATATTTCCTTGCGTCTGCAATTGCTGTTGTGGATACAAATATAATCTTTTTTCTTGAGATTCGTTTGAAGGAAAGTATGATTTTATGGGTCGCGTCTCTTTTTGATAAGTGTCAGTCTGAATTGTGGATGGGTGACGGGGGCTGATCTCATCTCCTGTTTCAGGAAAAGGCATTCTCCTGTTGATAAAAATATTAAAACAGAGATTTAGGGAATAAAATCTGTAATTTGTCTACTATGATATTCCGTAAAAAATTGCAATTTTGCAGGTAATTAAATGAATAGAGAAAATGATGACATTGAATGATTTTTTGTGTTATGTAGAAACGGGCAAGCCATTGTGTACCCCGGATATTGCGGAGCTTATGGACCGAATGAGTGATGAGGCCCGCCGCATCACTTTTGAGTTGAATGGAGCTTATCATACCCAGGAAGAGGTGCGGGCACTCCTTTCCCGCTTGTTTGGTTATGAGGTTGATCCGACCTTGCGTGTGTTTCCTCCCTTCTATACCGATTTTGGTAAGAATATTAGGATTGGTCGTGATGTGTTTATCAATGCCTGCTGCCATTTCCAAGATCATGGAGGCGTGACGATAGGCGACGGCTGCCAGATCGGTCACAATGTGGTCTTTGCTACTTTGAATCACGGAGAGTCGCCTGACGCAAGACGCTACACCCTACCGGCACCTATCCGACTTGGAAGGAATGTGTGGATAGGATCGAACGCGACGATTTTGCAGGGCGTGACAATCGGTGACAACGCAATCGTAGCGGCCGGCGCGGTGGTGACCAAGGATGTGGCATCCAATACGATAGTGGGTGGTGTGCCGGCACGTCTTATCCGTAAGATCAGAGAATCGTGTGAGTAGGCGGATGACGAATTTATTGCAAAGGTGTTCAGGCCAGATAGGGATACTTGTGCGGACTGGAGGATGTGACCCGATCTTACCACACCATCATTCCATAAAGGTAAGATGGTAGGTCGTCTCGCAATGCTTTTGGTATATTACGGGAGGAATATATAAGGATCTTCGTGCCACCATGGGTGTCCTCAAACGCTCTTGGTATCTTTGTTCATCCATTGATTTTCGGGTCTTTTTCCAGTAAAAATTCTCTGCCAATAACTTTGCCGCATTCTTTTATTTATCACTTTTTATTCGTACATTTGCAAATATAACCATTAAAAACATTAGATTATGACAGACTTTAAAGACTTGATACAGCGTCGGCGTTCGCACCGCCAGTTTACCGACCAACCCGTAACAGCCGAGGAGTTGGGACTGATCCTTCGTGCGGCTCTTTATGCCCCTACCTCCCGTCACCGCCAGAATTGGCATTTCACGGTCGTAGATGACAAGGCTACGCTGGAGAAGCTTTCTGAGGCCAAGCCCCACGGAGCCACATTCGTGAAAGATTGTGCCGTTGCCATCATCGTCAGTGTCAATCCAGACGAGAATGAATGTTGGATTGAGGACAGTGCCATTGCCGCTACATTCATGCAGCTGCAGGCGGAGGATCTCGGACTGGGCTCCTGCTGGGCACAGATGCGTCAGTACAATGTGGATGGTGTGCCTTCGACGGAAATCATCCGGGGTATTGTAGGACTGCCGGAAGGTCATCAGGTGGATTGCATCATCGCCATCGGCCATGCTGCTGATGAAATGCCTGAGCATAGTGAGGATGATCTGAAGTGGGAGAACGTAACGGTCTACGGAGAATAATGATCAACTACGATTTAAGTCGCATCCGGCTCATTATTTTCGATGTCGATGGGGTGCTCAGTGCTTCTACCGTCGGCATGGACAGTGAAGGCATGCCCTTGCGCACGCTGAACATCAAAGACGGCTATGCCATACAGCTAGCCGTGAAGAAAGGGCTGCCCATCGCGATCATCTCCGGCGGCCGTTCAGCGGCTGTCGAGAAACGTTATCAGTATCTAGGCATGACGGAGATCCACATGGGTGCCGGCATGAAGATGCAGACTTATGAGGCTCTTCTGGAGAAGTATGGCGTCACCGATGCTGATGTGTTGTATATGGGCGATGACATTCCCGACCTTCAGGTGATGCAACGGGTGGGATGTGCCTGTTGTCCCAAGGACGCAGCACCGGAGGTGCGTGCTGTCTCTTGTTATATTTCTGATTATAAGGGTGGCTATGGCTGTGCCCGCGATGTGGTGGAGCAGGTACTCCGTGCACAGGGCAAGTGGCTGAGCGACTCTGAAGCATTTGGATGGTAATGAAGAAGAAACTGATTCTTGCGAGCGGGTCACCCCGCCGTCGTGAGCTCCTGGCCGGGCTCGGCCTCCCTTTTGAGGTACGTGTCCTGCCGGGCATCGATGAGAGTTATCCTGACGATCTGCCGGCTTCTGAGGTGGCATTGTACATTTCGTCGAAGAAGGCGGCTGCTTATAGCGTGGCTGAGGATGAGCTGGTCGTTACGGCAGATACGGTCGTGGTCTTGGGTGATGAGATCATGGGAAAGCCAAAGGATGAAGATGACGCCCGACGCATGCTTCGTGAGCTGAGCGGACGCACGCACCATGTGATCACGGGTGTCTGCATGAAGACGGCTAAGGATGAACGGCATTTCAGCGTCACGACAGAGGTCGATTTCCGGAAACTCACAGAGGAGGAGATCAACTATTATATCGCGCAGTACCATCCTATGGATAAGGCTGGCGCCTATGGCATTCAGGAGTGGATCGGTTACGTGGGCGTCACCGGTCTGCGTGGAAGCTATTACAATGTGATGGGCTTCCCTGTTCAGCGCTTCTATCGGGAACTTGTCGACATGGAGGGACCGATAGTATAAGGTAGCCTGTTACGTCATCGGGTATTATGGAATAGAATACAATAAAGGGAAGGACCTGTAACGTGAGGTGCTTCCCTTTATTGTTTATTTGCAGTCTGGCCAATGGAACGCTCTTTGTTAGCGTATCTACCCGATACAAAGAGTGGCATCCCTAGAGAATAGCTGTTTATTGCCCAAAATAAAATTCTGAGTCGCCGGATTGAGTCTCTTGTTTGCGTTGCTTGGGCGGATTCTTGAGACGGCCTTTTTCATCGAACATGCCGTAAGTGGTGCGAAGGACGGAGAATTCTGTCCGTCGGTTGAGTTGGTTACAGATTTCCTGTTGCTTCTGATCTTTAAGGGCTGTGATGAACGCTTCGGTCAGCTCTGTACCTTCTTTGAGCCACGGATAGCGTTCAGTCTGCCGTTTCGATACCTTCCAGGGCTTGTCCTTACCATAGCCGACAGGCGTCAGGCGGTCGGCAGAGATGCCATGCGCGATGAGATAGTCGACTACGGACTCGGCCCGTCGCTGTGAGAGGCGCTTGTTGTATTCAGCCGAGCCTTTATAGTCACAGTGGGCGGCCAACTCGATAGTGACATTAGGATTTTCTTTCAACGTAGCGACGAGCTTGTCGAGAGCTACCTTTGACGTATCACGCAGAGTCGCCTTGTCAAAGTCGTAGAAAATATTGTCGATCAGCACAGGTGCGGAGATGTTGGCCAGTGCAAACTGCAGTGTCGTGTCGCTGGACTCCTTAGGATGTGCGTCGAGGGTCACTTGCTCCTGATGGTTGAGGAATCCTTTGCATGATGCCATCAGCAGATAGCTTACTCCTGGTTTGCCTACAATGCGGAACGAGCCATCGGAGCGTACACCTGTCTTCTGGTTGGTACCGTCATCGCCGACGATACGTACCTCTGCTGCCGGCAACTCATAGCCTCCGGCTTCATAGACCCATCCGGTGATGGTCTGGATGATCTCAGGATTGTCAAACGAGTAGATATGATCGTAGCCACGGCCGTCGTTGCGGTTGGAACTGAAGTAGCCACGGTTATGCACATCTATAAAAGTCATACTGAAGTCGTCACCCGATGAGTTGAGGGGATAGCCGGGATGGGAGAGATGGTATTGTCCGTCCTTTCCGATCTTGGCAATGAAGATGTCGAGTCCGCCGAGTCCGCCGTGTCCGTTGGATGAGAAATAGAGGTCGCCGTTGGGCCGGAAGGTGGGAAATTTCTCATCGCCTGCAGTGTTGATGGGCGCTCCCAAATTCTCCACTCCTCCAAAACCGGCCGACGTGATGCGTACGCGCCAGATGTCGAGTCCGCCTTTTCCTCCGGGCATATCGGATGTGAAGTAGAGCCATACTCCATCGGGAGATATGGCCGGATGGGCATAGCTTGACAGCGTGTCAGCCGTCAGCTTGATGTCCGAAGCTTTGCCCCATGAAGCGTCAGAACGGGCCGACTTCATAATTTGGGCATAACGGGGATAGTTGGGATCGGTGGTGCAACAGGTAAGATACATCTCGCTTCCATCGGGCGAGAAGGAGCAGGTAGCCTCTTCGTAGGAGGTGTTCACGCCACCGGATACTTGTTCGGGCTTACCCCATTTGCCGGTGTTGTCCATCGTGCTGACAAAAAGATCAGCGGCTTTCGTGCCGGTGATACCACTCAGCTCGTCACCCAAGGCCTCATTGCGTGTGGAGGAGAAGTAGAGTTGCGTGCTGTCACCGGGCAACAACATCGGTGAGTAGTCGGCGCGTCGCGAATTGAACACGTCCATGCGTCTCACGGTGTAGCGTGATCCCAGTTCCTTAATCTCCGGTGCTGTGCGGGCAGCTTCCAGTCCTGTCCGTGCTATTGGATTGTCGGGCATGGAATCGAGTACGGCCTCAAACTCCTTTACCGCTTCCTTGTAGTTACCGTTTTTCATCAGCAACTGTGCCAGGTCGAGGCGGTTGTCGGCTGTGGCCTGCTTGTAGCGTATGGCGTTGCGGTAAGCTCCGATGGCCTTGGCTGTCTGGAGGCTTTTGCTGTATGCTCCGCCCATCTGCAGGGCTATCTTTCCGCGTGTCGCACGCTCTTTAGCCGGTGTCTTACGGTAGGCGGCACGGTAGGCGAGTGCCGCATCGTAGTATTCGCCCAATGCCATGGCTTTCTCCGCCCGTTTGATGTCGCGGCCGGCACCGCAGGAAGCGAGCAAAGCTATCACGAGAAGCAAGAGAAAAAGTCTGTGGAGCATCAATCACGGATTATTCGTATCGTCCGCCTTTCCGTCTCTCTTTGTACGGCCACGGCGGGTATGTGGCCGAAAAAGAGACCTCCCCGTCGATGAGGCGGGGAGGATTTCTGAATTATTGGTTGTTTACGTGCACGCGTTGCGTCTTAGGTAAGTCTTTGTTGCGATGGTTGACCACGGTGACGACAGCCTGTGCGAGGGTGAGGAAAGCACGCCCTGTCGCAGTGTCGACCTTCGTGGCTGCGGGTGCTCCGTCGTCACCGGCCTCACGTATGCTCTGCACGAGAGGAATCTGTGCGAGCAGTGGGCAGCCTGCCTGAGCGGCCAGCTTCTTGCCACCGTCTTTTCCGAAGATATAGTATTTGTTCTCGGGAAGCTCGGCCGGTGTGAACCAGGCCATATTCTCCACCAGTCCGAGGATGGGGACATTCACCTTGTCGTTGCTGTACATGTCGATGCCCTTGCGTGCATCAGCCAGTGCTACTTCCTGTGGGGTCGTAACGATCACGGCACCAGTGATGGCCAGTGTCTGCAGGAGAGTGAGGTGGATGTCGCTTGTCCCCGGAGGCGTGTCAAGGATGAAATAGTCGAGGGCACCCCAGTCGGCATCGGCGATGAGCTGCTTAAGGGCTGAGGTGGCCATACCGCCTCGCCAGAGCGTTGCGGTGTCAGGATTGACGAAGAAACCGATAGAGAGCAGTTTGACGCCATATTTCTCAACCGGCTCAATGAGCTTGCGTCCATCTTTCTCCACGAGATAAGGGCGTGCATCCTCCACGCCGAACATCTTGGGCATGGAGGGACCGAAGATGTCGGTATCGAGCAGTCCCACACGGTAACCCTGCTGTGCGAGGGCGATAGCCAGGTTGGCAGCTACCGTCGACTTGCCCACGCCACCCTTGCCGGAGCTGACGGCAATGATATTCTTCACTTCTGGCAGGAGCTTGTCTTCCGTAGGCCGGGGAGCTGACCGGTATTCCTTATTGATCGTCACTTCCAAGTCGTTGCCGAGCTGGTACTTCAGTGTAGCTTCGGCAGCTTTTACGGTAGATTGGATGAAGGGATCGGTGTCGCGGGGGAAGATGAGTGAGAAGCTCACCTTGCGGCCGTCGATGCGTATATTATCGGCTACCATCTCGTTCTCGACGAGATTTTTCTTATTTCCGGGGTAGATCACCGTTGACAGAGCGTCGGTGATCAGTTTGGGATAAATGGGATCCATAATCTGTATTGTTTGTATTCTATGTATTCTTATCAGAATGCAAAGTTACGTATTATTTTCCGCACAAGCAAGATTCTTTCTTCCCGTTGTGGCTAATTAAGTCTAAAAGAGAGGCAGTCCTACTTCCTTATTATAAAGAATTAAGAAGCCGTTGTCCCGTGATGTTGAGGTATGGCATGGCGGTCTCCTTGGGTATGGTCACATGGAGTATGCCGGCAGCATAGGGTGCGATCTCATAAGGTTGCCATACAAGATGGAGTCCCTCCGGAGTCAGATAGATCCGTGACTGGGGCATGGGAACAAGGGAATCTTCGATAAGAAGCATTTGTGTCAGCTCCTCGTCCGTAGCTGCATTCAGCTCCTTTTGCAGCTGCTGGCGTACGATGATGTTCCATGCGTCCCTTTGCTGCTCATCCTTAAATGGCCGGAATATCTCATTACCGAGAATGCGTCCGTCGCTTTTACGCACGGTGAACCCTTCCGTGGTTCTCATGCCGTGTGCGCCTCCGTCAAAACTTTCTGAGCTGATCGACATGGTTATGTAGGATGCGGTCTCTGCCATCTTCGTCATCTCCAGACTACGGAAGAGCTTGATCCCATCGCGTAGGTAGGGTAGGTTGGGATGGTGGAGAAGCTCCTGATGGAGAGAGTCGGCATAGTAGTCGAGCATCTGCTTTGCATCGGCGGTGGGGTTGCCTGCAAAGGTGCCGCCGGCTGTCTCACTGAAGTGTTCCATAATGGAATAGGCAGCCGGACAGTGCCCGTCAGTGCTGCCCACTGCCAGTATGGAAAAGGCTAAGGTGTCAGTATCGCTGGAGCGTGTGACGGACAGAGAATCGAATGTCAGGGATGGGGCAACTTTTACTGTCGGACTCGTCACTCTTTGTTTGGCGTTGCAAGTTGTGAGAGCGAGGAGTGAGGAAATTAAAAGGATGGAAGTCTTCATATCTGTTATGGTTTAAAATGAATAATTGCCTTCAAGGCAGAAATACGATAAAAATGTTGGTTGTTTTGGGTTTACGTCGCAAATATACGGTTTCTCGTCGATTGGTGCAAATAAAGGAACTTTTTTATTATTTCTTGTAAGATGGTTCTTCCCCCGAATGGGATAAGTCAATAAATGAAATGTCTCGGCCTAATGCCTTTTGGATTCATGATTGTCATAGATTGTAGTAAGGATAGCCTTGGCCTGCTCTTAGGCCGTGTTCGGAGATAGACTATGGTCTTGATATGGATGGAATGTATTTGTAGGGTGTAGACAGGAACCCGTGTGTCCATATACGAAAAGCCCGACGGATCATCAGTGTCCGTCGGGCTTGTTATGTATAAGGTCAGGAGCGGTTGACGCTCCTGACAGAGATTCTCAGTGAATGATTAGATAACCTCGCTCCAGTCCTCCTGTGACTTACGTACGTAAGACTGGTAACGGCGCTTGGCAGCGTTCTCTGCAGCCGTGAAGAGCTCATCAGCCTCATCGGGATAAGCCTTCTGTACAGACAGGTAACGTACCTCGCCGAGCAGGAACTCGCGGAACTTATCCCACTGCGGAGCCTTAGAGTCGAGCTGGAACGGAGTCTTGCCCTCCTTAGCCAGTTCGGGGTTGTAGCGCCACAGATGCCAGTAACCGCACTCAACAGCCAGAGCCTCCTCGTGCTGTGAACGGCCCATACCGCCCTTACGCTTCAGACCGTGGTTGATACAGGGAGCGTAAGCAATGACGAGTGAAGGTCCGTGATAAGCCTCGGCCTCGCGGATAGCCTTCAGTGTCTGTGCGTTGTCTGCACCCATAGCCACCTGAGCAACGTAAACGTAACCGTAGGTAGTCTGCATCAGACCCAGATCCTTCTTCGTTACGCGCTTACCCTGGGCAGCGAACTGAGCGATGGCACCCAGAGGAGTCGACTTAGACGACTGACCACCCGTATTAGAGTAAACCTCGGTATCGAGCACGAGGATGTTGATATCCTCACCGGTAGAGAGAACGTGATCGAGACCACCGTAACCGATGTCGTAAGAAGCACCGTCACCACCGATGATCCACTGTGAACGCTTCACCAGATAGTGGCTGAGTGTCAGCAGCTCCTTGGCAATGCCACAGCCGGCAGCAGCGTCACGCTCGATGAGCGGCTTCAGCTCTGCAGCGGCAGCCTTAGAACCGTCAGCGTCATCCTTGTTGTCGATCCACTGCTTAGCGGCAGCCTTGAAGTCAGCGGCTGTAGCCTCATTAGCGCACTTCTCGTTGAGCAGCATCACGATACGCTCCTTCATCTTCTTGTTGGCGAGTACCATACCCAGACCGAACTCGCAGAAGTCCTCGAACAGAGAGTTGTCGAAGGCAGGACCCTGACCCTTCTCGTTCTTGGTGTAAGGAGTAGAGGGGATAGAAGCAGAATAGATAGAAGAGCAACCAGTAGCGTTGGCGATCATCTCACGGTCACCGAAGAGCTGAGAGATGAGTTTCACGTAAGGAGTCTCACCACAACCAGTGCAAGCTCCAGAGAACTCGAACAGAGGCTGTGCGAACTGAGAGTTCTTAGGCGACTGCTTGATGTTGACGAGATCCTGCTTTGACTTCACATTGGTGGTCATAGCTGTCCACAGCTCGGCCTCCTGCTTCATCTCGGGAGTATCTACGTTGAAAGGAACCATCTTCAGAGCCTTCTCCACCTCGCCGGTCTCCTTGTTCTTCTTGCCAGGGCATACATCGGCACAGTTGCCGCAGCCAAGACAGTCGAGTACAGATACCTGCATGCGGAAGTGCATGCCCTTGAGCTCCTTCGGAGCGATGATAGGCAGCGTCTGAACATCGCCAACCTTAGCCAGTTCCTCGTCGGTCAGGACGAACGGACGGATGGTAGCGTGAGGACAAGCGAATGCGCACTTGTTACACTGGATACAGTTCTCTGCATTCCATACAGGAACGAAAGCCTCTACGCCGCGCTTCTCATAAGCAGCGGTACCGTTCTGCCAAGTACCGTCAACGGTGTCGTTCTTTACGAAGTCGCTCACCTTAAGCAGGTCACCAGCCTGAGCGTTGATGGGGCGAACGAGGTTCTTTACGAACTCAGGAGCATTGTCCTCTACCTGTGCATCGTCCTCAAGGTTAGCCCAAGCGGGATCAACAGCCAGCTCCTTGTACTCGTTACCACGGTCAACAGCCTGGAAGTTCTTGTCAACAACATCCTGACCCTTCTTAGAATAAGACTTCACGATGAATGCCTTCATCTGCTCTACAGCGAGATCCAAAGGAATGACGCCGGTGATACGGAAGAATGCACTCTGCAGGATCGTGTTGGTACGGTTGCCCAGTCCGATCTCCTGTGCGATCTTGGAGGCGTTGATATAGTAAACTTTGATGTTGTTCTTAGCGAAGTAACGCTTTACCTTGTTAGGAATGAAGCTTACGAGCTCCTCATCGTCGAAGATCGTGTTGAGCAGGAAGGTACCGTTCTTGCGCAGACCGCGTGTCACATCATACATGTGGAGGTAAGCCTGAACGTGGCATGCCACGAAGTTAGGCGTGTTAACCTGATATGCAGAGTGGATAGGCTCATCACCGAAACGCAGGTGTGAGCAGGTGAAACCTCCTGACTTCTTAGAGTCGTAAGAGAAGTATGCCTGGCAGTACTTGTTGGTGTTGTTACCGATGATCTGTACAGAGTTCTTGTTGGCACCTACAGTACCGTCAGCACCGAGACCGTAGAACTTAGCCTCGAAGAGCGAATCGCCACCCATGGGGATCTCCTCAACCTCAGGCAGAGAGGTGAAGGTGACATCGTCAACGATGCCCACGGTGAAGTGGTTCTTGGGCTCAGGGAGCTCGAGGTTGTTGAATACGGCGATGATCTTAGCAGGTGTGGTATCGCTTGATCCCAGACCGTAACGTCCGCCAACGATCAGCGGCTTGCGAGGATCGTCGTAGAGGGCCGACTTCACGTCGAGGTAGAGAGGCTCACCTTCTGCACCGGGCTCCTTTGTGCGGTCGAGCACGGCGATACGTTTTACAGTAGCGGGGAGAGTCTTCTTCAGGAAGTCTACGCTGAAAGGACGATAGAGGTGAACAGCCACCATACCTACCTTCTTGCCCTGCTTTACCAGGTAGTCGATAGCCTCGCGGGCAGCCTCTGTAGCTGATCCCATGAGAACGATGACATTCTCGGCATCCTCTGCACCGTAGTAGTTGAAGAGGTGATATTCACGGCCGGTGATCGTCGAGATCTTACCCAGCAGATCCTCAACAACAGCGGGCACCTTATCGTAGTACTCGTTAGAAGCCTCACGGTGTGTGAAGAAGGTCTCGGGGTTCTCGGCAGTACCGCGAGTAACAGGACGCTCAGGAGAGAGAGCCAGGTCGCGGAAAGCCTTTACATCAGCGGGATCGAGCAGCTTAGCTACCTCGTCCTGATCGATGGCCTCGATCTTGTGATACTCGTGAGAGGTACGGAAACCGTCGAAGAAGTTGATGAAAGGCACACGTGTCTTCAGTGTTGCCAGGTGAGGCACGGCAGTGAGGTCCATCACCTCCT
>ERZ779673.838-NODE-838-length-12305-cov-1.727265_pt1 | contig 12305 bp, 10 predicted proteins | sample MGYA00511956_ERZ779673 | MGnify/ENA primary metagenome ERZ779673 (study PRJEB29588, sample SAMEA2152065) | human gut metagenome | biome: human gut; feature: human-associated habitat; material: faeces | place: Denmark | collected 2008/2010 ... | reverse complement strand
TTGCTGGTCGGTTTCTGGTCGATTTCTGGTCGTTTCTGGGTCGTTCTTTTGGGTCGCTTCTGGGTTGTATTGGGTCGTAGCCCTTTCTGGGTATTCAAACTTGAACGTTGTCCAGATACCTGAAACATCATAGCGGAATTCCGGCGTGGAGAATCCGTCATTCTTACAAGCTGTGATGATGCGCTCAATACCGCGTCCCCATGCCTCAATTTCACCTGCACGGAAGAACGTATTAGCAATATCAGGGTTGTAAGGCATACTTCGGTGTGAGGACAATAAGGTTTCCACCGTCCACCCTTCAGGCAATACCCCACCGTTGATTATCTCCAACTTGTTTTCATACACACGGATTTGAATGGGAGAAGGTTCAGCATAGTCTTTATTGATGCAGGCATTCAATAACGCTTCACGCAGTATGGGTGATGTTTCTAGCCGTAAATGTCCTTGTTGATAATCGTATTTGGTACATTACTACTGGTGCGATAAAATCGCACAGGTTTAAATGTCATCAAATAAAGTGCGTTCTTTTACATTTTGGTTTGAAATGATTGAATCGTCCTGTTTGGTTATCAAGGTTCGCAGGTCAGTCCTTTCCATGGCGGAGATACGGATCAAAGTTGCCACCTCGGTGATTGAATAAGGGCTTTTGTAATCGGTTTTTATTCTTGCCACCGTAAGGTAGGCTATAATCGCCGCCCAGAGGTGTACTTTGACCGCGTTTGCCGAATACCCCCAAAGGGCTTTCACGGTGATGTTCTGCTTTATCCACTTAAAGAAGACCTCTATGTCCCATCGGTGGCGGTACAAGGCGGATATTTCCGTGGCACCGACCTCGAAGTTGTTGGATATAATATCTATAATGTCGTCATTATCAGGGTCGTACACGCGTATGAAACGCATATTGTCGGGATAAAGCCTGCTTGACTTGTAGCCGGTAAGCCTGATATGCGAGTCCTCCAATATCCGTGATTTCGAATCCGTGATTTCCATCTGTTTGATGGTAGCGAATCTCATGTTCCCCTTGGGCCGGGATACCCAGAACGACTTGGCCTGGTGAAACGTGAAGAGAGCCTTGAAATCCACATACGCCTTATCCATGACATAAAACGCGTATGGTTCAGGAGAGAGCCGGTCAAGCTCGTTGCTGTCATGCCATTTGCCGTCCGTGATGTGGATATTGGCAGGTATGCTTCCTCTCAGGTCGAGCAGTGTATGCATCTTGACCGCGCCCTTGCCGTATTTCCCCAAAGCCCACGTCGCAAGCTTTATACTGGTCGATATGGTCGTGGAATCCAAGGCATAAATCACGTTGTCTATGGTTATGTCGGACGGCTTGACGTTTGAGTACAAGTCCCTTACCTGTTCCATAAGTAAGCATCCCAAGCCCTCGAAAATGCGGTAATCCCTGTTCTCGTTGGCACGGGACAAGGATGTATGGCTCACGCTCTTACGGAAGCCAAGATGATAAAGCATTCTGGAATGGGCCTCAAGGCACAGGCAGATGTCCCTGAGCGAATCGCACCCCGTCAATTGCCCGAAAAGCAAATGCAGGAGATGGTTATAGCTGTTCAGGTTCTTGGTGTGCCAATCACCTTTGTACCGCTTTACTATCTTATCAACCTGATAACGCGGTATATACTCGACAACTTGGGAAAATACAAACTTGCCTTGATTCATAATCCTGATGCTTTTGGAAAACAACAGGACTAATAAATCATTTTTAAATCAAAAAATCAAAGAACGACTGTAATTGATTAAATATTAATAGTTTAATAATAGCAGATTGATTTTTATCGCACCACTAATATTGGTACATTGTAAATCAATCAATTTTCATTGATAGAACAATCTGTTCTTTTGTTAAGTGAAAAAAAATCACTATATTTGCGGACAAATAACAAATTTTGTTGATATGAAAACTGATATAAACCGTCTGAAAGTTGTTTTAGCAGAAAAGAAGAGGACAAATAAATGGCTATGTGAGCAATTAAAGGTCAACCCATCAACTGTTTCAAAATGGTGTACAAATAGTTCACAGCCGGACCTTGAAACCTTAGTTAAAATATCACATCTATTAGATGTAGAATTGGACGATTTAGTGGATAAGAAATTCATAACTTCTCAACACTAAATCAAGTGTCTGAGTTATGGTAAAAAGCTAAAATGAGAAATAAACGTATTGAATATATAATAGATGAAATCCTCGATCAGTATGCGTATGCTGACGAATCTACCCGACCATGGATTATAGGATTCAGTGGGGGAAAAGATTCGACGGTATTATTAATGCTTGTATGGATTGCACTCGAAAAGCTAAAAGAACTACCGGGACCATTTCAACTTCGTAGACCAATATACGTAGTATGTAATGATACAATGGTTGAAAATCCTATAATTGCATCGTATGTTGACCAAGTCCTTGAACAGATAGAAAAGAAAGCGAGAGAAGAAGACTTGCCCATTTTTGTCCGAAAGACTACACCTCGATTAGAAGATTCTTTCTGGGTTAATGTTATCGGGAAAGGTTATCCTGTCCCGAATACTGCATTTAGATGGTGTACTGAGAAAATGAAAATTAAGCCTACTGCTCGTTTTATATTAGAACAAGTTGACGAATGTGGGGAAGCTATAATTTTAATTGGAACAAGAAAAGAAGAAAGTGCGACTCGTGCTCGTTCAATCAAGAAACATGAAATTCACGGTAAACGTCTTACAAAACATACTCTTTTGGCAAATACATATGTATATGCACCGATAAAAGAATTAATGTTAGAGGAAGTTTGGGGTATCATAAATGGCATACCATCACCTTGGGGGTTCGATAATAATATTTTGTTCAATACAGATGCGAGTGCGGATGATTATGAGTGTCCTTCAGTTGTTACAGATGATAGTCATGGAACTTGTGGCAGAAGTCGGTTTGGCTGTTGGACGTGTACCGTAGTAAAAGATGATAAATCCATGCGCTTGCTTATAAAAAATGGAAGAGAATGGATGCAACCGCTTTATGATTTTAGATTAAAATTGGATCAAGAACGTAATATCATCGAGAACCGATTCCCATTGCGACGTGATGGAAGAAGGGCCGTGAATGATATGGGACCCTACACCTTCACATATAGAGCAAAAATGTTGGAAGGCTTACTGAATGTTCAACATGAATTACAACAGCATAATCCTGAAATAAAACTTATTACCGATCAAGAATTGATTGCAATTCAAGTAAATTGGTATCGAGATTTTAACTTTGCACATCAAGTATCAGAAATATATAACAAAATCTATAATTCCTCATTAAATATGGAAGAGGGCAAGATAAAAAACAAATTGGAAGCAGATTTGATGAAAGAGATTTGCCAAGAGAACCTTGAAGAAGGTGAATTGATAGAGCAACTTCTCATGCTTCAGAAAAGCAAGTCACTTATGCAGCGACGCCGTGGCTTGAAAACAGAAATTGAGTCTCGTTTAGAGGAATTTGTAAATAAAAAGAAGTCATGACGATACGCGAAATAGAACTTGATAATTTCCGAATTTATAAAGGGAAGAATAAGATCGAACTTTTTCCCGATGGGAATAGGAATCTGATTATCGTCAGTGGTAATAATGGTTTCGGTAAAACAACTTTTCTCATGTCATTAGTTTGGTGCCTATATGGTAAGAACATGGGAAAGGTTGATGAACTATACCGTAAAGAAATTGACGAAAAAGGAGGTTATAGTAAGTACATTGGTAATAGTCTCAACTTTGCTGCACAGAAAGAAGGTGTAACTCGATTCTCTGTGTCTGTTACATTTACGGATGTAGAAATTCCAGATACGCCTTGCACCGAGATAACCATTGTTCGTTCTTATGATAGTGCAACGAATTATGATGACGAGTTAGAAATTTTGATTGATGGTCGGAAGAACGATTTGTTCACGGGGTCAAAAGAGGAAATTGCAAAAGAAGAGGAAATATTTATTCGGGATTACCTACTTCCAATAGAAATTGCAAAATTCTTTTTCTTTGATGCAGAAAAGATAGTTTCATTTGCTCAAATAAATACTCCAGAACAACGAAGGGATTTAAGTCTTGCATATTCTCAAGTTCTTGGCATACAAAAATATGAAGATTTAAAAAATGAATTAGTCAGAATCCAGGATGACTATAGGAAGTCATCTGCTAAACCTCAAGAGAAACGCGAGTTTAATGGGCTAATTGCAGATATTGATTTCAAAGAAGGTGAAATTGACAGGTTGACTGAGGAAATTAGTAATCTGGAAGAAGACCGAGCTTTTAAACGCCATAATTCAGCCGAACTTCAATCAAAATTGATTCGTGAGGGTGATACTATGTCTGTAGACGAATTGCAGAAATTAAATAATAGGAAGGCCGAACTTGACATAGTGCTAAGGGAAGCAGATGACAGCCTTAAAGATTTATACAGCCTTATCCCATTTGGCTTGGCAGGAGGTATTATGTCTGAACTTTCAACACAATTAGAAACGGAAAAAGCGTATAAACAGAATAAACTTCAACTGGAAGGAATTAATGATAAAACTGATGTCATACTCGGCGATATTGAAGAAGCAAAGAAGGATCTCCATTTCTCAATTGATATAAAGACTAGAGACTTCTACGAACAGCAAATCAGACAACTCATTAAGAAATATTTTTATAATGTTTCTGATGAAAGTAGGTTTGAACACTTCTGTATATTGCATGACTTTAGTCAGGGGCAGATTGAAGAGTTTATGCATCTTATTGCGAAAATCAAAGATAGCAAATCTTCTTTTGAGAATCTAATTAATAAATACACCAAAGCAAAATCTGAATTATACACAATCGAAAAGAATATTCGCGAGGCCGAGAAAAAAGCAGAGAGTGATTACGTTCAGGATTTGAGAACCCGAAAAGAAAATATCGACCGTCAGATAGATTCTATAGGTGTAGAAATTGGGAAAAGACAAAGTGAAATAGAGTCACTTAAAGAACAAGTAGTTGCTCATAAAAAGCAAAAGGAGATTCTCTCTAAAAAAATAAATGTTTCGGATCAAAACCGAGCAGTTGACAATGAAGCTACACGCCTAATCAATACAATACAAAAATTCCTTATTCGCTTTAAAGAAGAAAAGAAAAAAGCTCTAGCAAAAAAACTGGAATTAAAACTTCAATCATATTTACACAAGACCAATCTTGTTAAAAAAGTCATTGTAGACATCAACGGCAATGGTGATGATGTTGACATTTGCCTATTTGGATATGATGATAAGAAAATTGATAATAGCATTCTCTCCATGGGAGAACGTCAGATGTTTGCATCTGCACTATTAAGTGCTTTGGTTGATGAAACAGAAATTGAGTTTCCTGTTTTCATAGATAGCCCAATGCAGAAATTTGACCCGCAACATACAAAGAATGTACTCACGAAGTTCTATCCAAATGTTTCAAAACAAGTGATTCTGTTTCCTCTTCTAAAAAAAGAATTGACGGAAGAAGAATATCAATATATTCAGCCAATTGTAAATAAATCCTACTTGATAAACAATGAAAAAGATGGTTCGCACTTTGTTGAAGTGAAACCAGAAAATCTTTTTGAAGAATATAATAATAGCGGATATGCAAATTAACATCAAAACATCAGGAGAAAATCAAACCATTGTAACCCAATTAACAAAAAAACTTACTGGGGGTACAAAAGAAAATGTAATAGCTCGTATTGCATTAGGCTATTCTTTGTCTACAGGTAAACGCTTCACTCAACAGGAATTTTCTACATACGATTCACAAGGAAAAGAATACAAGGATCATATCCTGTTTGATGGACAGTATAGAGATTTCTACATTGCCTTAATTTGTCAGGCATATGGAATAACTAAAAATGACGAGCTTATCCCAAAGTATATAAAACTACATATTGATCATGGATTAGAAAAGATAAATTACCTGTTTGAAAATAATCCACAATACACTTTCTTCGATTTCTTAACTGAATATTTCAGAAAGGGAATTGATATGATTGAAGATACTCCCGAAAGATTCGATTGCGTTGAGAATAGAAATCAACACATCACAAAAAGTGTGTTTTCTGGTCCTATTAAAATCAAAGTGGGATATAATATCGTAACAAGAGAGGATGTATATTGTTGTTTTAACGATTCAACTCGCTACAACAATCAGCACATTGCTGTAGCAGGAAAGTCTGGCTCCGGAAAGACTCAATTTGCACTTGAACTTCTTCGTCAACTATATAAGCAGACACAAGGTCAGGTCAATTTTCTATTCCTTGATTTTAAGGGATTGAGTGAAGATGACAAAATCAAAATGAATGATTTTTTTGCAGAAACTCATACAGAATGTATAAATGCCCCTCACACACCATTTCCTTTAAATCCCGTTTCGTTCATTGACAATGTTAACGAAAAGAACAAAATAGTTGGTATAAACAAATTTGTTGACATTATTGCCAAGTACTCCAATATTGGCAAAAGGCAACAGCAAATACTGAAAGATGCCACTAAAGAAGCGTTTGTCCAGCATAAAGATGGCAAACACCCTTCATTGAAGGAAATTTATGACTTGGTTATAGAATCAGTCGGTGATAATCGTGACACTCTTACAGAAATTATGGAACGCTTAAGTGAGTATGAACTTTTTGCTTCGAATGTCAACGATCCAAGCATCTTCCTAAACAACAATTATTACTTTTCATTATCGGGAGAACTAGATAGTACCGTTCGATTCACGTCAGTTTTCCTCATCATTAACTACATCTTCAATGTATTTACTAATATGGGGGGAACAGAAGTAGTGGATGGCAACAGAAGTATGCGTTACGTGTTAATGATTGATGAGGCTCACGATCTGTTCCGTGAAAAAAAGTCTTTGGAAATTTTAGAAGTCTTGCTTAGGAAGATTCGCTCATACGGAGTTTCTATTGTACTTCTCTCGCAAGGCATATCGGAATACAATCAGGGTAATTTTGATTTTTCACAAGAATGTGAGACCGCATTTCTTTTACCGATAAATGATCTTAGCAACACGAAGGCTATCAATAAATTTCTTGGTTTAAGTGAGAGGGATGGTTCTCGTACAATGAGAAATCTTGAAAAATTAGATAACGGACAATGTGTATCTAATATTAAAGAATTACAGAAAGGAGACTTGTTTGAGGTCGTTCAATATTGGAAAGAAAAATAAATATGGAACATCCTAGATTTTCTGAAATATTAAAGGATCTTTACCTTAAAAGTATTGAGCCGTGCAAAGAACCAAGTTTTATACTATATTTTATTTTTATGGTAGTAATATTTGGGGGAATTGGCGTGTTTCTATCTTTATGGCAGTACATTAATGGAGAACCATTAAAATATGTTTCTCAAAATATGATGACTTATGCCGTTGCTTTATCCGTTCCGGCTGCATTTACCATATTTCTCCATGTCATTCCTCATAGTGACTATAAAGTAAGCCATGTGATTATAACACTTTCTATACTCATATTACAAGTCATTACGGTTTGTTTCTCTTTTTGGGATGGACATTTTATAATTGCCATTATTAGTACTATAATATCTTGGTGGTATTGGATTCTTGCAAATTCATGTAATGGCTCCTTGGGGGATAAATCTTATCATTCACAAATTAAAAAAGACTTACAGAATCATGGGACAAAATGGGATAATAATTAAGGGGTTTCCTGTTCAGCAAAATGGTCAAGATTTTATTATTGGGAAAGCTTCTATTAAAGATATTTTAACTTATACAAGATATACTGAACGTTTAATAATAGGATTTGACGAGGATGAGAAACCTATTTACAATCCACATATTCAGCGTAAAGTAGAAACTTCAAGAGTCAATAAGATTGCAGATTTTCTTATAAATGACCCTGAAGCTATGTTCCCAACAAATATTGTTCTTGGGATACCAATGTCTATGATTTCTTCTCAGTTTTCACATGATGGTATTATCGAAATCTCATTAGATGAGAAAGTGACAAGCCAAATAAAATTAGCCAAAGAAGGTTATCAGGATGCCGATATTTTCATTACGATTATTGATGGTCAACATCGTATACGCGGTATCGAAGTCGCAATAGAGCGATTACAAGAAGAAGCCGAGAAGCATAATAATATTTTGGCTCATACTAAATTAGAAAATCTATTGAATATGGAGTTAGCTATCTCATATTTTATAGACAAAAGTTTGGAATATCAAGCTATGATATTTTCCACTATTAATAGGACACAAAAAAGAGTTTCCCAAGATTTGGTATATAGTTTATTTGGACTTTCATCTGAGGATACACCCTATAAGACAGCTTTAGAAGTCACCTTAGCCTTAAATGCTCATCCTAAATCGCCCTTCTATCATAGAATAAAATTATATGGTGGTGATTATGACAAAAAAATGAGTCCTCCTCTTTCTCAAGCTACAATGATAAAAAGCATTGTTGGGCTTATAAGTGAATCATTACGAGAATCTGAGAATGATAAATACAAAAAAAGAAAAGAATTAAAAAGGCAAAAAAGTCAAAAATTTCTACCATTCAGAAAATTTTATGCGGATAATCATGATTCCTTAATTTCTGATTGTTTATTTTACTTTTTTAGTACAATACAATCTAAATTTCCACAATATTGGATATATGATGGGCTTTCAAAGCCTCAAAATATTTTGCAATCAACGGTAGGGTATGAAGCATTGCCCTCTCTCCTTGTTGAAATTTTAAACCAAGAATCGCTCTTGTCTTTTGACAGGAATACGTTTAACAGTTATATCAATAAACTAGAAAACATAGATTTTGGTAACACCACTAAATTCCCTATGACAACAAAAGGAAAGAAGATTGCATACCTTATAATGAGCCTTGCTGTTTTCCCACCGTCTGAATCATCTGATAGTAGAGAAATTGAACTTTTAAAAATTACAAACGAACTCTGATTTTGCCTATAAAATTTATATGACTGAACAAGAATTACTTCAAATGCGAGACTTGGCTGAAACTGGACAGGTGCAATTTAAAGAACGAATCAATGACCGCTACGATATTGGCTGTGAGATTGTAGCTTTCAGCAACTCTCGCGGTGGAAAGCTTGTTATTGGTATTAATGATAAATTGGGTGCAATAAATGCTCTTTCATATAGGGAACTACAGGAAACTACTAATTTGCTGACGAGTATAGCATCTGAAAATGTGGTTCCCAATGTCCTGATAGATGTGGATAATGTGCCTACTTCCGGAGGTGCAGTTGTTGTCGCTACGATTCCCGAAGGAAAGAATAAACCATACCATGACAATAAGGGGATTATATGGATGAAAAACGGTGCAGATAAACGTAAGGTATTCGATAATTCGGAAATTGCTGAGATGATGAGTGAGTGCGGTAGGTTTGATCCAGACGAGGCTGCTGTACCGAATGCTGTAATTGAAGATCTTGATGCAGAGACTATCAAACTCTATCTAATAAGTCGCTTTGCTCCGGTATTCAAAGGAAAGAATATCGACGAGTTAAATATGAAAGATTATACTCTTGATGAAATGGCTGATTTTATTATCAAAGGTACAACTATTGAGAAACTTCTTAGAAATCTACGTTTCATTAGAACAGACGGCAAGTTAACTGTTGCTGCAATGCTATTGTTTGGTAAGTATACTCAACGTTGGTTACCCATTATGACTGCTAAATGCATCAGTTTTATGGGCAATTCGATAGGTGGTACACAATTCCGCGACAAGATGCATGACATGGAAATTGAGGGTAACCTACTTCATCAGTTCCGAGCTATAATGAATTTCTTTACCCGCAATTTACGTAAAGTGCAAGTAGAAAAGGAATTCAATTCTCTTGGAGAACTTGAGATTCCATACGAAAGCCTTATTGAATATGTAGTTAACGCACTTGTTCACCGTTCTTTGAATATTAAAGCTCCGATTCGTATATTTATATTTGATGATCGGGTGGAAATTCATAGTCCGGGAACTTTACCTAATGGGTTGACTATTGAAGATATTAAGAACGGCACATCTATGCCTCGCAATATCTTCTTGTTTACAAATGCCAATTACTTGTTACCTTATACCGGTGCAGGAAGCGGCATACGTCGTGCGCTTGAATACGACCCAAATGCGATTTTCTTCAACGGCGTTGAGAATAAAGAAATGACCCATATAGCTAACGAGTTCGTAATAACCATTCCTAGAAATAGTAACCAAGTTCATCTCGAAGGTAACATAGTTACTTGCGAGAATAACCAGGCTATAGATACGAACGACGCAGAAAGTAACCAAGCTAATGAGAAAAACAACCAAATTCACACGAGCTTGGTTACTCATAAGTTAACAAAGAAAGAAGAGGATATAAGGAACTTTTGCTCGGTACCGAGAACAGCACAAGAGATTATGGATAGGCTAGGAATTTCCAACCAATCCAAAAATCGTCAGAAATATATTACATCCTTAATAAAAATAGGCGTTCTTGAACGTACTATCCCTGAAAAGCCCAGTGACCCCAATCAAAAGTATCGTCGTAAAAAATAAAATTAAAATTAGGGACTACCTGTTTAAAATCAGATAGCCCCTAATTTATGTGAACCATATCGTTATTTTGAAATTTATTCCACTTTCAATCTCTCCTGCATCAAACTGTCGGAAACAGCCTTCAAGTTCCTGTCATATCCGTCAGCCTCTTGGCGCAGCCATTCAATGGTTTCCTCGTCACGCCGGATGTCGAACACATCGTTTAGCCAAAGGATGGTCTTTGCGTCACATCCTCCCCATGAACGGATGACCCGGAACTTCAAGGCATCGTCCGCATACTGCCGTTTGGATTTCCAAAGCTCGATGTTACCCCAGATGGAAAGGGTACACACGACACCCATGCCGACCAAAAGAGAAAATACTTTGCTTGACCTGATGTCAAAACTATGCCGGTGAATATGCCTTACGCATGTCGGGATCACTTCTTCTGCCTGTCCATCAGTAGGTGTTTCGGTCTTCTGTTCCAGCTTCCCGTTTATCATCTCAATTTTGTTCTTGATTTCTTCAAACAAAACATATACATTGTCTTTTTCCATATTTTATCATCTTATTTTACGTTGTTTTTTCTTTTTCTTCTTTCTCAAATAATCGTCCGGATAACCTTCAGGTTGTTCCGGTTGCGGGTTAGGTGTGAACAGGCCTAAAGGACCGCTATATAATTCACTGCCATGCGATTCCTGTTGCCATGTTGGTTCACTCTGAACAGCTACCTGTCTTTGGGTTTCCAAATGTGACGGTGTCTTTAACGCGGCATTTATCTTGGAATAGCTAAACTGTCTGTCAATCTTGGAACCGCTGAAGGAATAGCCGTTCATGATAAATACGATACCCTGTATTTCATCCGAATTTCCCTTGTATTTGAACCGTACATCCACTCCCTTTTCGTTTAATCCGGTAATCAGTTCCTTCCAGTTTCTGGCCTTTCTGACTTCCGTTTTAAGCAGACTGTAAAGTTCATACTTTGTCTTGTCCGGCTCCCTTAAGCGCTCAGTCTTGACATGATCCTTACCTTTGGCCATGTGAAGACCATATTTCAAGGTCAGTTCCTTGCAGATGCGTGCACTCCGTAACCGCTCGTTTTTGTCGGATATGGTCCTGCCATCATTATCTATCCGGTTGTAGGCAATATGTATATGTGGATGCTCCTTGTCGAAATGTCTGGCTATAAAGAACTGTGTGTTCCTTATGCCCATCCGCTCCATGTATTCCAAAGCTATTTCTGCCATAATCCGGCTGGTCAGCCTGCTTTCATCCTCTTTGGAAAATCCCAGTGCAATGTGTCCGACCGGTTTGGATACTTTCGGATTCATTCCGACCTGTGCTTCGAAAGCCTTTGTTATTGTGTCAACATCCTCAATGAACAAGCCGGCATGTGCGATAATCCTGGCATTCTTTTTACTGTCAATGATATAACCGGTAACCTCACGAAATCCGCTTCCCTTTACAATCTTCGCAATCATAGCAGGATGTGGTTCAGCAGTTCTTCGATTCTTGCCACCTGTACACGGCATTCCAGTTTTGCCGTATCGAATCCTCCGGCATTTGCCTTATGAGCCAGCTGGTTCAGATTGTTCGCCATACCGCATAGCTTACGGATATAGTCGGAATGTTCCGCTGTAAGTCTTTGCCGTACATATCCTTTACGGAAACATTCCCTCAGGTATTCGCTTGCCGATATGCCTGCGCTTCTTGCCCTGCTTTTCAGCGTGTAGTAATCCGGTGTCGCCAGTTTCACGGTAACACGGTATTTCAGTTTGTCGGTCGTACTCTTGGGAGGACGACC
>ERZ779673.819-NODE-819-length-12521-cov-3.092411_pt1 | contig 12521 bp, 14 predicted proteins | sample MGYA00511956_ERZ779673 | MGnify/ENA primary metagenome ERZ779673 (study PRJEB29588, sample SAMEA2152065) | human gut metagenome | biome: human gut; feature: human-associated habitat; material: faeces | place: Denmark | collected 2008/2010 ... | reverse complement strand
ATTTGCTTGTGGGAAGTTAGCAAAAAGGATCAAATCACAAAAAAGAATTGACATTTGCAACAAAATTTAATATAATAATATTGTATTAACAAAGCGAAGATTAGGCTTGGAAACCTAGGAGCGATTAACTATAAAGGGATTCTTTTAGAATAAATAAGGTGGAACCGCGGGTATTACTCGTCCTTACATAAATAAAAGAATCTTTTTTCAATGAAAGGATGATAATATGAACGAAAAATTAACTATGCAAGATATTGTAAACTTTTGCAAACAATATGGATTTGTGTTCCAAGGCAGTGAAATATATGGAGGACTCGCTAATACGTGGGATTATGGTCCTTTAGGAAGCAGACTAAAAAACAATGTGAAAGATGCGTGGAGAAAGAAATTCATACAAGAAGCAAATAACAGTTTTGAAGTCGATGCAGATATTTTAATGCATCCAAAAGTATGGGAAGCATCTGGTCATGTCAGCTCATTTTCAGATCCACTTATCGACTGTAAACATTGTAAAACAAGACATCGCGCTGATAACTTAATATCTAGTTTTACTGACAAAGTTATTCCTGATAAAATGACTGATAAAGAAATGTTTGACTATATTTGTGAAAACAAAATACCCTGTCCAAAATGTGGCAAAAGCGATTACACCGATATTCGCGAATTTAACTTAATGTTTTCAACACAAAGAGGCGTTGTTAAAGGTGAAAACGGATTAGTCTACCTAAGACCAGAAACCGCTCAAGGCGAATTTGTCAACTTCTTAAACGTACAAAGAACAATGCGTGCTAAAATACCTTTTGGCATTGGTCAAATAGGTAAAGCATTTAGAAACGAAATAACTCCAGGAAACTTTACTTTTAGAACAATCGAATTTGAACAAATGGAACATCAATTATTTTGTAAAGAAGGAACAGATACCGAATTTTATGCATTTTACAAGAAATATGCATCAAAGTTCTTAACTGATTTAGGAATGAAATTAGAGCACATTAGATATCATGACCACGATAAATTAGCCCACTATGCAAAGGCTGCTTGTGATATTGAATATTTATTCCCAATGGGTTGGGCTGAACTATGGGGCACCCACAACAGAACTAATTACGACTTATCTCGTCACCAAGAATTTAGTGGAGTAGCTATGGCATATTTAGATCCTGAAACAAACGAAAAGTATATTCCTTATGTAATAGAATCTTCAGTAGGATGCGATCGTATGGTTCTAGCATTTATCTGCGATGCTTACACAAAAGAAATCGTGGCTGATGGTGATGTACGTGAAGTATTGAAATTACATCCATTCTTAGCACCATATAAGGTTGCAGTTTTACCTTTAATTAAGAAAAAACACAGTGAATACGCTAAAATGTTAACAAAAAAACTTAATAAGGATTTCATGGTTAACTATGACGAATCTGGAACAATAGGTAAGAGATATAGAAGAAATGATGCAATAGGAACACCATTTTGCATAACCATAGATGATGAAACTCTAGAAAATAATACAGTTACTATTAGAGATAGAGACACCATGGAACAAATAAAAATAAATGTTAGTGAACTAATTGACTATGTTAAAGATAAAATCAAATTTTAAAAGACATTAACCATGTCTTTTTTTTCTTTGCGTTTGCTACGCTGTTGTAGTTCTGTAGATAAAAATAATAAAAAAAGTATTTTATTCTAATTAAATACAAGTTTATTAGTTTATATTACATATTTTTAAATTATAAGTCAATACTATTACTGGTGATTTATTATGAAAGAAAATTATAACAGCATTGTCAACAAACATACACCTAAAGAAGACAGACTAAAAAATAGTTTAATTGTTTTCTTTACAGGTGGTATTATTGGAATATTAAGTGAGTTGCTTCTCAATTGCTATTCAGTCTGGCTTTCACTACCTAGAAAAGAATCGGGAATCCTAGTTATTCTAACTTGGATAATTATTGCTTCCTTATTAACTGCTTTTGGTGTATTTGATTTACTCGTTAGAATATTTAAAAGTGCTTTATTAATACCTATTACTGGATTTGCTCATTCTATGACTTCTGCAGCTTTAGATTACAAGACAGAAGGCTTAGTTCTAGGCATTGGTGCTAATATCTTTAAATTAGCGGGCTCGGTAATTTTATATGGAGTAGTCTCTGTTTACGTCTTTGGAATACTTAGAATATTGGTACTAGGAGGTTAATATGACAAGTAAATATAACAATGTATATATAGAAGATACTTATACTATTGGAGGCCCTTATGAGGCAGATGGGCCACTTGCAAAATACTATGATAAATTATATAAAAATGATTTATATTTTAATGAAAGTAGTTTTGAAAAAGCAGAGAGTAAATTAATGAAAGATAGTGTCATCCTATTACTTAAGAAAACTAATAAAAATAAAGATGATATTGATTTACTTGTAGCTGGTGATTTACAAAATCAAATAGCCGCGTCAAATTACATGGCAAGAGATATTGACATCCCATTTCTTGGTATTTACAATGCATGTGCTACTTCAAGCGAAGGTTTAATTGTTGCTTCAACATTTATTGACAGTAAAAAAATAAAGAGTTCTATTTGTAGTGTCAGTTCACATAATAATGCTTCCGAGAAACAATTTAGAAATCCTATTGAATATGGAGGACCAAAGCCTAAAACGTCAACATTTACAGTAACTGGAGCCGTTTCTGTTCTTTTATCTAATAAAAAAAGTAAAGTAAAAATTGAATCGTCTACAATTGGTAGAGTGTGTGATATGGGTGTCAAAGATGTAAATCATATGGGAGCAGTGATGGCTATCTCGGCTGCAGATACTATATATAGGCATTTAACTGACTTGAAGAGGGAACCATCCTATTATGACTTGATTTTAACTGGAGACTTAGGCATATATGGTAAAGAGATTCTTACTGATTATATGAAAACGGCTTATAATTTAGATATAACTAAGAATTATAATGACTGTGGAACGATGATATATGATGTTCTTAAACAACCTGTTTATGCAGGAGGAAGTGGTCCAGCTTGTAGTGCTTTAGTAAATTTTGGTTATATTTATAAGGAAATGTTAAAGGGTAAGTACAGAAGAGTTTTAATAGTTCCAACTGGAGCAATTTTTTCACCAACTTTTGTTTTTCAAAAGGAATCGATTCCTTCGATAGCACATGCTATTAGTTTGGAGGTAACAATATGATGACTTATGTATATGCGTTTTTGTTTTGTGGTTTGATTTGTTTAATTTCTCAAATAATACTAGATAATACAAAATTAACACCAGGTCATGTTACAAGTATTTTTGTAGTCGTTGGAGCATTTTTAGATATCTTTGGTATTTACGATAAGATAGTTTTATATGCTGGAGCAGGAGCTATCGTGCCAATTACATCGTTTGGTCATCTTCTTGTTCATGGGGCAATGGATATGGCTTCAAATATTGGTATTTTAGGTCTTACGATGGGGTTATTTGATCTAACGGCCGCGGGGATAAGCGTGGCTATTGTATGTGCTTTCTTCTTATCTTTGATATTTAAACCAAGAGATTAAAAATGCTTGATAAATATTAAAAAATATTGTATACTTAAGAAGAATAGTAGGTGATATCATGAACGATAAAGACATTAAAGAGGTAATAACAGTATTTATAATTACAACCTTTATTTTAGTATTTGTCGCAGGTATTTCTTATGCTTATTTAGATTATCATAATACCATCACAAGTAATCAAGAAAATAGATAATTGGTCTTAAATTTAGACTAATTTTTTTATGCTTTTGCTATGCTGTTATCAGTATCTGTCCATGTTTATAACTAATTTATTATTCTTAGTCTTCGTTTTTATATAATTGCTAAACATTTTTATCTTGTAATTATATCAAATATCTAGTACAATATTTTTAAGGGAGTATATGGTATGAAATATTATTGGAATCAAGCACATGTTTTAAATGAAATAAACAAAATTAAAGAAGATAAGCAAATTAATAATAAGGATAAAGTTAATTATCTTGCTAATTATGAAGATATTTTAGATATTTTATCTTTTGCTTTTGTTGATGTAAAAGAAGAATTAGATAGTATAGATGAAGATAATAATTTATTTTTCATTGATAAAATAAATGAATTAATCGATTCACTTTTTGTTTTAAAAGAAGTATTAAGTGTTAAGAAATTATTTACCTCTCTATATTTTAAAAAACATCTCAATTTACTTAAACAAGCCAGTATAATATGTGATACATATAATTTAGATATGATTGAAAGACCTTTACCAACAAGAAAATTAGGGACTAATAAAATAATTAAGATAGGTTATAATTATTATGATAGTTTTAAAGATAGAAATATTATTGATAGTTATGACAAGATAATTAAAAGTGATAAAACTTATTTTCTAAATAGAAAGATGCCGAATTTTGAGTTATGTGGTATCTGTAATTATTTTATTCATAATGATAAAACATATGTTGTGATAAGAAGAGAGAATACTATATATGATTTATTTACTTTTATTCATGAAATAGAACATGCTTTATGTTTTAAGAAGTATAAATATAATATCAATGAAAATATTGCTGAACTCCCTAGTTGTGCTAGTACTTATTTTTTAGAAGACTTTTGTAATCAAAACAAAATGTTTTCTAAGAAAGAACTAAATCTTATTATATTAAAAGAAATGTGTGTTTATTTAACTTGGTTACCAGTATATTATGATAATTATTTTATATACAACCAAAAATCTTATTTTAAGACATTATTACATCTACTGAAACTACTAAATGCAAATGATAACGTATGTAATTATTATGATACTAGTTTAAGTAAATTTAATTTTACTAATATGTTATCTCAAGTATTTGCTAAATATATATATACTACTTATGATAAAGATGATGCGGTAAAGATTATGGAAGAATATTTACTAAATAAAAGGAGAATAGATATTAGAAATTTAGAAAAAACTTTAGAAATAGATAAGATTGAAGCAAAAAAACTAATAAAAAGGACAAATATTACTTGCAAAAAAAATTAAATGTGATAAAATTATATTATATTTTTCGTTTAAGAAGTGACACTTAAATAATTAAGAAAAATCGTATTACATACGTTATAGGTAAATAAAGAGCACATTGGTGAAGTAAGGTGGCACCGCGAATTTCGTCCTTACGAGTTAGTGTGTTTTTATATTATAAGGAGGAAATTATATGAAGAAATATGAAAATAATAGTTTTACTATTAAAAATGTAGGAGAGGTTGTTTCTCTATATGGATGGGTAAACAAAACAAGAAATTTAGGTGGTGTAATATTTATTGATTTAAGAGATAGATCTGGTATTATCCAATTAGCAATTAAACCTGATAATAAATATTATAAACAAGCATTAGAGATTAAAAATGAATATGTTTTAAAAGTAGAAGGTGCCATTATTGAGAGGGAAAGTAAAAATAAGAATTTAAATACTGGTGAGATCGAAGTGGATGTTACTAATTTAGAAATATTAAATACTTCAATTGAATTACCATTTGATTTAAATAATACTACAGCTCTAGAGGATACTAGATTAAAATACCGCTACTTAGATTTAAGAAAAGAAAACTTAAAGGAAAAATTAATTAAAAGACATGAAATTACTTTTGCAGTTAGAGAATACTTTAATAATAATGGGTTTTTAGAGATAGAAACACCAGTGTTATGTAAATCAACACCAGAAGGAGCAAGAGACTATTTAGTACCGAGTCGTGTTAATCATGGTAAGTTTTATGCTTTACCACAATCTCCTCAAATATTTAAGCAACTATTAATGGTTGGTGGAATGGAGAGATATTTCCAAATTGCTAAATGTTTTAGGGATGAAGACTTAAGAGCGGATAGGCAACCTGAATTTACTCAAATAGATGTTGAAATGAGTTTTGTTAATGAAGACGATGTTATGTCTATGGCAGAAGGTATGATTGCTTATGTCTTTAAAAAAGTTAAAAATATTGATATTAAATTACCACTTATGAAAATGAAGTATGATGATGCTATTAATTATTATGGTAGTGATAAACCAGATTTAAGGTTTGAAATGAAATTAAATGATATTACTGATATATTAAAAGATACCTCATTTTCTATGTATAGTAATATAATAAGTGAAAATGGTATTATCAATGCTATTGTAGTTAAGAATAAGGCACTTGATTATTCAAGAAAAGAGTTGGATAAATTAAATGATTTTGTTCATACTTATACTAAGAATAATTTAACTTATCTTAAATATAATGAAGAAGTTACTGGTAGTATAGTTAAGAATTTAACTACTGAAGAGATAAATAATATTAAATCTAATTTAAATATTTCTAATAATGACTTGGTATTAATTTTAGGTGGTAATAAAAAAGAAGTTAAGCAAGCACTTGGGGCTTTAAGATGTAAAATAGCTAAAGATTTAAATTTAATTGATAGTAATGTTTATAAGATGTTATGGGTAGTAGATTTTCCTTCATTTGAATATAGTGAGGAAGAACATAAATATGTTGCATGTCATCATCCATTTACTTCACCTAAGGATAGTGATGTAGATAAGTTATTAACTGATAAGGCATCTTGTTATTCAAAGGCCTATGATATAGTTATCAATGGTTATGAAGCAGGTGGTGGTTCTATTCGTATTCATGATCAAGAGGTTCAAAGGAAGATGTTTGAAGCATTAGAATTAACTGATGAACAAATTAAAAATAAGTTTGGTTTCTTTGTTGAGGCTTTAAAATATGGAACACCACCACATGGAGGACTTGCTTTTGGTCTTGATAGATTAGTAATGCTTTTAACTAATACAGAAAATATTAGAGATGTTATTGCGTTTCCTAAAACAGCATCGGCTTCATGTTTAATGAGTGAATGTCCAAATACAGTAGATGAATATCAATTAAAAGAATTAGGAATTAAAATTAGTTAATATGAATGAAGTAGAAATTAAAAAGTCAATAATAAAGAAATTTAGGAAAGAAATATGGTCTAAATTTATTAAAGCTATTAAGGATTACGATTTAATTAAAGAAAATGATAATATCTGTGTTTGTATAAGTGGTGGAAAAGATTCGTTTTTACTAGCACTATGTTTTGAGGAATTAAAGAAACATCATAAGTTTAATTTTAATACTAAATATTTGGTTATGGATCCTGGTTATTTAGATATAAACTTAAAACAAATAGTAGATAATGCTAAGTTATTAAATTTAGATATAGAAGTATTTAAAAGTGATATCTTTGATGTAGTAGATAGAGTTGGAGGAGATAGTCCTTGTTATCTATGTGCTAGAATGAGAAGGGGTTATTTATACGCTAAAGCTAAAGAATTAGGTTGTAATAAGATAGCTCTTGGGCATCACTTTAATGATGTTATTGAAACAGTTATGTTAAATATTTTATATAATGGTGTTTTTGGAGGAATGTTACCTATATTAGATTCTAAAAACTTTGAAGGTATGCAGTTAATTAGACCTTTATATTATGTTAAAGAAAAAGATATTATTCATTTTGCCAAATATAATAATTTAAAATTTATTGACTGTGCATGTAAAGTAACTAAGAAGAGTTTGGGTAAGAGAAAAGAAGTTAAATTATTAATTGAAGAATTAGTTAAAACTAATAAAAATGCCGATATTAATATTATGAATAGTTTAAAAAATGTAAATAAAGAAACTATTTTAGGTTATATGGAAAATGGTGAATAATATGTATATAGGACCAAGTTCTATTATATCAATTGAACATTTTATTTTTAAAGATTTCTTATCTACTAGTAATCATCTTGATTCACATAAGAGAAGACCTTGTGTTATTATTAGTGAAGATGATACTAATTATTATTTATTATCTATTTCTTCACATGCTAAAAATAATATAAAGAAAAGAAATTTTGAAATAATGGGACCTGGAGGAAAGACAAATTATATTGATTTAGCTCATATTTATGTAAGAAAAATATCTGGTTTTCCTGTTCATGATAATTTAGATGTTGATACTTTTAATAATTTAATAGATAGTTTTATCTATTATCAAGAAAATGTAGAGATGGAACCTTTATATGATATAGTTAAAGAAACTTTGACAAAGTTAAATAGTAAAAAAAGATAAAATATCCTTGCTATTTAATTAATTTAATGATATAATCAAATTAGCTAGAGAGTAGGATATCTTAGTATAAAACCGACTAAAGATATATTTAGGGAATCATAAAATTTACTATGTGTTGAAAGCTTGCTTCTAAGTAAGAATCCTAATTAGTAGATGGGGATGCCCACCTGTGTGCCAAACGCCGCGGGTTTTATCTCATAGAGTCGACTCTTTGGTTTTTTTGTACCTAAATTTAAAAGGAGAAGTTATATGGAAGAATTTTCTAGGTTTATACAATTAATTGGTAATGATAAATTTAATATTTTAAAAGATAAAAAAGTAGTAATTATTGGTATAGGTGGAGTAGGAGGATATGCTTTTGAAGCCTTAGTACGAGGGGGTATTTCTAATATAACAATAGTAGATTATGATATAATAGATATAACTAATTTAAATAGGCAAGTAATAACTAATATTAATAATATAGGTAGATATAAAGTAGATGTTGCTAAAGAAAGAGCATTAGAAATAAATAGAAATTTGAATATTAAAGTAATAAAAGAGAAATTAAATGAAGAAAATGTAATAGATATAATTAAAGGTAATGATTATATTATTGATGCTTGTGATGATGTTAAGGCTAAGAAGTTAATTATAAGAAATGCAATAAATTATAAAATTAAATTTATTTCTTCAATGGGTACTGGTAATAAGTTTAATCCAGAATTATTAAAAATAACTGATATAAGGAAGACAACTTATGATAAATTAGCTAAAAAAATTAGAACCTGGGTAATTAAAGAAAAAATAAAGGGATCTATTTATGTAGTATCTTCTACGGAAGAATGTAAAAAATGTAATAATGTAATTGGTTCTACTAGTTTTGTTCCAGCTATATCTGGAATGTTATGTGCAAGTTATGTAATCAATGACATTTTAAATAATATAAAATAATATAATTAATGGGGAGTAGTGGATAAAATGTATGAATATTATATTGTAAGTATATATGATGGTAATATAGATAAAAAAATAGTTAAAATAGATAAAGATTTTGTTTATTTTGATAATAATTATATAAGTGATTATATGATTATAAATGAAGAGAATATTAGAGTAAAAAGATTTAATAATCCAATATTTAATAATAAGAAGAATTTTAAATATGATATAAATAAAATAACTATAGAAGAATATTTACCTGATATACAGCTTGTATCTTATTTAATGGATAATTTAGGTAAAGAAAATAAGATTAAAATTAGAAAAAAATAATATGCATTTGCTACTCGCATTATCGGTAGGAGATGTTAAAAAAACTAATAAGTTACATGAATTTATTAGTTTTATTTTATATATCTTTTAAACTACAACAGCATAGCAAAAAATATAATAATAATTATTTTCTTAAATCATCTATTTTTTTTAATACTTCTTTATATTTTAATTCATTAATATTATTTTGTGGGTTATAATATTTTCTGTTTCTAATATTTTCTGGTAAGTATTCTTGTTTAACAAAATGATTTGGATAATCATGAGGATATTTATAATTAGGTGAGGTTGTTTTAATGTGTTCAGGAACATTGCCACAGTGGACACTAGTAACATCATTTAAGGCATTATTAATAGCTAAAACCGCACTGTTGGATTTTGGAGATAGAGCCATTTCAATTACAATACTTGCAAGTGGTATTCTAGCTTCGGGTAGTCCTAATCTAAGTACAGCATTTATCACAGCATCTAACTTAGGACCAATACTAGGATTAGCCAGTCCTATATCTTCATAAGCAATAACGGATAGCCTTCTTATGATAATATCTAAATCTTCTGCATTAATAAGTCTAGCAAGGTAGTGCAAACTAGCATTAACATCACTACCACGAATTGATTTTTGGAAGGCACTTATTACATCATAATAGCCATCTTCATTTTTATCGTGAAATATATTAGGTTTATTACATATATTTTTTAATAAATCAATGTCTATTTTTTTATCACTTGAGGCATAATATGCTACTTCTATTAAGTTATAAGCAAACCTTAAATCACTAGAAGATACTTTAACAATATAGTCTATTGCTTCATCATTTAGAGTAAGTCCTTCTAAAACATTTTTATCTATTAATCTTTTAATTCCTTTTCTTATATCATTATCACTTAATTCTTTTAATTCATATAATTGGCATCTGCTTCTAATAGCAGGATTAATGGCATGATAAGGATTAGATGTTGTCATACCTATCAGGGTAATTAAACCACTTTCTAAGAATGGTAATAATAAGTCTTGCTTATCTTTATTTAATCTATGTATTTCATCCATAATTAAGATTAAACCATGATTCATTTTAGCTTCTTCGACAGCTATGTCAAAGTCTTTTTTATTGTTGATCACAGCATTTAATACTTTATATCTAAGTCCTAATTCATTTACAATCATTAAAGCAATCGTAGTTTTGCCAATACCAGGTTTACCATATAAAATCATAGAAAATAATTTCTTATTTTTAATTAAGTTATATAATACTTTATCTTTTCCTAGTAAATGTTCTTGGCCTATTACTTCTTCTAGGGTGTTAGGTCTTAGTTTTATTGCTAATAAATCGTTCATAAAATTACTTCCCATCTATAAATAATTTTACCATAAATAAAGCAATTGTGCTATAATTAATTTAATTATTAAAAAGGCTCAATAGGAATTATTTATTTCTACTCAGCCTTTTTTATATATTTTATTTTTATATTTAAGATTTAAAATTATTTTAGGATATAACAAGTGTTTTTACCATTTCCTTTTTTGCTAATAATGTTTTTGTTTAACATTTTATACGCACTTGTTTTAGAAATTTAAGTTGATTCGTTCACATTAAGTTTTGTTTGTTATAATTTAATTAAAAAATAATGACTTTTTATATTTTTTTTGATACAATTAATTTGAGGTAAGGTAGAATGTATGTTAAAAAAATATTGTAAACTTAGTGATAGTAATTTTTGTAATATGAATTATATTGTTTATTCTCCAAAAGGAAAAGTTAATAATTTGCCATTGTTATTATTTTTACATGGTATTGGAGAAAGAGGTAATAGAGTAGAAGATGTAGAGAAATATGCTTTGCCAAAATATATGAATAAGTTTGATATACCTTATATTGTTGTTGCACCACAATGTACTGATAATAATTTTTGGGATTATCATTTAAGGGAAGTAGAAAAAATTTTAGAAGAAGTTTATAAAGAATATAAATATGATAAAAATAGAGTATGTATTTTAGGATGTAGTATGGGAGCATTTGGTGCTTGGAATTATATTATGTCTAGACCTGAGCTATTTAAAGGTATAGTATCTGTATCTGGCGGTATAATGCTACCAATTGATAAAACTTTATTACCATTAAGGGAAAAAGCAATTTTAATATATCACGGAAGTGATGATGACATAATTGATGTTAATGAAAGTATACAAGCTTATAATAAACTTAAAAATGTTGATTCAAAAAATATAGAATTAAAAATTATAGAAAATGATAATCATTTTTTAACTTCTCATGCGTTTAAAGATAATTATTTGTATGAGTGGTTAGAAAAGAATATTTAAGTAGGTGAATAAATGAGAATAATTAGTATTGGAGATTTGGTAACAGATTTTTATTATAAAAATGGCAAATTAGTAGGATTAAATGGTGGAATGACTTCTCATAATATAATTGCTAATATTGCTAAATTAGGCTTAGAAACATCTGTTTATGGGGTGATGATATGGCAGGTACTATAGCAATTAACAGCCTAAAGGAAGTTGGGACAAACATTGATAATGTAAAAATAATTAAAAATGTAAACACACGTTGTTTTCACGTTTCATATCAAGAATTAAATGGTAAATTAGAGTTTACTTCAAAAAAAAGATGCCCTGTTTGTAATATAAAAAGATGGTATGAAGAAAGTAAAATAGAACCAAACGATATTTTGAAACAAATTAACACTGATGATGTTTTGATTTTTGATAATTTAAATAAGAAAAATCAAATTATTATAGATAATTGCGATAATAGAAAAATGTTAGATTTAGGACAGTATTTTGAATTAGATGATTATAGTGATAATGAAATATTAGAAAAAATTAAAAATAAATTTGATATTATAAATTTAAATGAACGAGTTGAAAAATATTTGAAAAATAGATTTTCTATTAAATCAATAGAAGATTTATATAATATACTACATCCTAAAATGATAATAGTTACTAGAGGAAAAAAAGGTTCAGATTTTGTATTTGACAATAATAAAGTTAATAAAGAGTTAAATAATCCAGAGATAGAAATTGACCCAACAGGAGCTGGTGATGCGTTTTTTTCAGTATTTATTAGTGAATATATAAAGAATGATTTTACTATTGATTCTAAATTTATAGATGTAACTTTC
>ERZ779673.816-NODE-816-length-12563-cov-2.273905_pt1 | contig 12563 bp, 6 predicted proteins | sample MGYA00511956_ERZ779673 | MGnify/ENA primary metagenome ERZ779673 (study PRJEB29588, sample SAMEA2152065) | human gut metagenome | biome: human gut; feature: human-associated habitat; material: faeces | place: Denmark | collected 2008/2010 ... | reverse complement strand
CGGAACGCGGCGGAAACCGGATTTTGCCCGGGATCTTCCAGGGCCACGGGGCGGCCTTCGTCCCCGCCGGAGCGGGTGGAAATATCCAGCGGAATCTTGCCGAGCAGGGGCACTCCCAGTTTAGCCGCTTCCCGTTCGCCGCCTCCTTCGCCAAAGATATGGTAAATCTTGCCGTCAGAGGGGCACTGGAAATAACTCATGTTTTCAATTATGCCCAGAATGGGGGTTTCCACCCGTTCAAAGAGGCCGATCGCCTTGCGGGCGTCAATCAGCGCCACTTCCTGCGGGGTGGTCACTACCACCACGCCGTCCAGTTCGGCCGTCTGGACAATGGTCAGCTGAATGTCTCCGGTGCCGGGAGGCAGGTCCAGAATCAGAAAATCCACATCCCCCCATGCCACGTTGCGCAGGAACTGCTGGACGTAGCGTGTCGCCAGAGGACCGCGCACCGCTACAGGATCGGATTCATTAATCAGCAGCCCCATGGAAAGAAGTTTCACGCCATGGGCCGTTACCGGGATAAATTCGTCATTCTCATTGGCTCCGGGGCGTTCCTTGGTGCCGAACATCAGGGACATGGAAGGGCCGTAAATATCCAGGTCCACCAGACCGACGGAATACCCCAGCTTGCTCAGGGCCACCGCCAGGTTCGCGGAAACGGTGGATTTGCCCACCCCGCCCTTGCCGGAAGCCACGGCAATGACGTGCTTGGCGCCGGGAACGGAGGATTTCCAGGTAGAGGGATCGTCATTGATTCCTTTTTTGGCTTCCGGAGCCTTATGCTCGATATTAACGTCGCAGTGCTTCACGCCGGGCAAATGCTTCATCACGCCGTGAACGCCTTCAAAAATGTAACGGGGAATATCCGCATTTTTGCTCTCAATCACCAAATCAATCGTGACGTTGTTTTCAGCGTCAATGTCAATCTTTTTCACCAGCCCGAAAGATACGATATCGCGGCTGAACCCCGGAAATTTTACCGTGGTCAGCGCAGCCCGTATCAATTCCGGAGTCAATTCCTGTTGTGTCGTCATATCTCTGAAATATTCATGGTTGCATCAACATTCCGGCCCCGCGCCTCCGGAATGCAGAATGCTCCGGGATATGAAAAAAGGGGACGGCAAAACCGGGAAGTAAAAATACTCCCTTTTTTATTTTTGACAACGCCTAATTCAGACAAAACGGCTTTTTGCCCGCCGGATTTGCAATGCCCCGGATACTAAGAAATGGCGGGACGGCCGCAGCCCCGCTATTGGTGAAATAAAAAACAGGAGGGAGGGGGAAAATTTATTCCCCCTGCTGCTTCAGGGTCTCCCGGATATCCTGGAGAGCGGCGATGAAATCATCCAAAATTTCCGCAGGCACCATAATCCGGTCCCGGTTGGAGCTCACCTTTTCCGTAATACGCACCACTTTGCCGCGCGCATTCTGTTTGAGATCAAGAAAGAACGTCTTGCGTTCCGCAATGATTTTTTCTGTACAAATAATATCGTCCTCCACGGCTGTAATCTACCTCTGGTTGAATGAGGATTTCAGGATAAAGCTTCCCCGCTGGCGGGTCAATGTTTTATTTATCCCGGCAGATGCGGCCGGGAAGCAAAAACCGGAAAAATAACGGTATTTTCCCGGCAGGGCATCCGTTCTCCGGGCAAACTGGCAGCAATCCAGCGTTAACTGCGGCAACGTGGTTGACCAACATGAATGGAGAACAGGAAAGAACACAGGAGCCGTCTCAAAAAAGGACACCGTCGCCCGAACCTGTTCACGAAGCTCATTGCTCCTCTTCCTGTTCATTTTGAGCCATTCAACCGACAGGAGGAACCTTTTCCGCCCTTCAGCTTCCGGCCCGCCCCTCGCAAAGGAACGGGAAGAAAAAGGAAAAGCCATGAGGGGCGCCCACGTCCCCTGGGAAGGAGCGCCGCACCTCAGCATTCCGCACGCCATCTGGCCTGCTCCGTCTTGTAGAGCTTGTACGTGACGGCGTCCGCCAGGGCTTCCAGGCTGGCCTCAATAATGTTGTAGGAAACGCCCACGGTGGTCCAGGTGGCGACGCCGTCCGAGGACTCAATAAGCACGCGGACATTGGAGCCGGTGCCGTTTTCATCCTCCGCCTCCGGAATGTTCGTCCGGGTGGGGGAAAGCACGCGCACCTTGTAGTCGATGAGGTGCATCTGTTCCAATTCCGGATACCAGCGCGTCAGGGCGCGGCGCAGGGCCCTGTCCAGCGCATGCACGGGGCCAAAGCCCCCGGCGGCGGTGTGCTCCACATTGCCGTGGACATCCAGCTTGAGGGAGGCTTCCACCATCATGTCCGGGTCCATTTCATGGCGTGAGGTCAGCACCACAGTGCGCAGGATGTTGAAATACGGTTTCAAGGCATTGTCCGGCATGTGCCGCAGGAAGAGCAGCTCCGCGCTGGCCGGGGCGGCCACGTAATCATACCCCAGTGCGGCATTTTTCTTCACGGCGGCGGAAAGCACGTCCAGAAGGGGGTCCCCCTTTTCCAGTTCAAAACCCAGGGTGCGGGACAGGGAAAGGATGTTGCTCCTGCCGCCCTGCTCCGTCATCAGCACGCGCTGGGCGTTCCCCACAAGGGAGGGGTCGATGTGCTCGTACAAAGCGGCTTCCTTCATGATCGCGCTGACATGCACTCCGCCCTTGTGGGCGAAAGCGGCGTTCCCTACGAAGGGCTGCCGCCGGAAAGGCGCCAGATTGGATACTTCCGAGACAAAGGCGGCAGTGGATTTGAGCCGCGTCAGGGAAGCGCCGCTGAGGCAGGAAAATCCTTTCATCTTCACCTGGAGGTTGGGGATGACGGAACAAAGATTGGCATTTCCGCAACGCTCCCCGATGCCGTTTACGGTCCCCTGCACCTGGATGGCTCCGCTGTTTACCGCGGCCAGGCTGTTGGCGACGGCCAGTTCACAGTCATTGTGGGCGTGGATGCCCAGAAGGGCATGCGGCAGGCGTTCCCTGACCGTCCTGATAATGGAGCTGATTTCCTCCGGCATGGTGCCTCCGTTGGTATCGCACAGCGCCAGGCAGTCCGCTCCATGTTCCCAGGCTGTCCGGAGCACAGCCAGGGCGTATTCCGGCTCCCGCTTGAAGCCGTCAAAAAAGTGTTCTGCGTCAAAAAAGGCTTCTTCCATATTTTTCTTAAGGAAGGAAATGGAATTGCCGATGATTTCCAGATTGCGTTCCCGGGAAATGCCCAGGGCCACTTCCACATGGCGGGGGCAGGATTTCCCAAAAACCGCGGCCACCCGCGCGCCGCTGGATATCAGGGCGGCCAGCGTGGGATCCGTCTCCGGAGTATGGGAAGGATGGTGCGTGCTTCCAAAAGCGGCCAGCTTTGCATTCCTTAGTCCGACACCTCTCATGGCGTTGAAAAATTCCGTTTCCACCGGATTGGCGCCGGGCCAGCCGCCCTCAATGTAATCCATGCCCAGATAATCCAGCTGGCGGGCGATGCGGACCTTGTCCGTCGCGCTCAGGTTGACGTCTTCACTCTGCGCGCCGTCCCGCAACGTAGTATCATAGAGAAAGATTTTGGTGGACATCCCCTTGATTCATACATGCAAACGGGAAGCCGTTCAAGACCGGGCCCTGGCTTTTCCCCTGATGCAGACACGAAAAGCGCAAGGCTTGAAGGAGAAACCGGCTTCCAGTAGAATGGCCGCCATGAGTTTACTCAGGCAGTCTCTTTATCTCCTTTTCCTCTTCCTTTCCGTGTCCCTTCCCTCCCCGGCGGCCATTTCCGCCCACCCTTTTCTGGACAGGGAGCGTCCCATCCGCTGGAGCCGGCTGACTCCGGACAAGCTGGAACCGGATATTCAGGAAGCCATGCGCCGCACCCGGGCCTCCGTAGAGGAAATCAGCCGCCTCCGTCCGGAGGAAATGACGTATGAAAATACATTCGGAGCGCTGGAGAAAAGCAATGGCCTCCTTACGGAAGGCATGTGCAAGGCCTATGTCCTGAAAAGCCTGTGCGACAGCGGGGAACTTCGCAAGGCCATGGATTCCGTGGCTCCTCGCGTGTCCGCCTTCCTTTCCTCCGTCACGAAAGACCAGGCCCTGTGGAAAGTCCTGAAAACCGCGGAGGAACGCCTGCGGCAAACCCATCTGACTCCCGAACAGAAACGGTACATGGAACTAAGCATGCAGAGCTTCCGGGACAACGGCGCTGATCTGCCGCCGGACAAGCGCGCACGGCTTGAGGCCATTGACAGGGAACTGACGCTCGCCTCCCAGCGTTTCAACAATTTGTACATGGACGCCAGGAAATCCTGGACCTGGACGGTGCGGGACGCCGCTCTTCTGGAAGGGATAGACGGAAGCGCCCTGCAACAGGCGCGCAAGGAGTTCCTGAGGCGCCATCCCGGCCAGTCCGATCCGGGCTGGACGTTTACGCTGGATTCCGCGGCTTCCGCCCGGGTCATGGAAAAAGCCCGCCGGGAAGAATGCCAGAAGGATTTATGGGAACACCGCCAGTCTCTGGCTACGGGAGCATGCGACACGGAACCCGTCATCAGGGAAATCCTTTCCCTGCGCCGTGAAAAGGCGCATTTGTGCGGATATAAGGAATACCCGGATTACGCCCTGCGCGAGAGCATGGCGGAAAATGGGGAAAACGCCATAAAGTTCGTCAATGAGCTGCTGGACAAGATCAAGGCCCCCTTTTTCCGTGAAATGGAAACGCTCCGCAGCCTGAAAGCCCGCCTTACGGGGCAGGAAAACGCCCGACTGAATCCCTGGGACGTGGCCTATTACGCCAATCTCCGGGCAGAAGAACATTTCCGGCTGGACCAGGAAGAACTGCGCCGCCACTTTCCCCTTCCCCGCGTGCTGGACGGCCTGTTTTCCCTGGCGGAGCGGCTATACGGCATCCGCGTGAAGGAGATTCCGACGCGGCAGTCCCTCTCCGGCATCCCGGCAGGCGAATCCGCCGGAGCCGTGGAAGTCTGGCATCCGGACGTGCGCTTTTTCACGATTGACGACAGCAACGGCGACCGACTGGGTTCCTTTTACCTGGATATTTTCTCCCGTAGCAATAAACGGGCCGGAGCGTGGATGAACACCCTGGATACGGGCAGCCCGTCCACGCCGGAAACCCCGGGCAAACCGCGCCTGGGCATGGTCTGCCTCAATATCCATCCCCCCTCGGCAGGAGACACGGTGACACTGTCCCACCGGGAAGTCAGGACTTTATTCCATGAGTTCGGCCACTTGCTGCACCTGATGTTTACCAGGGTTTCCATTCCTTCCCTGGCGGGAACCAGCGTGCCGCGGGATTTTGTGGAAGTCCCCTCCCAATTCATGGAAAACTGGTGCTGGCGGCCGGACGTGCTGAAAAGCTTTGCGCGTCATGAACAAACGGGATTCCCCATTCCGGAGGAAATGCTGAACGCTCTAGACGCCTCCCGCGGCAATACGCCTGCCCTCGCGCTGGCCGGGCAGCTCCTGTACGCAAAGATGGACCTGGCCGTGCATTCGGAACCGGAACGCTACTCCGCCGGCTCTCTCGATGATGTGGATTCCTCCGTAGCGGGAGATATGGATTATTTCAAAGATTTCAAAAGAGCCGGCAAGCTGCGCACGGCGCGTCACTTGTTTTCCTCTCCTGCGGGCTATGCCTCCTTTTATTTCTCCTACCAATGGGCGGAAGTTCTGGACAAGGATATTTTTGAAGCCTTTGAACGGGCCGGAGGACCGGACAGGGAAACGGCAGGAAAATTCCGGAAAACCATTCTGGAAAAAGGCTATGCGGTCCCGCCCATGCGGCAGTTCATGGATTTCATGGGAAGAAAGCCGCGCATGGACGCCATGCTCCGCAAGAGGCGGCTGGCATCCTGAAATAAAGGAGCCCCAAACCGCAGCAGCCGCTTCCAAGCGGTACCGGGACAAATCACATATTATACATTTGTTTAATTAAATTATCCTTTCATTATGCAAAGGTTACAGATATTTTGCAGAATTCAGAACACATCTTTGCGTTGACTTTGCAAGAAAAAGAAGAGAAAATTCTTTCGCTTTGCCGCATCTTCCGGCACCAGCCGCAACCAACCGCATTCATTTATGTATAATAAGCCTTTGACGTTTGCCGCAACAACCCTGCTCCTTTGCTCCCCGGTGATGATATTAACTTCCTGCGAAGGGGAAAAGGATTCCGCAGCCCAGGCGCCGGCGCTCGTTCCCGAAGTGCAGGTGACCAAACTGGTCACGAAGGATGTTCCCATCAGGCAGGAATGGGTGGGCACCCTGCGCGGCACGGAAGATGCCGAAATCCGCTCCCAGGTGACGGGATACCTCCTTTCCAAGGATTACCGGGACGGCGCTTATGTCAAGAAGGGCCAGGTGCTTTTCCAGATTGATCCCCGCCCGTTCCAGGCAACGCTGGACCAGGCCCAGGGGAGATTGGAACAATATGAAGCCACGCTGAAAAAATACAAGCTGGACGTGGAACGCTACACCCCGCTGGTGAAAACCGGCTCCGTCCGCCGCAAGCAGCTGGACGACGCCCTGCAGCAGGTCCAGGAAACGGAAGCCGCCATCGCCACGGCAAAGGCCCAGGTGGATGAAGCAAAAATCAATCTTAAATTCACCACCATTACAGCCCCCATTTCCGGTCTGGCCGGCCTGGCAACCCCTTCCATCGGCAACCTGCTGACGCCCTCCAGCCCCACGCCGCTGACCACCATTTCCTCCATTGACCCCATCCGGGTGGATTTCTCCGTGACGGGAAAACAGGTTCTCAGCCGTCTGATGGATGGAACCGTGAATGTGAAAACCGGGCGCATGGGAGACATGCCGGATTTTGAACTGATTCTGGAAGACGGCTCCGTCTTTGAAAAGAAGGGGAAGGTGGTTTCCGTGGACAGCGAGGTGAGCCGTTCGACGGGCACCGTCAATTTCATCGGCCATATTCCCAATCCGGATCTGAAATTGCGTTCCGGAATGGCGGTGCGCGTGCGCGCCGTGACGGGTACGGAGAAGGATGCCTCGCTGGTTCCCGCCCGCGCCCTGCTTTCTTCCATGAACCACCGCAATATCATGGTGGTGGCTCCGGACGGGACGCCGCGCCGCATTGACGTGCAGCCGGGGGAAACCGTAGTCCTTGACATGCCTGACGGCAAGGGCGGCACGGCCCCCATGCTGATGCAGATAGTGACGGGAACGGTCAAGCCCATTCCGGAATCTCTGAAGGAAATAGGATACGGAAAGCCGGCGGATGCTCCCGTCATTGTGGAAGGCGGCATGATGGCCGCCCAGTATTCCAAGGCGAACAGCCTGATGCGGGAACATGGTGCCACGGAAGGGTTCGGGACGGTTGTCCCCGTTCCCTTCATCTATACCGCCCCTGTTTCCTCCACTCCTTCCGTAACTGCCAAATAAGCCATGAGTGCGTTTTTCATCAAGCATCCCGCAATCGCAGCCGTGATTGCCATTGTGACCACGCTGCTGGGGCTGGTCTGCATGTTCAACCTGCCTATTTCCCAGTATCCGGAAATCACGCCGCGCACCATCCAGCTTCAGGCCATGTTTCCGGGGGCCAGCGCGCAGGCGGTGGCGGATTCCGTGGGCAGCCCCCTGGGACGCCAGATTTCCGGCGTGCAGGTCATGGACTACATGACGTCCGTTTCCTCCAACAACGGCGTGTATAACCTTTCCGTCATTTTTGAACCGGGTTCTGATACGGATATTGACCAGGTGCTGACCAATATGCGCTATGGGCAGGCCTCCTCCCAGCTTCCGCAGGAAGTTCAGAGCACGGGCGTGACCATCAAGCAGCAGCCGGGGCTTCCGCTGATGATTTATTCCCTGACATCCCCGGACGGCAGTTATAATTCCGTGGATTTGGCGAACTATGCCCAGGTGAAGCTGGTGGATGAACTCAAGCGCGTGGAGGGCGTGGGGGAAGTTCAGGTGTACGGCGCGGGGCGTTATGCCATCCGCATCTGGCTGGATACGTCCAAAATGACCCATTACGGCGTTTCCGTCAATGAAGTGCGGGGCGCCATCTCCGCCCAGAACACCACCAACCCCGGCGGCAAGATCGGGGCGGACCCCGTGCCGGACGGCCAGGAGCAGACCATTACCGTGCGCACTCAGGGGCGTCTTTCGGAGCCCCATGAATTTGAAGACATCATCATTCGCCAGAATGGGGATGAAATCCTGTACCTGAAAGATATTGCCAAGGTGGAACTGGGAGCTGAAGACTATTCCGCCACCGGCCGCCTGAACGGAGAAGTTTCCGCGGCTATCGTTATCTTCCAGTCTCCGGGTTCCAACGCCATCGCTACGGCGGACCGCGTGGAAAAACTGCTGGAAGCCAAGGCTCCGCTGATGCCGGAAGGAATTACCGGGCGCGTTTCCCTGGATACGACTACGGCGGTGCGCTATTCCATTGATGAAATCAAGCACACGTTCATGGAAGCCGTCATCCTGGTGGCCCTGGTCGTGTATGTTTTCCTTCAAAACTGGCGCGCCACCCTCATTCCGCTCATCGCCGTTCCGGTTTCCCTTATTTCCACGTTCTGCCTCTTTCCCGTCCTGGGGTTTTCTCTGAACACCATTTCCCTTCTTGGCATGGTGCTGGCCATCGGCCTGGTTGTGGATGACGCCATTGTGGTGGTGGAAGCCGTGCAGGAGCACATAGACAAGGGGCTCAATCCGCGCATGGCTTCCTTCGCCGCCATGCAGGAGGTATCCGGCCCCGTCATCGCCATTGCCCTGGTACTGGCGGCGGTGTTCCTGCCTTCCCTGCTGCTGGAGGGCATCACGGGAACGCTGTTCAAGCAGTTCGCCGTGACCATCGCCATTTCCATGCTCATTTCCGCCTTTAATGCGCTGACGCTTTCCCCTGCCTTGTGCGCCCTGTTGCTGAAACCCCGGAATGCGGGCAGGAAGAGCCTCTTTTCCCCATTTCACCGTTTGTTCAACCGGTGTTACGGACGTGTCTCCAACGGCTATACCCGCATGTGCGGAAGCCTGGCCCGCAAGCTGGCGATTTCCATCCCCCTCCTGTTGTTATTCTGGGGGGCGGTAGCTCCTGTGGCGGAGCGCGTTCCCGGCGGCTTTCTTCCGGATGAAGACCAGGGCTTTCTGCTGGCCTGCCTGATCCTGAAGCCGAATACCTCCCTGCAGGTTGCCTATGAACAGGACAAAAAATTTGAGGCGGCCCTCCAGGATCCCGCCGTGAAGAACCTTACTACCGTGGTGGGGCTCAACATCCTCAACAGCGTGCAGACTCCCGGCGCCTGCATTGCCTACATTGAGCTCAAGGACTGGAGCGAACGGCCGGAAACCTCCGCGGAGCTGGCCGGAAAGCTTCAGGGAAAGCTGGCCCAGGCCGGCCTGGACGGCATGGCGATGGTGCTGGAACCTCCCGCCATCCCCGGCGTGGGAACCGCCAATGGGGTTACGATGGTTCTGGAGGATCTGGAAGGGCAGGGCGTAGCTTATCTGCATGAGCAGGTGCAACGGTTCCAGGAAGCGGCATCCCGGCGTCCGGAAATAGCCTTGTGCATGGACATGATGATGGCGGACATGCCGCAGAAGTACGTGAACCTGGACAAGGAAAAATGCAAATTCCACAAGGTGGATATTGACGCGGCCAACGGAATTCTGGCCTCCTACAACGGTTCCTCCTTCATCAATTACTTCAATGCCTTCGGTCAGCAGTGGCAGGTGTATATCCAGGCACAGGGCGAAGACCGCGCCAGCCTGGAAAAGATGGATGGCTTCTTTGTCACGAACGCGGACGGAGCCCGCGTGCCTCTCTCCGCCCTGGTGAACATCAGGGAGATAGAGGATACGGAATTCGTAATGCACCATAACATCTACAACGCCGCCAAATTGAACGTGATGCCCCGGCCCGGCCACTCCACCCAGCAGGTGAGGGATGCGCTGGAGGAAGTGTTCCATCAGACGATGGATCCTACGAAGGTTGGCTTCGACTACCAGGACATGAGCTTCCAGGAAAATAAGGTGCGCAACAGTATTGGGCTGGGGGCCATCTTCACCATGTCCGCCGTTTTCGCCTTCCTTATCCTGGTGGCGCTTTATGAGAAATGGTCTCTTCCCCTGGCGGTTTTCCTCACGGTTCCCATTGCCGTGCTGGGGGCCTATGCCGGGTTGTTCTGGCAGGGCATGGAGCTGACGCTCTACGCGCAGATCGGTCTGGTGATGCTGGTGGGTCTGGCGGCCAAGAACGCCATCCTCATCGTGGAATTCGCCAATCTGGAGATGCAGCGAGGCAAGGGCTTGATGGAGGCTACGCTGGCTGCCGCGCGTCTGCGCCTGCGTCCCATTCTGATGACTTCTCTGGCATTCGTTCTGGGATGCATCCCCCTGATGCTTTCCTCCGGTTCCGGAGCTCTGGCGCGCAACGCTATCGGTACGGTGGTGGTGATTGGCATGGGGGTGGCTACACTGGTGGGCGCTTTTCTGATTCCATGTTCTTATGTGTTCATCATGAGATTATTCCGTATTAAATTCTCCCTGAATGATCTGAAGGAGGATCCGGATGAAGTAGGAGCCAGGAAATACCTGGCCGCCCATACGAAAGACTGATGTTTTACAGATTGTCCTGTTCCGGCGCTGACCATCCAGGGCAGCGCCGGAGCTTGCTTTCGGAGCCGGAGGGGAGTATTTTCCTGTCCGGACGCCGGGAGTAACGCCGGGTCATTTTAAGGGAATGAATGAGTACCGGCAGATAACTGAAGCTTTTCAGGAAAACTTCCGTAACTACGGAGAATTGGGCGCCTCCGTTTCTGTCTGGAAGGAAGGAAGGGAAATCGTTTCCCTGCATTCCGGGTTTGCCGCAGCGGATAAAACGCGTCCATGGACGGAACATTCGCTGGTGCCCGTTTACTCCGCCACCAAGGGAGCCGCATCCGCCGCCCTTCTGCTGGCCCTGCACCAGCAGGGAGCTTCGCCGCAGATGAGCATGGGGGAACTGTGGCCTGAATTCCCGCTGCCCTATGCATCCATCGCGCAGATGATGTCCCATCAATGCGGTTTGGCGGCTTTTTCCCGGACGGCAAGCGTGTTTGACCATGAGGATTGCGTGCGCGCCCTGGAGGAAACCGTTCCGGCGTGGCAGCCGCCGGAACACGGCTACCATCCGCATACTTACGGAGTGATGCTTGATGAACTCATGCTGCGGCTGACCGGGGAACGCCTGTGGCGCTACTGGGAGGAATACATCCGCAAACCGTTGAATCTGGATTTTTACATCGGGTTGCCGGAATCCGAATGGAACCGCGTGGCGACGCTGTATCCCGGCAAGATGGACATGTCCAACATGGGTACGCCGTTTTATCTGGAATACATGAACAAGGGCACGCCCGTAAACCGTGCGTTCAATACTCTGATAGGGCTGAACAGTGTGCGGCAGATGAATACGCCGGAAGCGTGGGTGTCCGGAGTTCCGGCCTTTGGCGGCGTGGCTTCCGCCCGCGGCATGGCGCAGTTCTACCAGGCCTGCCTGGGGCTGGATGAACTCCGGGTATTCCCGTCCGACGTGCGCGGCTGGATGCGGAACGTCGTCATTGACGGGCCGGACCTGACGCTGAAAACGCCCACCGCCTTTTCCTGCGGCTTCATGCACGATCCCGCAGACCCCGCCACGGGCCGCAAGCTGCGCCATCTGTTCGGCTCCGGTGGCTTCGGTCATGCCGGGGCGGGCGGTTCCCATGCCTTTGCGGATCCGGCCCACGGCCTTTCCTTCGGCTACGCGATGAACCGCATGGACTTGAACGTGCTGCCCGGCGTGAAGACCCGGAACCTTATCAGCGCAGTCATGAAAGAAGTGGCTGGAGAGTGTTCTTAACCTGAGCCCCGGCTATCTGTTCAATTCCATCGGAAGTTTCCGGATAGTTTATTCGTTCCTATTCTTGCGGCCTTTTTTAATCTGAATGTGGGGGGACAAAGAATGATTCTTCAGTCATTCCCTTGCTGCCCTGTCCCCTGTTGAAAAATCAGGGTTCCGTTTGCCGGGGATGGCGACCCCGGCCTTTGGAGGGAGCGGCTGGTTACCACCCTCCGCCCAGGGCGCGCGCGAGCTGCACCACGGCCTTGCGGATGTTCTGCTTCATGGTGACCAGGGATTCCTCCGAGCTGAGCCAGGAACGCTGGGCGGTGATCACGTTCAGGAAGTCCGTCTCGCCGTTGATGTACAGGGTGCGGGAGAGCTGGAACGCTTCTCTGTTGGCGTTGTTTTCCTTGTGCAGGTATTGCATCTGGGAGGTATAGCTGCCATAGGCGATCAGGGCGTCCTCCACCTCGGAGACGGCGGTAATGAGCGTTTTGCGGTAAGTTTCCGCAGCTTGTTCTGCTGCGGCTTTCTGGGCGCGTACCGTGGCTCTCAGGGCTCCGCCCCGGAACAGGGGCTGGAGCAGATTCCCTCCCAGGGACCAAGCGTTGTTGTTTTCCCTGAAGAGCTGGCCGAAATCTCCGCCGCGGCTGGAAAGGGAGCCCGTCAGGCTGAAGCGCGGGTACAGATCCGCTACGGCTACGCCCACGTTGGCCACGGCCGCGTGCAGGTCCGCCTCAGCGGCGAT
>ERZ779673.809-NODE-809-length-12653-cov-3.143753_pt1 | contig 12653 bp, 6 predicted proteins | sample MGYA00511956_ERZ779673 | MGnify/ENA primary metagenome ERZ779673 (study PRJEB29588, sample SAMEA2152065) | human gut metagenome | biome: human gut; feature: human-associated habitat; material: faeces | place: Denmark | collected 2008/2010 ... | reverse complement strand
GGCTTCCAATATCGACCGGCGATTACCGGTGAGAAACGAGAAAGACGAACTCGGAGAACTAAGCTTGGCCTTTAATGACTTGCTGGAACGACTGGAAATTTCATTCAACGCACAGAAGATGTTTGTCAGCAACGTATCCCACGAAATGAGAACGCCGTTGGCTGCCCTGATTGCGGAACTGGATTTAGCCTTGCAAAAGGAACGGACCGAAGCACAATACCGACAGGCCATGCAAAACGTATTACAGGATGCACGACGCATGACCAAACTGATTGACGGGCTCCTCAATCTGGCCAAGGCGGATTACCAGAAAGAGCAAATCAAGATGCACGAAATCCGGCTCGACGAACTGCTGCTGGACACCCGGGAACTAATCCTGCGGGCCCACCCGGAATACCACATCGAACTGATTTTCGAACAGGAAGATGCCGAAGACGACCGGATGATTACCGTCATGGGCAATTCCTACCTGCTGAACATCGCCTTCGCCAACCTGATTGAAAACAACTGCAAGTATTCGGAAAACAAATCCTCCTTCGTCCAAATCTCCTACTGGGACAAATGGGCGATTATCCGCTTGTCCGACAATGGGATTGGTATATCGGATAAGGAAAAAGAGCAGATTTTCACCTTATTCTACCGAGGGGAACAAGACAAACAGACAGAAGGACACGGCATCGGCATGGCACTTGCCCAAAAGATTATCGGGCTTCACCAAGGACATCTTTCCGTACATTCCAAGCAAGGAGAAGGCACAACCTTCACGATTGAGCTGCCTCATATCTAAAAGTTTCTTCTCCAGTTTCCACACCACACTCTCAGGAAGACGGCCGGAAACAACCGGCAGGATTCTAATAGTTTTCTAATACCACTCTAATTATCCTCTAACAGGCCCTGCCAGAAGTATCGCTTACTTTTGCCGTGCGAAAAGGAAACAGAGTAATCACCCTATGAATTCAGGTATTATGTGGAAAAGAAGAAAAAGTAAGGAAACAAGCACATTCAATGCTGAAAAGGTATTTTTGGCAGCGACTCAGCCTCTCAACGCCGTATACAGCTATTTCCAGACAAGCAAGGGCGGACTGACCCACGAAGAAATAGAAAACCGACAATTGATTCACGGAAGAAATGAGGTAGAACACGAACAGAAGAAAAATCCAGTTTCTACCTTCATCAAAGCCTTTATCAACCCCTTCATTGGCGTGCTGACCATACTGGTAGTCATTTCTTTTGTACTTGATGTCTTGCTGGCCAATCCGGGAGAACAAGATTGGACCGCCATCTTTATTATCCTCACAATGGTAATTGCCAGCACCATCCTCCGTTTTTGCCAGGAATGGAAAGCCAACGCTTCCAGTGAAGCATTACTCAAGATGGTGACCAACACCTGTTACGTAAGACGTGCCGGACAGCACGATGAAGAAATCAACATTGCAGAACTGGTTCCGGGCGACCTTGTCATGATTGCCGCCGGCGATATGATTCCCGCCGACCTCCGCATCATCGAAGCAAAAGACCTGTTTGTCAGCCAGTCTTCTTTGACAGGAGAATCAGACCCGATTGAAAAACGTCCGGAAGCCAAAGGGAACAAACATTGCAAAGGGAGCGTAATAGAACTGGAAAATATCTGCTTCATGGGTTCGAACGTGGTGAGCGGTTCGGCCACCGGCATTGTCATTGCCACCGGAAACAGCACTTACCTGGGCACCATTGCCCGCAGCATTGCCGGACACCGTGCCGCCACCGCCTTCGACAAAGGAATCAGCAAAGTCAGCTTCCTACTTATCCGCTTCATGCTCATCATGATTCCCTTCGTATTTCTGGTCAACGGAGTGACCAAAGGCGATTGGCTGGAAGCTTTTATCTTTGCCGTATCGGTAGCCGTGGGCCTCACGCCGGAAATGCTTCCGATGATTGTGACGGCCAACCTTGCCAAAGGAGCCGTAGCCATGTCCAAGAAGAAAACCATCGTAAAAGACTTGAATGCCATTCAGAACTTCGGGGCCATGAACATTCTCTGCACCGACAAAACCGGTACCCTCACCTGCGACCAGATTGTATTGGAAAAATACATCAATGCCGACGGGAGCAGCGATGAAAGCCGCCGTATTTTGCGTCATGCCTATTTCAACAGCTTCTTCCAGACCGGATTGAAAAACCTGATGGACAAGGCCATCCTGTCGCACGTCAAGGAACTGTCATTGGAATACCTGAAAGACAACTATGTCAAGGTGGACGAAATACCGTTTGATTTCACCCGGCGGAGAATGTCGGTCGTGGTAGAAGACCGACAAGGTAAACGACAGATTATCACCAAAGGTGCCGTAGAAGAGATGCTGGCCATCTGCTCACATGCCGAATTCGACGGAGAGGTACATCCCATGACGGAAGCCCTGAAACATAAGGCGCATCGTATCATCGAGCAGATGAACAAGCAAGGCATGCGGGTCATTGCCGTAGCGCAGAAAAGCTACCTCGACAAAGCGTGCGACTTCTGTGTGGAAGATGAAAAAGAGATGGTACTGATTGGCTATCTGGCCTTTCTGGACCCACCCAAGCCATCGGCAGCCAAGGCCATACAGCAATTGCATGAACACGGAATTGAGGTCAAAATCTTGTCTGGAGACAACGATGCCGTGGTGCGTACCATCGCCCGGCAAGTGGGTATCAACACTACCAACGCGCTCAGCGGCCCTCAACTGGCCGACTTGAATGAGGAGGAAAAGATGAAAGCGGTACGCGAGACGACCGTCTTCTCCAAACTGACTCCCGTGCAGAAAACGGAAATCATCACCCTTCTCCAAGCACAGCAAAATACCGTCGGCTTCTTAGGTGACGGGATCAACGATGCGGCAGCCCTCCGCCAGTCGGACATCGGTATCTCGGTCGACTCAGCCGTAGACATCGCCAAGGAAAGTGCCGACATCATCCTGCTGGAAAAGAGCCTGATGGTATTGGAAGACGGGGTACTGGAAGGAAGAAAGACCTTCGGCAACATCACCAAATACATCAAGATGACCGCCAGCTCCAATTTCGGCAACATGTTCAGTGTCATGGCAGCCAGTGCTTTCCTGCCCTTCCTGCCCATGCTTCCCATTCATCTGCTGATTCAGAACTTGCTGTATGATATTTCGCAGACCACCATCCCCTTCGACCGGATGGATGCGGAATACCTCCGGAAACCCCGGAAATGGGATGCCTCCGACCTGAGCCGATTCATGATTTTCATCGGTCCCATCAGTTCCATCTTCGACATCGTCACTTATCTGGTGATGTGGTTCGCCTTCGGCTGTCAGAGCATGGAGCATCAGACCCTCTTCCAGTCCGGATGGTTCATCGAAGGCCTGCTGTCGCAAACACTGATTGTACACATGATACGTACACGGAAAGTGCCGTTCATACAAAGCCGTGCCTCCTGGCAGGTAACCGGACTGACCCTGCTCATCATGGCTACTGGCATCCTGATTCCTTTCACCCCGTTTGGGACCTCCATCGGTCTGGAAGCTTTGCCTGCAAGCTATTTCCCCTGGCTGTTCGGCATCCTGCTTTCCTACTGCGTACTGACACAACTGATTAAGAACTGGTACATCCATCGTTTCACCAAATGGTTATGACAAAACTTATCAAATATCTACTGGTCATTGCAACGGTATCCCCCTGCCGTTGCTTTGCCCAGAAACTCCTGATAAATTATACCACTGAACTGCAGAGCGATTTCAAGAAAGGAGCCAACTGGGTGAATTTGTTACGGTTGGATTTTTCCGCCCCGCTAGGCCCGTCTGCCACCCTTGAAGCAGCCACCCTCAGCACGACCAGGAGCCAAGCCGAGTCTTTGGCCAACGATTTGCAGACCTTTTCCAACATCGAAGAAGACAATCATCCGCTTGCCGCAGCCATACTGGGCATCCGGCAGCCAATGGGAAACTCCAGCCTGTTCATCGGCATCCGCAACCTGAACGAAGACTATTTCACTTCGCCAGCCACCAGCCTGTTCACCAACAGCTCATGCGGCATCTTTCCCACCCTGTCGGCCGATTATCCCATAGCCAACTATCCGGTGTCTTCCATGGGGATACACTATGAGCTGCAACATGCTCAATGGAGCCTGCAAGCTTCTTTGTATAACGGAAAAGCCTCCTATCGCTTTACAGGAAAAGAAAATGTATTCCGTTTCTGCCCGCAGCACGACGGGATACTCTGTCTCACCTCATTCAACTACCAACATCATGACAGCAATTATCACATGGGCTTTGCTTTACATAGCGGGATGCATCGGAATTATGCAGAAGGAGATACGGAACAAGCGTCCCAAAAAGAAAAGAAAGAAATCCGGAAAATAATCTGGGGATATGCAGAACAGTCAATCACTCCCTGCCTGCAAATGCTCTTACAGGTTTCTGTCCAATGGCACGCCAGCCAAGGATGCAAACACTATGCCGGAGCAGGCTTTGTATGGCAATGTGGAAACACAGAAGGCGGACTATTCACCAATTACGCCCGGTTCTCCCATTCACACGAATGGGCCAGTGAATTCACTTGGAAAATTCCCTGCCTGGGCAAAGGGTTCATACAGCCCACCTTGCATCTGATTCATCAGCCGGAAGCACACTACCTGATTGGCCTGTTGCGCTTCGGGTACATGCTTCCGGCCCTCTGATATAGAATTATTTCACTACAATCTCGTCGGTAAACAAGAATCCACCGGCTTCAGGATTGATGTCGGCCTGTACACGCACGTAACGAGCCTCGCAAGTGCCCTCCCATGCATAATTCTGGATAGTCAGCTTTTCATCCGTAATCGGCAGTGTCGTCGTAATCGTCTTCAACAGCGTATATTCCTTTCCGTCTTCCGAAACCAGGAAGCTGACCTTCTGCGGCAGGAACACACCCGGACCTATCAACTGCATGAAGTCAATGGAAACCTGGCGGATAGACTGTGATTTCTCCAAATCCACCACCGCATCCATTCCCTTTCCAAGGAATCCCTGCCAGCGCAAATCGGTATAGACCCATCCCCCATGGATGCCGTTGGTCAAAGCTCCGTCTCCTCCTGCCGGATAAGAATCTGCCGCATAAGGCCGCAGATACTCTACCTTCTTGCCTTTTGCCAGATGGTTGTCGACACTCAGTGCCTCCGGACGGTTACCCACTTCATTCTTCAAGTCAAAAGTATGGTATCCCAATGAATCCAACACTTCCACTTCCTGCAAAGCCTCCGCATGGAAACGCTTCCAGTCCTTCCGCTCCGGGTTGGTCCAAGCCACCTCGGCCAATGCCAGCAAACGAGGATAAATCATGTATTCCGTATGTTCCGGCGTAGACAAATATTCCGTCCATACATTTCCTTGAACTCCCCACACACAATCCAGCTTATCTGCCGGGAAAGCCGGGGTTACAGGCTCATAAGAATATACCTTTTCCAACGGAAGATACCCTCCAATGGCTTCAGGCTGTGTGCGCGGCGCATCCTGATAACTGTCAAAATAGCAATAGGCACCCGGCGACAGAATCGTGCGCAGCCCTCTTTTCACTGACTCGGCTCCCTTATCTTCTCCGCGCCACACGGTCACAGCCGAAGTTTCATCCAACTCGCCAGTCAGTATTTCGTCCCAACCAATCATCTTGCGGCCGTTCTCACGCAAGAACTTTTCAATTCTTGAAACAAGATACTCCTGCAGTTCGCCTTCTTCTTTCATTCCTTCTTCCTTCATCCGTGCCTGACAGTCGGGACATTGTTTCCAATGGTTCGTGCTGGCCTCATCCCCTCCGATATGAATATATTCCGATGGGAAAAGCGCCATCACTTCTTTCAGCACATCGGTCAAGAAAGTGTAAGTCAACTCTTTTCCAGGGCAAAACTCACCCCCGGGCTTTAAATCACCCCCGCAGGCCAACTGCGGGAGGGCAGCCAGCACTTCCTCCGAATGAGCCGGCATCTCAATCTCCGGAATCACCGTAATATGACGCTGACGGGCATATTCCACAATCTCTTTCACATCTTCCTGCGTGTAGTATCCTCCGGAAGCCCCCGGAGCATCCTGCCGGCAATACGTCCGTCCGCCGTTCCACCAGCTTTTCCAGTCCGGGAAAGGACGATAAGACGTTTCACGCGTCAGTTCCGGATATTTCTTGATTTCAATCCGCCATCCTGCTCCATCGGTCAGATGCCAGTGGAAACGGTTCAGCTTGTAACGAGCCAATGCATCCAGCTGCTTCTTGACAAATTCTTTGGTATAAAAATGACGTGACACGTCCAAATGCATGCCTCGGTATGCGAAACGCGGTGCATCCTCGATGGTCACTTCCGGCAACAGGAAGGTATTGTTTCCCGCCGGCTGTACCAACTGATTTATCGACTGAAAAGCATAAAACAAACCGGAAGCAGAAGTAGCCTCCACTTGAATCCCCTTTTTCGTCACCTCCAACCGATAGGCTTCCTCCTTCATCTGCGACTGTTTCGGACTGAGCAATTTAAAAACGATATCCGTCTTCCCCCTTTTTTTATAAGTCAATGCGAAAGGAGACTGACCGACATATTTTACAAAATCTTCCTTATCCGCCCCTTTCAGGTTACATGAGAAAGAAGCATTTTTCTGAAGAACAAAATGACCATCACCCACCGACATCTGTTGAGGATAAGGAATGACATAACTCTCCGATACAGAAGAAGCCACGGCCGAAAACGCCATCGCCACAAAGAAATAAAGGAATAACAAGGATTTCATCTACAAAGTAATTAAAGGGTACACTATTAATAAGAAATTACCCAAGCATACATTAATTAGTAAACTTGGGTAACTTCTACAGTTCAAAGATAAAAAAATCTTTTCAAAGTAACATCATATAACCGCTGCTAAATTTTACCAACCTGGATTCTGTTTAATATTAGGCGCTTTACCTATTTCATCCGTTGGAATCGGTGACAAATAATGCTTAGGATCTTCAAATACAGGAGTCGGACTCTGACCCGCATAACGTTTTTCATAAATAGTTAAAGCTCCATCGGAATTGACTCCTACAGTCTCTTTCAGTTCCGCAAGTTCTTCTTCCGAATATCCCGCTCCTTCTATAATAATTCCCAAACGAGGTGCAGTCAGCAAATTACCACATTTCCAACGACGAATATCATCATAACGCACACCTTCGGCAAACATTTCAATACGACGTTCACGACGAATTTCTCGAATCAATTTTGCATTATCTCCTGAAACATTAGGATAAGCATCTGCAATTACAGGATCATCAAATGGTACAGCCAATTCTAACTTTTTATTAAATCCTACACGTTCACGTAACTTGTTAATAGTCTCATCCAAATCAGTCTGAGTAATCGTACCTAATTCTGCTGCAGCTTCAGCCCGAATCAACATAATTTCACCTAAACGGAATACCGGAGCATCTTCTGTTCCCTGATAATGAGATGCACTGTATTCAGCCGCATTATAAAACTTCACAATCGGATATCCGGTAGAACATCTGCTAGGATTGCCTGTATTAGTAACAGAAGCAATGTTGGGAGCCATGCCACCCATATAATAACAATGATCCGCATCACTCACATCCGGAGTTGCCGTTGTTTGCAACAAACGAGGATCACGGTTAGCCAGTTCAGCAATCAATGTAGTATGCTGTGTATGCCCCGGACAATTACACAAAGAAATCGGCAAACCTTTAGTAGCACACAAATAAGAATCTGCACAATTCTTGCTCATGCCCAAAGGAGTCTCACCCACAAAAATCTGACGAGTCAAATTATTACCTTTGTCAATTCCCGGATCGTACGCCTTCGACAAAATGACTTCCGGATTTGTAGACTGATCAGCCAAACAGAACAATTCATGATAAGCTGTTGCCGGATTGGAACCCTGATACAACGAATAACCATATTCAGGCTTCATCAGTTCACAAGCTGCATTATAAGCCTCTGTCAGGAACTTGTCGGGATCTTCAAGCCCATGATATTTACGCCAAGTACCTTCAAACAAACACATACGAGCCTTCAATGCCAATGCAGCATCCTTGCTGATGAGAGTTACATCGGTCTTTTTCGGCAGCCATTCAATCGCTTGGTTAATGTCTCTCAACATATTGTCCATCACCAAAATGCGTGAGTCACGTGCCTTATACATCTCTTCATCACCCGGATTCATCACCTTTTCAAACCAAGGAACATCTCCATAAGCCTTTACCTTATTAAAGTAATCCAACGTCTTAAAGAAAAGAATCATCCCTGCATACTTATGTTTTACCTCTTCACTTTCCGGAGACAGTTCATAATTCGCAAGAAAATCATTACATGCACGGATATTTTCCCAGTTCCACTGCGTGCCACTTGCACTGGAAGGTACCGTAGCCAAGCCAAAGCTCGTCACATTACGTTCCCACGGCAACACATCATCACTTGTGAAATCATCTCCTAACATTCCCCAGTCATAACTTTTGGGAGCTCCGTAACCCACAATTAATTTCGGATAAAAATCATTGCAATATTGCTCCAACGCAGTTGCATTAGCTGTCGTAAAGAATTGATCCTTACCAATGGCGTCCAATGGTTCTCTGTCCAAGAAATTACAACTAGACAATGCCATGGCAAACAGACATCCGGTCAATATAGATATTTTTTTCATAATCATAAATCTTTTAGAATGTGAGATTAATACCAAATGAATAAGAACGGCAGAACGGATAATTCTTCATATCCGAATTCAATGTACCTACCATTCCATCCGATGATTTCTGATATGTATTTCCCGTCATATCCGGATCTACATATTTATATAAACCTGTAGCTTCCCACAAGTTCTGTCCACTAAAGAAAATCTTCAACTGAGATACGCCAATCGGTTCCAACCATTTCTTCGGCAACGTATACCCAATGGTCAAATCACGCAAACGGATATAAGATGCATTCTGCAAATACTTAGTCTGAACCTGTCGACTACGGCCATTCCACAATGGCACAGGATAATATGCATTCGGATTTTCTTCTGACCATGAGTTATCCACATGATAATCATTGATTGCACTGTTCCATACGCCATTAAATCCCCAGAAGACTTCACTGCTAAGCCACAAATCACGTTTCATCACTCCCTCAAACAAAGCTCGTACATCAAAATTCTTCCAGCTCAATCCCAAATTGATGTTGAAACGATAACGAGGAGTTTCGTTTCCAATAACAGACTTATCACCATGATTGCTCAAGGTATTGATAGGCCCTTTCTCACTGTCACCTTCATTAACAACTCCATCCCCATTCAAATCTGCATAACGGATATCTCCCGGAATCCATGTATTCGAGATATAAGACTGACGGACAGACTGTTCTGAAGCCTCTGCAGCATCCATAATAAACCCATCGGTTGTATATCCCCAGATTTCGCCCAAACGCTTACCTACGTAAAGGTCGTTCAGAGTTCCTGTAGGATTATCATACTTTGTAATAGTAGAATAACTATCAGAAAGACCGATTCCAATATTATATTCCAACGGACTTCCTGCCACATCATTGATACGATCCGTCCAATTCAATGAAAGTTCCCATCCGTTAGTTCTCATACTTGCCAGGTTTTCTTTACCGCCACTCGTTCCCATTGTGTTAGGATAAGCCTTTGAAACCACCATATTGGTTGTGTAGCGTATGTAATAATCAAACGATGCAGTCAAACGGTTGTTCAGCAACCCCAAATCAAGACCAAAGTTGGCTGTAGTCACTTTTTCCCAAGTTACATTGTTATAAGCCAATGTAGCCGGAGTAATGCCTGAAGGAATTTTTCCTGAAAGCACATAATTCAGGTTTTCACTTCCAACAGTTCCTATGTAATCAAAGTTTCCATTCGTTACCTGGTTACCCAAAGAACCTACAGATGCACGTAACTTGAAGTTATCGAACAACTTACGAGCTGGTTCAAAGAACTTTTCTTCAGAAATACGCCATCCCAAAGAAGCAGAAGGGAAGAATCCCCACTGACTGCCGGATGCATATTTGGAAGAACCATCATAACGTCCATTCAATTCCACCAAATAACGTCCTTTATAATCATAATTCACACGGAAGAAAGCACCTTGGACAGCCCAAACAGTAGCAGCCTCAGACAGTGTTTCCTTATCCTTTGCCATATCAATGATGGGGAAATCATTTACATACAAGTTGGCAGCTACCCCATACATATCACTGGTATTTTTACGTTCCTGGTTATATCCCACCATTACAGAGAAAGAATGATCCTTAATTTGTTTCTTATATTCAGCCCATACATTCAGTGCTTCATAAGTATCATCATACTTTCTCAATCCAGCCTTATTAGTAGGCATTTTGGCTGTTTGCGAACCATCCGGATTCAGCTGATAAATCGTCTTTAAGTGTTCGCGTTGCGTACGGAAATAGCGGTTTCCCGTATAATCTCCCTTGATAGAAAGGCCCTCGAAAGGAGTGATATTAAATGAACCTGTATACCAGATATCATCATACACATTTTTCAAACGTCCAGCTTCCGCCAAAATACCAGCATAGTTATAGTTGAAGTTACTACCTTCCATTGCTGCGAAATGCTGTCCATCCGGCAAATAGATAGGAATAAACGGGAAAGAACGATATACCTCATAATAAGGAGAACTACCCATATAAGCCTGAGTATTGGGTTCATCCGATTCGCTGCGGTTATATTTTGCCCGGAATCCGATTTCCAACCATTTAGTCACTTGTGAAGTAAAGTTGAACGACATGTTGATACGCTTATAGGTATCTGTACCATAAGCCAGCAAACCATCTTGTCCTTTGTAACCGACAGAAGCATAGTAAGCATTCTTTTCCGTACCGCCTTGAATACTGGCATTATGCTGCTGCATGAAAGCCGCACTCTTATAAAATTCATCAAACCAATCTGTATTTCCAGCATAAGCCCATTGTCCCTTAGCCGTAAAAGCACCTGTTTCATCCAAGAAAGCAGACGGACGGCTAGGATCTTGACAATACGCATGTACGGCGTCCACCAATTCCTGACTGAAATAGCCGCTACCACTTGTATTCGTATTTGCTAACTGTACGGCATCAATCCATTTATCGGAAGAAATGCCATCAGGAAGACGTGACGGAGCCGACCATGAGAAATTGTTATTATAGTTGACGGTTACCTTCTGTCCTTTCTTACCTTTTTTAGTTGTAATAAGGACCACACCAAATGCAGCACGCGCACCGTATACGGCTGCAGAAGAAGCATCTTTCAACACAGAAACACTTTCAATATCCTGAGGATTCAGTAAAGAAATATCATTGGTTTCCACACCATCCACCAATATCAATGCCGAACCACCATTCAAAGAGGTAATACCACGTACATTAAATGTAGCCGTTGCATTCGGATTACCACTCGGCATCGTAATATTCAAGTTTGGAATGGCTCCTTGCAAACCTTGAGCCAGGTTGGCAATCGGACGGTCTTCCAACATATCGCCTTCCGTCATGGCAACCGCACCTGTCAGATTCACTTTTTTCTGCGTACCATAACCTACCACCACGACTTCCTCCAAAGCCTGAGAATCTTCTTTCAATGTAACGGACATGGGTTTTCCGTTCCATTTAATTTCCTGAGTCACATATCCAATAAAAGAAATTTGGATCACATCCCCCACTTTAATACCCGGTAAGGTAAACCGACCATCTAAATCAGTCACCGTACCAACCGTAGTGCCCTTTACTATCACAGAGGCACCAATCACACTTTCACCTGTAGCGTCTGTTACAACACCATTACAGTTTTCTTGCTGCTGTCCAACATTTATACCCAAACTTTCTGCAAAAAGCGGAGCATTCATGCAAAACGAACCACCTAACAACAGCATCAATGCGTTTACTAATCTAATTCTTTTTAGCATAACAACAAATTTTGATTTAGGAAACAAGGTTAGCATTACACTTTTATTATGTATCAGAAGTAAGGCTAACATTTACTTTACAAAAGTAATAAAATATAATTTAATCACAAATAAATCCAACTTTTTTTTAAAGTTCTTTACCTTCAAGAACAGGATAAATAAAAGAACAAATACAATAAAAAGATTTACAACGATTTAACAACAAACTACAAATTGATTTTTAATCTATGACTTTGAATTTCTTACCATGAACTCCTTCATTCTCAACAAAAAAATTATAATAACGAAAGGATATCTTTCCCTTATTAAGAAAGGACTATAAAGCACCATCTGTTTCGCTGCTATTCCCCAAAAACGCATTGCGTTATTTTTTCTACCGTTACGAATGACTCATATACTTCAATATCACAGTAATGTTTTTTAGTGAAATACGGATGCCCTCCAGTATTTCTTTCAACTGGCTGGCTTTCTGTGCATTTCCTTTCGCCTTACCCAATGTGGTATCCCATTTATCAGGTTCTATATCCAGCTTTGAGCTGAATTGAGAAATTTCACCGTTAAGCGACAGACGAATCATAATACCCGCTTTTCCTTCCTTGTTCAGATAGTTCTTTCTTAGATAGAACAGAATCTTAAATGTACTCTTACTCATATCCTTTTTTAATTTAGCTCCGTTACAGTGGGAGTAATGACTTCCCTCTGCAAAGGAATAATTAATAATTGGGTTACAAGCAGACATTTGAACGTCAATGAGCGACAAATCAAGGACTTACATCGAA
>ERZ779673.808-NODE-808-length-12657-cov-1.794239_pt1 | contig 12657 bp, 15 predicted proteins | sample MGYA00511956_ERZ779673 | MGnify/ENA primary metagenome ERZ779673 (study PRJEB29588, sample SAMEA2152065) | human gut metagenome | biome: human gut; feature: human-associated habitat; material: faeces | place: Denmark | collected 2008/2010 ... | reverse complement strand
AAATAGGTTTTTTCAATAATATTATTAGCTTCTAAAAAGTAAAATCCTATTTTTTAGGATTTTGCAAACTAATTTCTTTTAAACTAGAATTATCCCTTAAATAATAATTTCCAATAGTTTCTAAGTTGGGCATATAAAGTTGTTCAATAAGTTTATTATATGTTAAAAATTCATTCCCGACTTTTTTAACATTAGGTAAATTTATACTTTTTAATCTTTTCGCATTAAAAGCAAAACTATTACCAATAATTTCACATTTCGGCAAATAAATATATTCTAAGTTTTCACATTTTGTTAAAAAATAATCATCAATTTTAATTGTGTCCTTTGATGAAAAACTTTTAATACTTAAACTCCTTAATAAAAAGAATGAAGGAATTATTTCTACACCATCCATAACAACACTAATTATTTGATTATACTTATTTAACTGGAAATATACTCTTATATCATCTTCACAAATTATATATATACCTTTTGTATCTCCATTATTTTCTATTTTGATAGATTTAATATTACTAAAAACTTTTTCTGCAGCATCATAACAACTTTTATCATATTTTTCTAATTTTTTGTCTACCAAATCAAGAAGAAAGACATCAAATAGTATATATTTTTCTTTAGGAAACGACACCTCATTAAAAGAATCTATAATGATATTATCTGTACAATAATAGATATTATTACATTCAAAATTATACCTATAGTATTTACCATCATCTGTTTTTACATAATTAGGCATTTCAAAATCACTATATGCATTACTTTGTTTAATACCTAAACATTTTTCAAATGAATATGTTAAACCCTCAGCTATATTTTCTAAATTATTTTGATATGTTGCATCTGGATTATTAACTGTATGATTATATCTATTTTTAATAGATAAATAATTTGTGTCAATTGTAAACTGAAGTGAAAGTACACTTGTACCATATTCATCTTCCCTTTGTGGTTCACTTTTTCTTTTAATTTCTAAAGCATTATCTTTAACCGCAAAAAATACTCTATTAGTTTTAAGTCTATTATCATTAAATGTACAAAGTTCTTCGCCTTTTGCATAATACTTTTTATATGATAGTATTTCTTCATTAGTATGGCATTCTTTTAAAGTATAGCCTTGCTCTTTAAATAGTTCATAAGGTGATTTTCCTGTATCAATTATACTATTTGATTTTTTATCATACTTATTCATTACAAATCTTTGAAAGCTTTTAACTCTATCATATGTTATTAAATCATCATAAAGAAAATGGCTTTCTTTGAATAAGGAAGTAATAATTGAAACTAACTCACCTTCATTTTCTAAAATACTTGGAAATAATTCTCTACATAATTTACTAAAATTTTCACCATATTTTTTCTTTATAATTTTTAAATCACTATTCATAAAGCCCCCAGAAAAGTAATATTATTATAACATTATTTTAGAAAAAAGATAGTCCCTACTTTTTCAAAAGTCTTTTTGCAAGATCATATTCCTTAAACTCATAACATCTAGGTATATCGCTTACATCTATATAGCCATATAAATATAGATACTTATTAACCATTGTAAATAAATACTCTATTTCATCAGAATATTTTAACTTGCGATAATACTGCATTAAATAAAGCATTATTGAATTAGTATTAAAGGTCTCATCCTCAAAAGTTGGATAAACACCCGTTAAATCAATTATAAACTTTAAATATCTTTGAATGTCAAAATCAAGCTCAATTGGATTTATAACTTGAACACCTAAAAAATCACTTGCTATATTTCCATACTCTATTAAATGTGAAAGATTGAAAGGCTCATTATTTACTTTGAAAAAATTATCATTATCATAAGTAAATACTGTATTTCCACCACATAAGGCTTTTATATCATTTCCTTTTTTAGTTTTCATAAAAGGACATAAAACCTCTTTACCATCATAAAAAAGTTCAAATACTTTTTCTTTATTATAAAAAATATTAAAATTTAAATTGCTTTCTTCATTCAAAGAAACTGATGTTATAATACATTTTATAATTTCATATAAACTTTCATTTTCACTTATTGAATTAAAAAATCTATTATAAATATTGATATAAGTTTCATTTTTATTATACTTGCTAAAACCCTCATAATTAACATTAAATATTAAAGGTAAATTTTTATTTTTAAAATTTTCACATATACTAATTTTATTCATTAACATTCCTTTCTAATTAGCTTTCTTTCTAAATTATCTTGCAGACAAATATCAAGTGATGAAGTACACACAAATCTTTCATCCTCTTTGTCAGTAAATTTTACACTTATACCACCTTTTCCTTTCCAATTTAGTAAATTACCTGAAAAGTCATCTATTAAAATATTTCCATTTGGATTTACAACATCAGTTTTATCTAAAGTATTTGGAACGCATATAGTTTTAACATCACTATTTTTTCTTATATCAAATATTTTAGCACTCATTTCATTAAGTGAATTTATTTTTGTCAAAATACTTACATTATATTTATTTTCACTTATAATCTTATTTATATAATAATATGCTCGATTAAGTTCTAAAGAGATGCTTATCAAATAATTCCAATCAAGTTTTTCATAAAATTCAATTACTTTTTTTCTATCATTTAAATCAATATTTTGTCTTTGCATCATTTCATAAGAAATACTCATTGTTCCTCTTATCACCCCATCATAATCAATATATATATCTTTTTTCATAATTTCCTTTCTTTGTGTATTTTTTACACATTTATATTTATTAAAAAAGTGCATTATATTGCATTTTCTTTTTTAACATTCTTATTAAATTTATATAGTTTTGCTGGCTTTTTACCCTCGAAAACCTCGTATTTATTTGTATCAATAATTACTTTCTCATTAATAAGTTTTTTTCTAAAATTGCGTCTATCAAATTTTTCCTCGAGTACTATTTCATATACTTTCTGAAGTTCTGGAAGAGTAAAAACATCTGGAAATAAATTTTTTAATATATTTGTTTTTGTAATTTTATCTTTTAAAACATTTAATGAATAACTGATTATTTCATTATGGTCATAAGCAAGCTGCGGTATATTATTTATTGAAAAATATTCAGCATTTGATGTTTTTAAAGTATTTTTTAAAAGAGATACTTTTTTAGAATCAATTACCCCAATAAAAGAAATACCTATCATTCTTTGTAAATTACTTCGATCTAGTTTATCAAATACACCACACATTTCAAATTCAATATTTTCAAGGCCTGTTTTTTCTTTAAGCTCTCTTTTTGCACCATCAACTAAAAGCTCATTATTATAAAGCGCTCCGCTTGGAAGTGCCCAATAGCCATTAAAAGGATTATTGGTTCTTTTTATAAGAAGTACTTTAACATCACCTTTTTCTACAGTAAATAAAGTTGTTATAACATGAATACCAATATTTTTATATAAACTATTTTTTAACTCCACTACATCCTCCGTATAATTACATTATATGTGTATTTACTACACTTGTCAATAAAAAAACAAATTTTTATGATAAAGAATATAATTTACTAATAATTTCTTCCAGACAAACGAGTATATCATCGAAATTGATATTGTTTGCATAATCATATTTTCTTTGGTAACTTTTCCATCTTTCTTTTAATACACTACTATTCATAATTAATTCTAAAGTTTGTGATACATTTCCAGCATATTCTCTTTTTTTAAAGGTTACATTTATTGCTTGTTTTAAATGATTTATATTTATTTTATTCCAATCTTTTGTATAAATTAAGTAAATATCGTAAAAATCTCGCATTCTTCCATTAATTTCTGCCCTACTTAAAATAGTTTCAAATTTTTCTGCAAGAACAGTTTCAATATTATATGCCCACAGATTAATGTAACCATCTTTTAAAATTGGTTTATATTTATAACTAATTTCTTTTGGAGTAATAGGATCTCCACTTGCAACATCAATATGAAATTTTTCTTTAATATTATCTATTCTTGCCAGAAGTTCAATTCTAAAGCCACCATACTCATCCTCATCCCTTATGGGAGAAATTCCTAAAAATTCTATCTTTGCATTATCACCAGTTTCGATAGAAATTATTTCTTTAATCATATTAATTATTGCTTTTTCATTAAAATTAGCATTTCTAAAAGCAATATCAATGTCCATAGTGTTTCTACTTTCTACTCCAAATAATGTGCTTAAATAAAATCCACCTTTTAAAATAAAATTATCTTTATATTTACTAATTGATAGTCTTTCCAAAAATCTATCATACATATAAAGTCTAAGAAGTGTATTAAAATCAGTATTTTTTTCTTTTGAAATATTTCTAATCTTATCTTTCAACTGTTGACTATTCATAAAAAACCTCCATATATTGCATTACTTCTTTTTTAATTCCAAGTTTTTCAGCATATTTTGATAGTTTAACTAAATCTTTATCTTTTCTTTTAAGATACTGTCTTATACTATATTTAATATGTTGTGAATCCATCCTTTTTTTAGATCTAATAATATCGCAAATACATCTTTCAATATCATAAGCTTTTACCTTATTACCCATAGGCGTTTCTATTTCAGTAAGTCCTAGTTCATAAATATTTTTGTCAACATAAAAAACATTATGATTTTTAATTTTATAATTAAAATAATTATTCGGTACAGTTATATCATATTTACCATTCGGAGCTTTAATAGAAAGTCCATAAAAATAAAGAGCAGTCATATGTGAAAAAACTACATTTGGTAGTTCTAAACTAAAAACAAAATAAGTATCTTCGATTTTACTTGAGTCAATATAAATACCATTACCTACTTTTTCTATCATTCCTTTATTTTTCATAATATTAAGATACATTCTGTGAATTCCAAGATCTGAAAGTTCTTTTGAAGTAACATAGCCATTATTAATTTTCATAATAGACTCAATAATTTCTATATTACTTTGACTTTTAAATTCCTCTATTGTCATTCTTTCCATATTAAGCCTCCTTGACAAAACTAATGAAATTATAACATTTATCATTAGTTTTGTCAAATTGATAAAATTTATTACTTTTTATTAATTATTACTTATTTCCTATTAAAAATAAATTTATATTAATATTTTATTAACAATTACCCCGAACAATTACATATTATCAGTTTATTTATCAAAGGTTTTATCCATATAAAAAAGCACCATTATAAAATGATGCTAATTATTTATGAGATAAAGTTACATGTAAAGATAAGTCTTTAGTAACTGGAGTATTTTCTGCAATTGATTGATTATTTACATAGCCATAGCCTTCATAAGTAAGATTTATTCCTAAAAGTGTACATAAAGTTTTTACTTCAGTAATTGAATAACCAGTTAAATTAGGCATTACAAAGTCCTCTTTATTAGTAAGCAAGAATACTTTATCACCCTTAACAACACTAATACCCTTTAAAGGATATTGATTTATAATATATTTACCTGTTCCTAAAGTAATTACATTAATACCTTTATTTGTAAGATTTTCCTTTACAGAGTTTGTTTCTTTAGAAATATAGTTTTCAAGTTTAATTATTTTATTTTCTGATTCATAAGCATTTTTAGTAATATTTGCATAACTTGCTATTTCATCAACTGCTTTAGTAACTGCTCTTGCAAATGTACCCTGAGTTGCTTCGATTTTTTTAACCGCTGCATAAACTATATATTTAGGTTTATCGCTTGGGAAAAATCCTGCTACTGAATAAATTTGATCATATTCACCTTTTAGATAACCCTTTCCATTTGGATCAGGTATTTGTGCTGTACCGGTTTTCATTGACATTGTAACAGTTTTAGGTTGCCATACTTTCATAAGTCCATCATAGTTTGCACTATACATTAAACTTCTTAATTTCTGTGCTGTTTCACTTTTCATTTTTTGACCTAAAGATTCTATTTTACTTTCATATGTAGTTTTACCATCATAATCAACAATTTTATTTATAACATAAGGTTTAAGCATTACTCCATCATTCGTAAGCATAGTAAGTGCCTGAAGCATTTGAATTGGTGTGATAATAATACCACCTTGGCCAAATGATGCTGTAGCAACTTCACTTTCGTATTTAAATTTAGTTGTACCCGCAAGTTCACCAGATAAAGTTATACCAGTTTTTTGACCAAAACCAAACTTATTATAATAATTAAGTAATTTTTCTCTACCTAAATTTTTAGCAAGTATTGAGGCCGCTACATTCGATGAATACATAAATCCTGTATCAAAGGTTATTTCACCCCAACCAACTTTATTATAATCAGATATTACTACATCGGCTACTTCAATTGAACCTGATTTATAAGTATCTTGTCCATTATAAATACCTTCCTCCATTGCTGAAGCCCAAGAAAATATTTTCATCGTAGAACCTGGTTCATAAGTATATGATACAAGAGGATTTAAATAATTTGTCAGTGTATTTAAATCATTAGGATTAAATGTAGGATATGTACTTGATGCCACTATTGCACCAGTATGAGCATCCATTATAGTAAAAATAGCAAATTCAAAATTAGTTTTTTCTTTTAAATCATTGATAGCATTTTCCGTAATAAGTTCAATATTACTATCAATTGTTAAATAAATATCACTACCAGACTGGGCTTTTGTTTCATAATATGGTTTATTAGGAAGCATATAACCTTTGGCATCTCTTTGATAAGTAATAGAGCCATTTTTACCACTTAATAAGTCATTATAATAACTTTCAATGCCAAGTTCGCCTTGTATAGAACCATCATCGTGAGTTTTAGCATAACCAACTAAGTAAGAGGCAAAGCTACCCATTTTATAATATCTTTGAGTGCTTTCAATAAAATCTATTCCTGGAAGTTCTAAATCGACTATCTTTTGTTTAACAATTTCTGTTAAATTTCTTCCTTTTTTTCCAAATTCAACTTGGTAAGCCTTTTTATTTAAGTATTTAAGTATTTCAGCTTCATCCATTTCAAGTATTGGAGCAAGTGATGCAGCGGTACCCTCTTTATCAACTACATGCTGAGGATTATTTTCATCTACTGTTCTTGATGGCTCTAGATAAGCAATTAAAGTATAAGAGTTTACACTTATTGCAAGAGCATCACCAGCGGCATCATAAATTGTGCCTCTTTTTGCATAAAGAGTTTTTGTAACTGTATTTCTAGAGGCCGCAAACTTTTTTAGATTCATTCCATCTACATTTCCCGATAAAGAAACGTATAAAAGCCTTGCTATTGCAAGGCATAGTAAAAGAGAGACTATTGGTAAAATAAATTTATTAGGTTTTACAGTTACTCTTTTTTTCATATTATTTTACTTGAAGTATACTAGAGTTATTATATGAAAGTCCATATTCTTTAGCAACATTAAATATATTATCTATTGAAGCAAGCTCATCTATTTGCATAGAAAGACTTTCATTTTCCTCTTCTTGAGAAGAAATCTCTTTTTTAAGTTTTTCTACATCAATATTTGTTTTTGTAACTAAACTAGATGTATAAACATTAAGCATTGGAATAAGACATAATAAAAGAATAATTATGAAATACATAAATTTTTCACCCTTTAAAAGTCTAACTCTTTTTTGATTTTTCTTTCTCATCTTATATCCTTTCTACAATTCTAAGTTTTGCGCTATGACTACGAGAATTTTCATTAATTTCTTCATCTGTAGGCAAAATTGGTTTTTTATTAATAATTTTTATTTTAGGTTTATATTCATCAGGTATATCTATCATTCCTTTTAAAATATCATCCACTTCACTATATTTTTTAAATATTTGTTTAACAAGTCTATCTTCCAAAGAATGAAAGGTTATTACACATATTCTTCCACCCTTACTTAGCATATCGATTGCATCTGGTAAAGATTTTTCAATTACTGAAAGCTCATTATTTACCTCAATTCTAATTGCTTGAAATATTTCTCTTTCTGGATGATTTTTATAAAAATATGAAGCACCAACAGCTTTTTGAATAATGTCTACGAGTTCAAATGTTGTAACAATTTCTTTGTTTTTTCTTTCCTTACATATTGCACTAGCAATTACTTTTGAATATTTTTCTTCAGCAAACTTAAAGAAAATATCAGTAAGTTTTTCTAATGAATATGTATTTACAACATCTTTTGCAGTAAGACTATTTTGAGTGTCCATACGCATATCAAGTGGTGCATTTAATTTAAAAGAAAACCCCCTTTTTGCATCATCGATCTGAGGTGAAGAAAAACCTAAATCAAATAAGAAACCATCCACTTTTAAAATATTTTCTTTTTCTAATGTTTCCTTTAAGTTTGAAAAGTTTTCTTTAAAAATAGTAAAGTTATCACCAATTGATGAAAGTGCTTCTTTAGAATACTTAACCGCATTTTCATCTTCATCGAAGGCAAATAGTTTTCCCTTTTTATTTTTTTCTAAGATAACCTTAGAATGTCCGGCATAGCCAAGTGTACAATCAACATATGTTCCACCATCTTTAATATTTAGTCCATCAATAGACTCCTTTAATAAAACACTATAATGCATCTTTTTCATCAAATAAATTCTCCGCAATATCCGCAAGTGATGAAGCATTGTCATCTAAATATGAATTAAATGCATCTTCGTCCCAAATCTCAAGATGATCATTTACTCCAATAACTACGCATTTGCCTTTTAAACCAGCATAGTTAATTAAAGGTTCACATATACTTACTCTACCACTCTTGTCTAAACCTATATCAGAGGCTCCTGAAAAGAAAAAGCGTAAATAACCACGAGTATCTTTCTTGTTAAAAGGAAGAGTACTTAGTTTACTAACAAGTTTTTCCCACTCTTTATTTGAGTATACATATAGACATTTTTCAAGTCCTTTTGTAATTATAAAAGACTCTCCAAGTTCTAATCTATACTTAGTAGGAATAACTAAACGATTTTTTTCATCTAAATTGTGATGAAATTGTCCTATTAGCATTTTTATTCCCCACTTTCTTCCACAGTGTGCCACTGTCTACCATTATGATACTATAAACATTAAAAAAAGTAAATGTTTTCATCTACTTTTTTAATAAACTTAATCAAATTTTACATTTGTTTACAGATTAATTTTCTTCTTTTTCTACATTAAGTACTTCTTTACCATTATATTTACCACATTTAGTGCATGCTCTATGAGGTCTTAAAGTACTTCCACAACTTGGACATTTAGTTAATGCTCCAACTTCTTTTTTTAAATGAGTTCTTCTCATTCTCTTTTTTGTTTTACTTGTTCTTCTAAAAGGAACTGCCATATTTATTCACCACCTTCATTACTACTTAATACGCACCAATTATCTCCCTTTAATTTTTCAGCATCACACAAGGTATATCTAATTGGGACTTCCAATACAATATTTTGCCACAAAAACTCATTAATATCAAGTGCATTTTGATTTTTTTCTATAAAATCTGTAATTTCATCATCAATATTAATGTCATATGGGTAATCCAACTCTTCTAGTGAAACACTATCAAGTAACACCATTGTACCATAAATACGAATATTAATAAAGTATTCATCTATATCATTTCTTGTAATAAAACCAGAATAATTAACATCATCAAGTTTTTTAATTGGACTATTTTCAAGAAATTTTGCATCATATGATACTTTTCCAAAAATATCTATTCTATCTTTATAATTTAATGCACTTAAATCTAATTTCATTTTCATTTCCTTTCTAAAAAATTATATCATAAATCTTCAGATTATGAAACATTATCTTGATTTTTTATTTTTTATTTCATCTTTTAAAGTGTTAATCCATCTTATTAAAGGATCTGCTGTTTTAACATCATCAGGATTAAATATATATTTTGTAGGAAGAGGTTTTGTTTTAACTTCTTTCATAGGATTTCTACCTATTTTTTCCTCAACTATTTTAATTTTTTCATTAACATTATAAAGACTTATCGCGAATCTGTGAATTTCTTCTTTACTTTCAGCATTTGCTAAAGATTTTATTATCAAATTTCTAATTCCTATCAACTTATTTCTATATTCTTTTAAATTTTCCATAAACCCTCCGATGCATATTATATAATATTTATAATAATTTATCTACTTAATTTTTTATAAGCAATATCTAATATCTTTTCTTTACGAATAGTAACTGACTTTTTTAGAAATTCTTTTCTTTCTAATGATAAATACATAGTATTATCTATAATATCATAAATTTTATTCATATCTATTCTTGGATATATTCTTAATAGTGCATTATTTAAATCAAAAATATCTTTTGCATAAAATTCACTATAAGTGATTTTTTTATTTTCATATGTATATACTGGGTAAATACTATATGCTACATTTTTAAATTCAGATTCGTTATTTAATAGATAATTTATTTTTTCATCAGTTAAAAGTGGATGTAACGCTGAACCGCAATCATATACTGGTGCAAATTTAAGTGTTTCTCCATCATCAATTACGCCAAAATTCGATAAATGCCTATCAGTATTTCCTATTAATGTATCTACTACAAACATATTCCAAAAGTTTTCTATCATCAGTTTTTTATCAAAATCATAATTTAAATTATTAAATACTTCGTAAATATCAACGGTATTACCTTTTTCCCACAAGAGCCGCCTTACCTCTTGTCCATCACGATATATCGGAAAATTAAACTCTATCGACTTCAAAGGCATCTCTGACTCTCCATTAGGATATATCTGAATTTCCTTTATTAGATAAGTTATAAGGCTTTTCTTTTCCTCGTCACTTATTATATCATAGAGCTTTCCGAAATTCAGCATAAGCTTGTAAATATTGTCCAGAGTGATTGCTTCCATTTCGATAGAACTTCTTCTCAGCTTTGCATCTTCAATCCGTTCTTCCAACTCGACAATCGTATCATACAATCCATCAAGCCTTAATGTCATGTCGTGGATTTTTCTTTCTCTGAAACGAGCATCAATAGGCAGATTATCAATCTCTCGCTCCAGACGAGCTTTATTCAAATCTACTTCTTTCAGCTTGCTCTCATAATTGGCAAGTTCCTTATCAATAGCAGTGGTATCAGTCTGTACGCCAATACGCTTTTCTATCTCTTTTGCAAAATATTTATCACTTACCAATTCTTTAACAGCTTCAATTACAAGTGGTTCAATGTCTGTTTTTCTAAGCGATGCCTTGTAATCACAATGATGCCCTCGCTCCTGCTTGTTCCTACCGCAGATATAATAGTAAACTTCTTTGTATGTGCCATCTTTATTCGTCCACGCATGTTTATTCGTATACATTGAGCTTCCACAAACCGGGCATTTCAGCAGACCGGATAACAAATGAACTCGATCCCGCCCAATCTTTGACGGTTGCTTTACTCCGGTTCTAAGACGCTTGGCATGAGCCTTTTCCCATACCTCCTCACTAACGATTCCTTTATGCTGTCCCTCTGTCAGAATGTAATCGTCATTTCTTTTCATCTGGTAATCGTTTTTTGTGCCTTTGACTTTTTCCTTCGTTCTCCGTCCATAGGCAATTTTACCGCAATAAACTGGGTTATCCAATATCAGTTTAATAAAATGTCCTGTCCAATCCTCTAATGTGCCATTCTGCCTCGGAATTTTCCGTATACCTTGTAAGTTCAACTGATTCGCAATACCACCCAAACCGATTTCCGATGAAGTATATAATTCAAAAATCTTCCGTATTGCCACAGCCTCTGTTTCTTCAATCATCAGCTTGTTATCTTCCAGTGTATATCCGTAGGGAGCAAAGCCACCATTCCATCCACCTTGCCGTGCCTTTTCGCGCCGCCCGTTCATCGTCTGCTCGATAATATTCTCACGCTCAATCTCAGCCACAGCAGATAGTACAGAAATCAAAAGTTTTCCGCTTGTCTGAGAGGAATCAATCCCTTCTTCTATGCAAATCAGATTTACACCATAAGATTGAACCAACTCCAAAGAGTTAAGTATATCTGCTGCATTACGGCCAAACCGTGACAGCTTATACACTAAAATATAGTCAATGTCCAAGCCATCCTCAATATCTCTGAGCATTTTTTGAAAGGCAGGCCGTCCCTCAATGGATTTACCGGATTTACCGGCATCTTCATAAGTATCAACAACGATCATTTCCTCACGATCCGCAAATCGTGTCAGCATATTTTTTTGACCTTCCAGGCTGTATCCGTCCACTTGCATCTCTGTGCTGACCCTCGGATACAAAACACAGCGTTTTCCATATCGGTTCATAATTCATACCTCCAAAATTTACTTTTGGAAAATATCCTATGTAAAGCTGCGATTCTCACGCAGCTCCGTCAACCTCGCCCAGCACTCTCATACCATATTTCTCGATGATATGTGCCAGCGAAGTGATAAACGCTTCAAATTTTTGTTCCGCCAGAAGTTCTTCTGACCGGATTTCATCTGAAGGAATCAATGCGCTTTTATTCTGGATATTCTCCATTCAGAATCACCTCCGCAATTCCTAACGAAATTATAACTCTACTTGCACAGCCTGAAAATGATACGGCCTTTCGGCACTTTTATGTAATCCCCAGACTGCACAAGAGCGTCTTGTTTATGTTTTCCATGTCATCCTTGTTTAGATGACCAATATAGTTTTTTAACCTCGACTTGTCGATTGTTCTGATCTGTTCCAGCATAACAACAGATGGTTTCACCAAACCACATCTGTCATTTAAGTGGTAATGCGTGGGGAACT
>ERZ779673.807-NODE-807-length-12671-cov-1.773145_pt1 | contig 12671 bp, 12 predicted proteins | sample MGYA00511956_ERZ779673 | MGnify/ENA primary metagenome ERZ779673 (study PRJEB29588, sample SAMEA2152065) | human gut metagenome | biome: human gut; feature: human-associated habitat; material: faeces | place: Denmark | collected 2008/2010 ... | reverse complement strand
AGAAAAATAAGTAAAAGTAATACCAACCATCAAAGTAATAATTGTAAGAATTAAAACAATCAAATAAAATATATCATTTTTACTTTTACTCATATCATCACCTAGTATAATAATACCAAAAATATCAAAAAAAAGCAATATCAAATATTGCTTTTTAATAATTATTCTCCTGCAGCTACACCAGTAATATCGCCATTTGCTCCTGGTAAGTCAACATGAATTGTACCCTTAAAAATTGCACCTTGTTCAGCATTATTGTCTTCACCAGCTTCATTAAGCCAAACAAATAAACGATAATTCTTTGAAGCACCTTTTCCAGCAAGATCAGCAGTAGTATTAATATCACTACCAAGTAAACTAAATCCAGATACATCATATGTGCCAGCTTCAGCATTATAAGGAACTTTTCCTTCATATACTTGTGTTCCATTATTTGATTTATCATCAATACCAGTTCTATCATATAATGTAAACATTAAATTAGAAAATCCAACCTTACCTTCAGTAAGAGCTGTTGGAACAACATAAGCCTTTACCTTAACAGCATTTTCACTATTATTAGTTAAAGAAAATTCATAATAACCACAAGTAGTATAGTTATTATCATCTTTACATGTAGTATAAGGAACTTGTGCACCTCCAACTTCATGAGTAGTTCCAGCTAAACCTCTAGTTAAAGTTTTCATAGCAATTTCTCTAGTAGATGGAATCAAATTTTCAATTGCAATTTGATCACCCTCAGTATAAACTATTTTAACTGAAGCAGCACTAACATTTACAGCATCTTGTTTACTACTTGCATTAATTGAAAAATATGCAAATGATGCCCCAATTATAGCTACAATTAAAGTAAGAACCCCAATAACACCAAAAAATACTCCTCTCTTATCTTCTCTTTCCATAAATAATTCCTCCTCTCTTCTATCATAATAATCATACCAAAAAACAAAAAGAAAATCAATATTTTTTCTACAAAAAAAAGAAATAGTAACATTTATCTATTACTATTTCATAAAATCAATTAATTCTTCCTTCGACATATATCCAATATTTCTTTTAACTTCCTCACCATTTTTAAATAAAATAACGGTCGGAATAGTCATAACACCATACCTTCTAGCAATATCATTTTCCTTATCAACATCGACCTTAACAAAATTAATATTACTTTCCTTAGAAATCTCTTCAAATACTGGACCAAACATTTTACAAGGACCACACCATGTAGCATAAAAATCCACAACAGCAATATCCTTAATCAAATCATCAAAACCATTTTCATAATGAATTAATCCCATAACAAACCTCCTATTCTACTATTGACTTATCATTAATATGTATTTTATTCTTATCAACTAACTTTTTAGCAGATTCCTTAGTAACAACTTTCTTATCAATTAATACCTTTAATATCTCTTCATTTAACTGCTCATTAGTCTTATTCTTTCTATTATCTATAATATTATAAACATCACCATAAATATCAATAATCTCTTCTGATACACCAGATAAAACTGGAGTATTATTAAGAATAAAATTATTCATTTTAGAATCCTTCAAAAATGAAGAATCAAATATTGGTAACGAAACAATTACAAGTATTAAAAATAAATACACATACATTTCAATAACTCCCACTACAATACCAAGTAATTTAGATGGAATACTAAGTATAACAGTAGCCTTAAGTATTTTTTCAACTAAACCAGTAAGCATAAGTACAACTTTCAATACAAATAATAAAGCAATAAATATAACTAAAAAAGCAATGACCTCATAAAGTAAAATATTTAAAACATCAATACCATTAATAAGCCCAAAAAAATTAAAGAAAGGTAAATTTTCGTACATAATTACTGATATATAATTTTTAAGATAAAAAGCCAAAATAATAACTACAAACATTCCAATAAAATCAGTAAGTTTCTTTATAACACCAGCTTTAAATCCAGCTACACCGCCCAATATTAAAAGAACAATAATTATAACATCTACCACATTCATAGTTTATCCTCCTTCATAAATAATATGCTATCATTAAGCATTATTATTATTTTGATTATTCTCTTCATTAACAACTGTAAAAATCATACTATCATTATAATCAAAAGAATTTTCTTTATAATGAATATCAAATTGTTTCCAATTAGTATCTACTTCGTATGCAACATACCCTCTAGCCTTTTTACCAGGAGTCAAATCAGCACTCAAATATTGAACATTATCAACATTATTAATTAAAATCTTACTTGCAACCAAAGTATCATCTACATAGCCAGTAAAATTATGAATAGAAACAAAATTATTTTCATCATCAATATTCTCAACATTAAAGAAAAATACTAAATATTCTTTCCCTTCAGCAGGAGTATCAGTAAAAGCCTCTCCCTCAATACGAGGATAAATAAGAGCATCAGTTAAAGTGATTTTAACATCATCGCCACTTAAAGTATCACCTATAGTTCCCTTCATAGTAGCACTCTCTTCGATATATTCCTTAATATCAATATCATTATCTTTTACATATTTAAAAGTAACAATAGTAAGAACAGCAACTATAATAATAGGAATAATAATAACACAACCAATAACAATTAAAACAATTGCCCATGTTGGTAATCCTTTCTTTTTCTTGTCATTTCCATTTGAAGTATTTTTATTTGTACTTATATTTTCATTAACCATTTTCCCACACTTAACACACATCGCAGCATTTTCTGGAAGTTCATTTCCACAATTAGTGCAAAACTTTGCCACATCAATCACTCTCCTCTATTTAATTATATATCAAACACAAAGAAAAAGAAAGTATTTTCTTAAATATTTTCTTCTCTTATTTGTTCAATAATATTATGTTTTTTAATCTTACTAGTACTATACATCATTGTAAGAAGTACAATTACAAATACTGATACAATAGATATAATAATATATTTCCAAGGAATAATAATCGTACTTATACTCACCATATCAGCAAGAGTATAATGAATAAGCACTGTAATACCTATACTAACAGGTATAGCAAATATAAGTGATTTCATACCAAAAAATAAACTTTCAAAGAATAACATCTTATTAAATCCACCTCTAGTAAGACCAATGCTCCTAAGAACTGCAAATTCTCTCTTTCTAAGTGCCATACTAGTAGATATAGTATTAAATACTGAAGTAACACCTATTAAAGTAACTAAACTAATAAAACCATACATAAGTATTTTAACAACCAATATTAAATTATTAGTCTGTTTCATAGATTCTTTAATATTCATATAATTAACATTATTATATTTATCTAATTCTTTAGTTAATTTATCAATATTATTAGTATTATCACTTATAATATTAAACTGTGTAAAATCAGTACCACCATCTAATATACTATCATATAATTTCTTATTAACAATAAGTTTAAAATCATCCATATAAGAAAACTCTTCAATCAAATCAAAAGACTTATTAGTAACGAAAATATTATTTATATTCTTATTACAATATTTAGTAGTATCCACATTCTCCTCATCATCATCAAAATTACATATTTTAACATTAATATCTCCACTATTAATTACTGGAATATCATAATTAACTCTCTTATTATTACCATAACTTACACCCTTAAATCTATTAAGTAAAATAACACTATCTTTATCTAAACCAATTAACTTTTTATATTTATTATAAGAATTATCATCTAAAATATAGATAGAAATATATTGATATTTTAAATTATTTAAAGCCTTTATACCATCATCGCCATAAGCACTCTTATAAAAATCAAGATATTCATCACTATAAGTATAATCACCAATTATAGATAAATTACCAACACTATAAGAAACATATTCTTTAACATCACTACTTTTAACTATCTCATTAATTTTATCCAGTGCTTCTTTATTATTATCATCGCCAAAATAACTAATTCGATAATCATAAGGCACTTCACCCATCACACTACTAGCAGTATTTAAAGTATAATTCATATATGAAGAAAAAGAAATAAATAAAACAATACTAATAAACAAACTAACAATAGTAACACGATACTTCTTTTTATTTCTCTTGATATTCTTAAGAGCAATCTCTCCTTCAATTCCAAATAACTTTAAAACAAGCTTACTTGTTCTAATTTTCTTTTTATTAATTTTAATATCATCATTCTGTCTAATAGCTTCAATTGGAGAAACCTTACTTGCTCTTCTAGAAGGGATAAAAGCTGATACCCCAATAACAATAATCATAAATATTACTGGAATAATAATAAATAAAGGATTAGTAACAAGATGTAATTTATATTCTAACATATCACTAATTAAATTATTAATAATAAGTATAACACATCCAATACCAATATAAGCACCAAGTATACCAAGTATAATACCTATTACCCCTACAACTACAGCTTCAAAAAACACCGTATGAGATAGCTGTCTCTTCGTAGCACCTATACTAGAAAGTAATCCAAATTCCTTCTTTCTTTCCATTACTGAAATAGCAAAAGAATTATAAATAACAATAATACAACCTATACTAACTAAAGATAGCATAATAATCATCATACCACCCATAGAGGACATAACATTACCATAAGTACTCTCCCCATATAAAGCAAGTAGTGTACTATTATAATTAATATCGCCATCATAGTTTAATTCTTTAGCTAGTTCTTCAGATTGTTTAATAATCTTTTTATTTTTATTAAACATGACATATAGGTTTGCATTTCCTTTGTCACTATTTACATCAAGTGTAAAGGCTGTATATCCAGAAGCTGAATAACTTTCAAAATTACTTCTATCAACTATACCAACAATTTTATAAGTATGAGTACCTTCATTAGTAAGAAACTCACCATCGACAAGTTCACTATTAGCTAAAGTAATATCTCCATCTATATTCCTACTTCCATAAGTAAAAGTAACAATATCTCCTACCTTATAATTAAGTCCTCCATTAGTTATAACATGATTAGATATAACAACCTCATTTTCATTTTTTGGAAAACTACCATCAACTAATTTAAGTTCATTAAAATATTCCTTATTAACACTAGTAATATACATATAAGGCTTATATTCATTACTAGATTCAATTTTACTAAAACCAATAGGTTTTTCATAGAAGTAAGTAAAATTCTTATTCTTAATATCATTAAGTTTTATTAAATCTACATCATTATACTTAGCCTCATACTTACCACTATAACCTATAGTATCCCTAATCATCAAGTCTTGAAAAGAAGAAAAAAGTAAACCAATACCAACCATCAATGCAGTCGATAAAATAATACCAATAATTGTAACAATTGTTCTTTTTTTATTAAGACGTAAATTCTTAATCGTCAATCTATTTAAAATACTCATTTTATCTTCTCATCCTTAACAATATGACCATCTTCTAAAGTAATAATCCTATCAGCAGTCTTAGCCAAATTCATATCATGAGTAATCATAATAATAGTTTGACCATATTTCTCATTAGAAAGTCTAAGTAAATCCATAATCTCTCTACTAGCCTTAGAATCTAAATTTCCCGTAGGTTCATCCGCTAATATAATATCTGGTCTTGAAATAAGTGCTCTACCTATTGATACTCTTTGTTGTTGTCCACCAGAAAGTTCATTAGGTAAATGATTAATTCTTCTTTCTAATCCTAATATATCTATTAATTCTTTCAAATAATTCTTATCAACACTTTTACCATCAAGTAATATTGGTAAAGTCATATTTTCTTCTACATTAAGAATAGGAATTAAATTATAAAATTGATAAATAAGTCCTACTTTCCTTCTTCTAAATACTGCTAAAGCATCATCTTTTTGTTTAAAAACATCAATATCCCCAATAACAACCTTTCCACTAGTAGGTTTATCAACAGCTCCTAGAATATGTAGTAGTGTTGACTTACCACTACCAGAAGAGCCAACAATTGCAACAAACTCTCCTTCTTCTACTGAAAAAGATACATCATCAAGTGCCTTAACTAAAGTACTACCTTTACCATAATTTTTACATAAATCTTTAACCTCTAATATTTTCATTTCTTTATCCTTTCTATAACTTCTTCATAACTAATACCCATCTTAGTAAGTTCATCAATCTTTTCTCTAATAATACTAATTTCTTTATTAATCTTCTCATCAGTAGCCTTCTTAGTATCTTCTGATATAAAAGTTCCTTTGGTGCTAATAGTGGTAATAACCCCTCTACCCTCTAATATATCATAACTTTTTTTAACCGTATTAGGATTAATTCCTAAATTACTAGCCATCTCTCTAATCGAAGGAATTTGTGTTTTCTCTTTAAAAATTCCTAAAGCCACATACTTCTCAATACCATTAACAATCTGTTCATATATTGGAGTTCTACTTTGATAATCCAAATTAATCATAATCTGTCTCATCTCTCATCACCTACTCCCCATCTATTACTACATCAGTATCAAGAGAAGCATATTTACTTTTCAATAAATTAAGTTCATCTACTTTATTAGTAACAAAAACATTTTTTCCATTATGTGTATAAGTACTAATGTAACCATAATCTTTATTAATATCAAAATTATCATCTATATTATCTATAATAAACTTACTAATTTCATTATAATATTCAAAATTATATATACAATACGTATCATCTATATAATAATTATATATATTATTATCACTATCTATCTTACTAAACATCTTCTTAGTATTAGCATTATAATATCTTAAAAGGCCAACTTCTAAATTCTTATCTCCACTTACATCAAAGTCAATTTCTTTTACATTAAAACCATTATAAACATAAAGAGTAACATTAAATAAATCATTATCGCTATTATTATTCATAAATATATTCTTATCATTTTTATATTTATTAACAATCATATCAGAAAGATTACTATCATTTGTTCTATTATAACCATCTTTATATTTAATACCAAATATATCATTATTTTTATATTTATTAAAATCTTTACTAAATTCTTTATCATTAATAAGAATATTATTAATATGATTATAATTATCTTTAGTAGTATAAATATTAAAACGATATGTACTACCTTTTACTTTAGCCTTAATAGTATAGTTATAAGTATAATTTTCTAAAGCTTCAGTATCTAAAAGTAAAGATATACTATTATTAATAACTTCTGTATTCTTAGTACTTCCAATAACATTACCATTATCATCTAAGAAGGAAATCTCTTTAACATCTTTAGCTTTAATACTATAACTATCAACATCCACTAATGCTCCCACTACTGTAGTAACACCACCAACTATTGCTAAACAAATAGCCATTTTAAAGAAATTAGTAACTTTCTTTCTTGTAATCAAATCATATATAATTAAATAAGTAAATATAAGTACAAGCAGTAAAACAATAGAAAAGATATCATAACTAGATATACTACTATTTTTAAGTACAACATAAGCAAGACATACAATAGGAATAGTAGTTAAAGTTCTAACTAAAATATGTACTTTCTCACTTCTAAATGAAGTTCCAACAATTTCAAACCTCTTATTACTAAATAACACTGTACCCACTATTATATATATAATACTAAGTATAATCATCTTAATAATTGAAGTATTTACTCTATTATCACTTTCAATTCCAAATAAATTATCTTTTATTAATTCATAAGGTAAAGTATAAGTAACATTATCATACTTTCTTATATTAGCAGTATAAATATTATTCTTTTTATCTATTTCACATTTAACAGTATCACAATAATAATTTTTTGGCTTACAACTATCATTTACACATTCAACTTTAACATCACTATTACCATAATAAGTAAAAGCATTAGAATTAATAAATGTACTAATAAATGGAATTAAAAACATAATAAGTAAAGTAACTACTATTGTTGTAATCTTATTTGAAGATACACTAGCGGCAATATTAGTACAAACAAATACAAATATATAAGATATAGAATACATAAGTAAAATATCAAATAACATCTTATAAGAAACAATAATATTACTATATATTAAACTAACTAATAACATAACAATAAAATTAATAATTTGCATAATAAGTATAATAGCCATTCCACCTATAGTATTAGTTAAAAATATTTGCCTTTTATTAATGGGCATTGATAAAGTAAAATCAACTGCTCCCTTTTTATATATAAAACTAAACAAAGTAATAGAAAGAACTAACGGTATAATATACATTCCAAATAATATAATACCCGACAAATCATAAATACTAGCAACAAAATTATCACCAGTACTACCATGCATAAGAAGAATAATACCATTAAGAATAGGAAGTAATAACATACATAAAAGAATAATAGCTTTAGACTTCTTAATATTTTCTTTTAAATAATTAAAATTAAACAAACTTGTTAAATTCATATCCTAATGCCTCCATTTCATAAATAAATACTTCTTCCAAAGTAAGTGGAAGATAATCAAGTATTAAAGGTTTCATCTTCTCTAACTTCTTTTTACTCTTACCATCATTATCTTTAATAATAATCGTAGCAACACTACCTTGCTTTTTAAAACTTAAAATATCAAAATCTTCAAAATCTTCTTTATCAAAATTCTTCTCAAAAGATATCTGAACTTTAAACATATTTGTCTTAATAGTATCTATATCACTCTCAAATAAAATACCACCTTGATATAATAAACCAAGATTATCACAAATGTCTTCAAGTTCCCTAAGATTATGACTAGTCATAACAATAGTAGTTCTCTTCTTATTCATTTGTTTAATAAGAATTTTCTTCATAGTATTTCTAATAACTGGATCAAGTCCATCAAAAGTCTCATCAAAAAACATATAATCGCAGTTAGTAGATATAGCACATATAAGTGCATATTGCCTTTTCATTCCTTTCGAAAATGTACTAATTTTCTTATCTAGTTTAAGGTTAAGTAAGCCCGCTAATTCCTTAAGATAATTCATATCAAAATCCTTATACATTGCTTCATACCATTTAGCAGTATCCATTAAAGTATAACCCGGATAAAAGAATAAATCATCTTGTACAAAAACCATTTTTTGTTTCATAATTTCATTATCATATGCTTCTTCACCATCAACAGATATAACACCACCATCTGCTTCATATATACCCATAATAGTTCTAAGAAGCGTACTCTTACCAGAACCATTAGCTCCTACTAAACCATAAATAGAATTATCTTTAATATTACAACTAAGATCTTTAAGTACATAATCTTTATCATATTTTTTAGATAATTTATCTATCTTTATCATATAAAATCTCCTTTCATTATCAACATATGACTGTACTATTTGCACTAGTACAATTAAATCATACTACACAATTAAATCTTTGTCAAGAAAAAAATAATATTTACTTAGGTAATTACCCTATACACAAAACACCTAAGTATCATAACCTATTTTAGGAGGAAAAAAATATGAATAATTTAAACGATTATTATAATTATTTAAATAACTATAATGATATGAACTTTATGACAAACCCAAATACCATGATAACTGATATGAACTATCAAAATATGTTTCCTAATAATTATACAATACCAAATACAAACACCAATAGTAGTATCACAGACTCACAAATAGGATTCAAGAGAGGTAATTTATTTAATAATTTATATGATGAATACAAAAACTATAAACCACAAGAGTTAAAAGTCTCAAATGAAAGAGAAGATTTAATACTACAAATAGATGAAAATAGATTTGCTATAATCGAATTAGGACTATACCTAGATCTATATCCAAATGATACCAATATCTTAAACAAATATAATAGTTATTTAAAAAAAGAAAAAGAATTAATAACCATCTATGAAAGTAAATATGGACCAATGACTCTAAATAGTCAAGTTCAAACAAATACTTGGTTATGGAATAATTCACCATGGCCATGGGAGGTGCAAAAATAATGTGGAAATATGTAAAATCATTAGAATATCCCGTTAACATCAAAAAGAAAGATTTACGCATGGCAAAATACCTTGTAACTCAATATGGAGGCGCCAATGGCGAGTTAGCAGCAGCTTTCCGCTATCTAAATCAAAGATATACAATGCCAGATGATAAAGGAAAAGCTTTGCTTACCGATATTGGAACTGAAGAACTAGCCCATGTTGAAATGATATCCGCTATGATATATCAACTACTAAATGGCGCCACTCTAAAAGAATTAAAAGAAGCTGGATTAGAATCTCACTATGCTGAACATGGATATGGACTATATCCAACTGACTCTAATGGCGTACCATTTACCGTATCATATTTTGCAACAACCGGAGACCCACTCGCCGACTTATCAGAAGATATGGCAGCAGAACAAAAAGCCAGAGCTACTTATGAAAATCTGATTAATTTAACAGATGATCCAGATGTCATAGGACCATTACTATTCTTAAGACAAAGAGAAATAATTCATTTTGCTAGATTCAAAGAACTATTCGATGAATATAAAAGTAAAGGAATAAAATAACTAAATACCTACCTATCTAGGTATTTTTTTATATAAAAAAAGAAGTTATTTCTTTGCATCAAACTTCTTTCTTGCTTCCGTATTTAAAATAAACTTTCTAAGTCTAATATTCTCCGGAGTAATCTCTACTAACTCATCAGTATTAATATAATCCAAACAATATTCTAGAGTAAGAGGTCTAGGTCTTTTAAGTACAACAGTATGATCAGATCCTGATGCTCTTGTATTAGTAAGTTGTTTACCCTTAACAACATTAACAGCAAGATCATTTTCCCTATTACATTCACCAACAATCATACCTTCGTAAACTTCTGTACCAGGTTCAATAAACATAACACCTCTATCTTCCAATTGACCAAGAGCATAAGCAGTAGCTTTACCAGCCTCAGTAGCAACAAGTACACCAACTTTTCTCTCAGTAGAATTAATATCTTCAATAGGTAAATACTCTTTAAAAGTATGATTAAGAATACCATAACCCTTAGTCATAGTCATAAAGTTAGTATTAAAACCAATTAAACCTCTTGAAGGAATAGTATAATTAAGTCTAATTAAATTATTAACATTAGACATATTATCCATCTTTCCACCTCTTAAACCAAGAGCTTCAATAACATTACCTACACAGTCATCACTAACTTCAATCTGAACATCTTCATAAGGTTCGCACTTAACACCATCTATTTCTTTAATAATAACCTCAGGCTTAGATACTTGAAGTTCAAAACCTTCTCTTCTAAGATTTTCAATAAGAATAGATAAATGAAGTTCACCTCTACCAGATACAACCCAAGACTCATTACCAGACTCTTCTACTTTTAAACTAACATCTTTTTGTGTCTCTTTAAATAATCTCTCACCAATTTTTCTAGCAGTAACAATAGAACCTTCCTTGCCAACAAAAGGACTATTGTTAACCATAAAGGTCATTTTTAAAGTAGGTTCATCAATTCTAAGTATAGGAAGAGCCTCTTCTTTACCAACATTACATATAGTTTCACCAACAGAAATATCCATAAGACCTGCAACTGCTGCAATATCCCCAGCCTTAGCCTCATTAATTTCTACTCTCTTAAGACCATCAAAACCAAATAATTTTTGAATTCTAAATTGTTTAATACTACCATCTAATCTAACACAAGATACCATTTCATTAACTTTTAAAGTACCACTATGAACTTTACCAATACCAATTCTACCAACATATTCATTATAATCTAAAAGTGCAGGTTGAAATTGTAAATTACCATCTGGATTAGCATTAGGTTCAGGAATCTCATTAATAATTAAATTAAAAATATCATCATAACTTTCACTTTGTGTACTAATATCTGGATCTAAACTAGCAGTACCATTTAAAGCACTAACATAAGCAACTTTAAAATCAAGTTGTTCTTCACTAGCTCCTAGTTCAATAAATAAATCAATAACTTCGTCAAGCACCTTCTCCACTCTAGCAGTAGGTTTATCTACCTTATTAATAACAACAATAGGTTTAACTCCTGCTTCTAATGCTTTTTTAAGAACGAATCTAGTCTGTGGCATTGTACCCTCATAAGCATCTACAAGTAATAAAACACCATCAACCATATTCATAATTCTTTCTACTTCACCACCAAAGTCAGCGTGTCCTGGGGTATCTAAAATATTAATACGATATCCATTATAGTTAATAGCAGTTGTTTTAGCTAGAATGGTAATTCCACGTTCACGCTCTATATCATTTGAATCCATTACTCTTTCATCAACTTTTTCATTTTCTCTAAAGGTTCCTGATTTTTGTAATAATTTGTCTACCAAGGTAGTTTTACCGTGATCGACATGGGCAATAATTGCAATATTTCTTATTTTATTATCCATACTTTACTCTTCTTTCTTCACACAAGTCATAATTATAAGACAATTTTAAAAAAAAGACAAGAAAAATGTTTGTTTTTAATGGAATTTACTTAATTATATTAATTTATTAAGAATAAATAAAAGGATATGATGAAGTTAAAGTTTGAAGTTGGATCTTTTTATTGATTTATTGTATCTTTATAAAGACTTACAGGTTTATAACTTAGACGATGATATTTGGTAATACCATATTTTTTTATAGCTTCAAGATGTTTTTTTGTACCATAACCTTTATTATTCTTTAGATCATACATAGGATATTCTTTATCCATTTCATAGAGCATATGATCTCTTGTTACTTTGGCTAT
>ERZ779673.798-NODE-798-length-12759-cov-3.912547_pt1 | contig 12759 bp, 10 predicted proteins | sample MGYA00511956_ERZ779673 | MGnify/ENA primary metagenome ERZ779673 (study PRJEB29588, sample SAMEA2152065) | human gut metagenome | biome: human gut; feature: human-associated habitat; material: faeces | place: Denmark | collected 2008/2010 ... | reverse complement strand
TCTTGCGTACTCTGTTGGCAAGGAAGAGGCTGAGGATGTGGCCCAGGAAGTGATGCTGAAGCTGTGGACCCTGCATGGGGATATCGACAGCAGGGAGGATATGGAGAAGCTGGCAGTGTGTATGGCACGCAATAAGGCAATCGACATCCACCGCCGTCACTCACTGCAATCCATAGACGATAGAGGCGACCTCTTGGACAATAAGACACCTCCTCCGGACACGGACATAGAGATGGAGGAGAACCGGACATGGCTTCTGAAGCGGATTGCGGAGCTGCCTCCGACGGAATACCAGATATTGAGATTGCGGCAGGTCGAGCGTAAGACGAATGAAGAGATAGCCCGTCTGCTCGGAATGGAAAAGACGTCCGTGGCGACATTGCTCTCACGGGCACGAAATAAGATACTGAAGGACTTCCAACAACGAATGAGGATATAATATGGATAAGGATATTGAACGGCTCTTAAGGCGATTCATGAACGGTCTGACTACGGTGGAAGAAGAAAACCGTATTGCAGAATATTTCCGTACGCATGAGGTGGACGCCGAATGGAAGGCATATAAGGATATGTTTGCATGGTTCGACGACGGCATGCCCTTGCAGGCCGGAGAAGGACGGCATGCAAAAACGGGTGGCCGCAGGGCCAGGATCGTAGCCGTGGCTATGGCTGTGGCGGCTGCGATTGCTGCACTGATCATCATGACGGGAGTCGGCCGGACAGGTGATGCGGCTGTCGGAGAAACGGCAGACATGGCCCAGTCGTCGGCAGCGGAGCCCGGAGAGGACACACCGGTGATGAAGGATTCACTGGCGGCCGACTCGGTGAAAACGGAGGAAGCTAAAAAGCCACTCAGGAGAAGTGGCAAGCCCCGGAGAAGGGTGTACGAGATGAAGCCGCCCAAGACCTATCTCGCCCAGTCAGAACGTGACTCTGTCAATGCCGTCGCCAAACAGATGGTGGAGGAAAAGCTGTGGCAGATGAGCGAGGAGCAGGAACACAGTCTCCGGGAACTCTATCAACTGTGTGAGAAGCAGGATCAGGAGATCGAATTGATAGCGACTTTTAAGGATGGCGTCGATTATGAGACAGAGGCAACAGAGACAGAAGAAGAAAATGAATACTATTAAAAAACATACTATTATGAGAACATTAAGATATCTTGCCGCAACAGTAGCTTGTATGCTGCTGTCGGCGTCCGCCTATGCCCAAACGAATATTGCCAAGGCTATGGATGATTTGATAGGCAATAAGAGTTATGCTCAGTATATCAAGAGTGAGATCTACAAGGAAAGGGACAGCTCCGGGCACGTCTCCTACTGCTATATATACGGGTTTAGTCTTCCGGAAAGTAAGGCAAAGGTGTTGGACAACATACAAAGGGCATTTGATAAGGATGCGGACCAAGCCTATAAGATTACCAAGAGATCGAGCGGTATGAGTGATGACAGGCTCCTGATGCGAATAAGTTATGGGGTCAACTCGGACAAGGAGATTCTTCTCGGGACGAAAACGGATTTCAACTACGATATTATGCTTTTTGATGACAGTCAGGACAATCTTTATAGATATGTCTATGCCATCAGGTGGAAAGAAGACGCAGCGGAAAATAGGGTGGAGGGCACACTCTATCAGGTGTACGGCAGGAACCCGCAAAAGGCGAAAGGAGATGATGCCGGCATGAGAATAACGAACGGCATGGATTTCCTGAAGGTATTTGGGAATCTGAGGGCAGCATTTTTGACAAGCTCGAAAGATGCAAGTAATGTTACATTCAATACAGGCCTCATCTATAAGGTCGTGGAGATGTGCAAGAAGTACGGTCACATGCTTAGCAACAGCGAGAAATCGGTATGTATTGAGGGTATTACAAGTATGCAGAACGCTGGTGGGGATAACTATTCCAAAGCGCTGCTCAGAGAAGCGGTTAATGAACTGAAGTAAATTTCTTACTCTATATATTACGAACTAAAGCAAGTCCGATTCCGCCATTGTCGTTAGATAAGGGCGGAATCTTTTTTTTGTCCTCTCAGAGAGAGGAATCTGTCTGGGAAAGTTCTGTTATTTTTTGTGAAAAAGGATGCCGTTCCGACAAATCTGTTTGATTTATCCTTACTTTTGCAGTCTGGTTAATTTTCCTGTACGTATGAAGGCTACAGGCTTGAAGTCTGTATTGATGAGTTGGGGAAGATTTATACTCATTCTATTCTTATGCACGTAACCTCCATATATGGTGTAGAAGTCAATATAATGAGCTGTAACGTATTATTCAGTATATAAGGAAACAGAACGAGAGAGATTATACCATCCTTATTAGCAGGAGGCTTTCTTTCGTTTACAGTAACGTTCGCACTGCGCACAGATGTCATACCCCAGCATCGCTCCCAAAATGAAGTCTTCTTCAGGCGAAAGCAGATTGAGCGGTCTGTCCGCCAGAAAACGGATGGCCCGAATGCACTCCGGACGGCCGAAGAACAGATTGATGCTCGTGTCCGAAGCTGGTTGTACCAGAAAATCTATGTGCTGACTCCTTAGACGGGAGGTGGCAAAGACTTCGTACTTGCGGTTGACCGTATAGAGCACCATGCGGCGTACACCTTTCTTATACTCGTACACGTGGTTCAGAAACACTTTCAGGTCTGCCGGGAGGATGTCGGGGGATGATATCATGTTCATAAAGCTAAAGATGAAGAGAGAAAAATGGTCAGAAGTTTTTCTTCAGGTCAGCGGCCCAGGCACTGATGCGGCTGGCGGTCTTGCCACTTTCGTTCACATCGTCCAGCGCGAGGCCCACGAAGTATCCGTCCACCACGGCGATGGAACTGCCGAATGAATAGCCGTCCGTGCTGACGCGGTTGCCCAGGAAGGTGCATCCCGTGTCCTTCAGATCTTCGTAGAGGATACCCATACCGTTGCAGAAGGTGTCGCAGTAGGACTCCGAATCGCCGCAGCCGAACAGGGCCACGTCCTTGCCATGCAGGTCCATGCCTTTCAGCACCTTGATGGCATCATACCAGTCGTCCTGCAGTTCTCCGTCGCCCCAGGTGGAGGTTCCCAGTACCAGCACGTCGTAGGTATTTGCCAATTCGGCAGTCAGCTTGTCCGCGCTGTGCACGTCGCCGCCTGTCACTCCCAGTTCGCCGGCCAGTTGTTCAGCCAGGCTTTCGCAGGTTCCGGTGGAGGAACCGTAAAAAATTCCGATTTTCTTCATGATACAAATGTCTTTAATTGTTTTGCTTTGGCAAAAATAGGCACTTTTTCTTTTCTTTACAATACCTAAAAATTAGGATTTTACTTGTCTTTTGTATTAGATACCATAAGTTTTTTAATCTCTATACACCGATTTTCGTACCTTTGCAGCCGATTTTGAATATTCAAACCAAGATGAGACTACGATATGCTTATGTGTCTGTGCTTTTGCTCATGTCCTTCTCAACAATAGCAAATGTATGGGCATCGTCTTCCCTTTCTCCTGACGGAAGGGCTTTCTCTTATGCTGTGTCGAGTGATACAGTAAGGGTGAGTCGTGCCTTGTCAGAGGGCGATGGCGACTCTGTGGAAACGCAAAAAGAAGATTCCATCTTTAAGATGCTCAACCTCGGCGAAGTGGTGGTTACTGCTGCCATGAAGGAGGTGGAGATGAAGGGCGATACCACAGTTATCAATGCCAATGCTTTCCAGACTCCCGAAGGAGCATACCTCGAAGAACTCTTGAAGCGAGTGCCTGGATTGGAATACGACAAGCAGAACAAGACGATGACCTACAACGGTCTTCCCATCCATGAAATCAATGTCAATGGCGAGAGTTTCTTCGGTGGCAACAGCACCCTCGCCCTCGAAAACCTGCCAGCCAAGTTGGTGAGCAAAATCAAGGTGTATGACAAGCGGAGCGAACTGGAGAAAATCACCAAGGTGCGCAAGGGCGGCGAAAACTATGTGCTCGACTTGCAGACCAAGCGAGAGTTCAACGGCACGCTGATTACTTCGGCTGGCATAGGCAGGGGCAACAACGAAAAGAAGGAAGCCGAGTTAATATCCAACCTCTTCCGCCAGACTGGCGATAACATCTCCGTGATAGCTCGAAGTGGCAACCGATACATGACTTCTCGCTATCCCGATAACCGACAGGACAACGTGGCGATGAACTTTGCCAAGAAGTTCTCCAAGCGATTCACCCTCTATGGCAATATGATGTACAACCATTATGCCAGTGGCAACGAGAGCACCCTATATAGCGAGCAATATCTCACCACAGGCAACCGTTACCAGAACTCGGCATCCACCAGCACCAATCGCAACACGATGGGCAATGGTTCGTTGGGCATGAGGTGGAGCTTGGATGACAAGACCTATCTTAATATAGGTGGAAACTTCAGCAAGTCGAAGAGCGACAACACCAGCGACAGCCAGCAATCCACCTCTTCAGAAGGCGATGAGCGTATCAACAGCATCACGAGAAACTCGGATTCGAAGAGCGACAGCCATTCGTTCTCCGTCAATGCCGACATCACCCGAGTGTTCAACGACAAGGGTACGAGCATCAGCCTCACGGGTAGTTACTCCGACAGCAAGAGTACCAACGAGTCACATTCCCTTTCCGAGACCACTTACTATCAGTTGGAGAGCAGTCTGGGTGGCGATTCCGTGCTTTATCGCAACCAATACCAGCACTCCCCCTCCACCAATCGTGCCTATTCCGTAGGCATCAACTTGACGCAACCCTTGGCTGAGAACTTGCGCCTGCAATTCGGTTATCGCTATTCTGCCAACCGACAGGTGAGCGACAGGATTACTTACGAGAACGAAGTATATCAAGACAGTTTGAGCAACTATACCCAGAGTCGGACTTATTCCCACGAACTCAGCCTTTATTTCAATTATAATGGCAAGCGATGGCAGGTAAATACGGGTGTGCAGATGTATCCAGAGCGGAGAAGTCTTGACCAGAAGACTGGGCTGCTCTATGCCGATACGGTGAGGACGAGCGTGAATTGGAACCCACAGTTGAATGTGTCATGGCATCAAGGCAAGACTCGCTTCGAACTGAATTATGATGGCAGCAGCCGACAGCCAGACCTTGGCAGTTTGGTTTCGCTGACCGACAATAGCGACCCATTGCACGTTACTCATGGCAATCCTTCGCTCAAAGCGGCTTATAGCCAGAACTTTCGGTTGATGGGAAGGAACACTCGCCTCGGTCTTTCGGGCGATGTTAATTTCAGCAACACCTATAACAGTCAGACGCAAGCCGTCTTTTACAATCTTGCCACTGGTGGCACGGAGACTTATCCTGTGAATGTGAATGGCAACTGGAATATGCGTGCCAGTCTTCGCTATCAGAAGCGATGGAAGAAGCGGTTCAATCTCTCTGCTAGCACAGGAGCCAGCTTTGCTCAAAGTGTAGCTCTTGTGAATGAGGGAAAGAGCGAGGAGCCAGACCGCAGCGTCACCCACAATACGTCGTATAATGCCAACCTTCGTTTGGGTTATCAGCCGAAATGGGGAGGCTTCGACTTGCAGGGCGATTGGCGTTACCGCCATGCCACCAACCAGCTCCGGGGTACATCCAACTATACCCGAAGTTACAACTTTTCGCTGAATACCTATGCAGAGCTTCCTCTTGGCTTCCAAGTCAAGAGCGATGTCGCCTACTCTTTCCGCAACGGCACGAACATCAAGAAAGGCGAGGACGACCAAGTGGTATGGAACTTGGGAGCATCTTGGCGATTCCTCCGAAAGAAGCAAGCCGAGCTGTCTTTCTATTGGTCGGACATTCTCAGCGACAAGAAAAACTATTACCGCAATGTTACCGCCACAGGGCTCACCGAGAGTCGCACCTTCCAAATTGGTAGTTACTTTATCATTAGTTTTAAGTATCGAATAAACAAGCAATTATAGTAGCAATATAAACCCAAATCGGTCATTAGAAGCTAATTTCTCGTGGTGTGAGTTGTAATTATTGGGAATATAGCAATTTATGATTGTAATTTTCTAATGGCGGTCATTAGAAATTGATTTTGCAAAGTATTGAATATTAATGAATTACAAACGATACCACAAAAATACACATTTCCTAATGACCGATTTGGGATAAACATTTACAAAAGCAAATATTACAAAAATTTTACAATTCTCCTATTCTGCAAATTATATAGAATGGTGATAAACCCTCACTAACAAGGAAAATATTTCATAATGTTTAGGTATTGTACATTATTTAATAAACATGCATCTTTGCAGCCACAAATTAAGGGTAATATTTTATATTAATTATAAACATTTAAAAGAATAATAAGACAATGAAAATTTTAAAGAATTTCATCGGTCTCGCTGCAATGGCTCTTTGCCTCGGCTTCGCTTCTTGCAGCAGTGACGACGATGCACCTTCTTACAGCAATGTGGCAGTAAGCAACTCTGAGTTGATGACTATCCTCAAAGCTAAGGGATACCAGTTTGATGAAAATGGCAAAATGCTCCTTGACGACAAAGCCAACAGCACCACATCTCTCGACCTTTCAGGCACAAAGGTTGATACCGCTGCCCTGAAAGAACTTTCCGTATTTCCTAATTTGAAGGAGTTGAACCTTAGCAACAATGGCTATGGTCCAGTTTTCCATATCGCTTCACTTCCTTCACAGATTACAGGTCTTGACTTGCAAGGCAATGACATCTACGACTTCGATGGCTTGGTAACAGCCAAGGTTGAGAATGATGAGGTGAAAGCTACTATCCTCCATGAGTTTACCAAACTTTATCTCCCTGCTTCCTGCAAGTATAATGTAGAAGACTTGATGCCTTTCTATACCCAGAATGAGGCAGAGAACAAGACTGTTGACATGCAAATGGAGAACGACGAGGGCTCTTTGGAGAAGTATAACACTTTGAGAGAGATTCCTGATACTTACTTTGCAGCTTATTTGAAGATGAACTTTAGTTCGGTTTTCACTTCTGACGGAAAGTTGGACATCAGCAAACCTCTCGGTCTTGAAGACAGAGGACGCAATATTTTCTTGCAGTATGACACACAATATGCAGATATTGAAAAAATTGCTTCTATCGAAGGAATAGAATATTTTGTGAACAATCCTTTTTATGAGTCTTTTTATGTTTACATAGATATTCAGTCAAGCACAGAACATATAAGACAATTTGAATGTCATAGATTATCGCCAAGACAAAATATCAAAGGTTTGGTTGTGAACAACACCAACTTTGTTGGTGGATTAGATTTGAATGAAGCAACAGCTCTTTCTTCATTGGGAATAAGTAACAATCCTTCTGTAACTTCGCTTGATTTGACCAATACAGCTTTCCTTAATCAAGAAATAAAGGATTTTGATGCTACCATGTCAAATTTCTTGGATTGCAGAGATTGTAAGAATCTTGAAGAAATAAAAATAAATCCGAATAATAAAAAAGTTACATCTCAAATAGTTTTAGCAAATTTGCCTAAATTAAAAACTATTAATTTGCAAAGTATTGAAGGCATAGGCGATTTAGCACTTTGCCAATTACCAAACTGTGATATTGTTTATCCTAACAATTTGATAGCATATTATCGTAGTTCAAACAACAAACTGTACGATTTCGAATCAAATCCACGAAGAAAGGTATATTTCACAGTGTCTCAAGATGTATTAAATAAAGAAAGTACAAAAAACTTTGTTCAGACGTACTCTGCTCATTTACAAGAGGATAATAGTACATATTCAGAATATAATCCAGTTAATTGGAATTAATTTTAGTAATAATTTAAAATTTTATTTATCATGTTTAAAAGAACATTTTTAATGGCGATTGCCTTCATCAGCATGATGGTTTTCGCAAGTACTGCATCTGCTCAGACAACTATCTATGGTTGCTTGAACGAAGTTTACATGAACGGAAATAAAGATGCTGTTCATCAGAATGATGTTTCTCCAGCTCTTCACACAACCTTGACTCCAAATGGAGATGGTTCATACAAGTTGGAGTTGTCAGAGTTTAAAGTTGGTAAAATGCCAGCTAAGTTGAAGGTTGTTGCAGATAAAGTCGTTCTTGATGGATCAACTGTTAATGATTGTGGCAATGCTATTATCTTGAGTTTTGGAAAGGGCTTGAAGTTTGATGCAACTATTACGGGTTCTTATGATGCCTCAACAGGCAAGTTGGAATATAAGGTGCAAAGTGTAGATGCTTCTTTCCTTGGGGTGGATTTCGATGCAAGAGTTCATTTCACAACAGAATGTACAATAAAATAAATTAACTTAGGTCTTTCCCTTAAAATAATAAGGGAAGACCTTTGCTTGTCTTATGATGAAAGCAAACATAAAGTTTAGCATTAACTTTCTATCTTTGCTCTTTTTGGCTGTTTTTGCATTTTGTTCTTGTTCATCAGATGAAGAAATAACAGATGCAGATGCAAATACTGAGTTGGTGAAAGAGGCAAGGAACTATCTCAATGGTGAGATCGTTCTTAGAACAAATGCAACGATGAATGGCGTGAACAAGACCCTTTTACCGGAGGGATGTCCTACAAAGTTTAAGTTTGAATGGAGTAAGACAGACGCACAAACTTTCACCATATCTTTGCTTGACTTCACGGTCGGAAACATGGGAATGATTATCAATTTTAAGTGTGATGTCAAGACCATGGTTCTCAACTCTTGGGAGCAGAAAGAATATACAGGTGATGGTTGGATAAAGTTTAAGGGTGAAGACGGTTCTGTATGGGGTACAGACACAGACGGTTCTGCATCAAGTGCAAAAGGCAGTAGCGTGCAAGGCTATTACAATGCCAAGACCCACGAAATACAATTCATCGTCAACTACAATATGATGAATGTACGTTCTGAGTGCTTCAAGCAGACCATTGACAAGTCTCGTCTCGCAACTTTTGATGCCGACAAGGCAAAGTATGAGGCAGACTTGGCTGCGTATAAAAAAGAGCACGGAATCATATAAGAGACTGTAGCTTATATCTATTCAAGGAAAGAGGGATATGCCCAGACATGTCTCTCTTTCTTTTGCAAGTAAAAAATGAAGGGAAGAGAAACAAGCCATAGCGAGGCTGAAATCGTGTAAGGATTTGGAAAAAATAGAATAGCAATATAAATGAAGACAATTAGAAATGTAATGCTCATCGGCTTGCTGCTGATACTCGCCCTCCCTGTCGCTGCACAGCGAAAGGTGAAGTTCGATATCTTCGACAAAGCCACTGAGCAGCCAATCATCGGCGCAGTCATCACCTACGCCGACAATGAAAAATTGAAATCGCCACAGCGTGTTGTTACCAACATGGATGGTGAGGCTACCATCTCGGTGCCTCAGAGTGACAAGTGTTATTACCAGGTGGTATCCGTGGGTTACAACCCTCTGAATGGAACCATCGGAAGCGACAGCTCCCTCAAGCTCTTCATGACAGAAGACGTGATGAAGGTGAACGAGGTGGTGGTTACTGGTTCCCGCGCCGCCCGACCAATCAAGCTCTCGCCAGTGAGCACGCAGGTGATCGGCGGTAAGGAACTGGTAGATGCAGGCTATGCCGACCTCACCAAGGCTCTGCAACAGGAGACACCGGGACTGAACATCCAGAAGGTGGGTTTCGGCAACGAAATCTCCATGCAAGGTCTTGATGCCCGCCACGTGCTCGTCCTGCGGGATGGGGAGCGATTGACGGGCGACATGGCGGGTAACCTCGACTATGAGCGATTCAACCTCCATGCCATCGACCGCATCGAAATCGTGAAAGGTGCCAGCAGTACCCTCTATGGAAGCCGTGCATCGGGTGCCGTCATCAACCTCATCACCAAGAAAACTACCAAGCCTATCGATATTCAGGCTGGTGTACGCTGGGGACAGATGAACGAGACCAACTACAAGAACCCATCCAAAAAGGACTTCCTGTATATGTTTGAGAAGAATGCCGACCGCCCGAACCTGCAGAGCTGGGTATCTGCAGGATTCAATGCAGGCAAGGTAACTTCGCAGACGGATGTGTGGTATTCTTCGAGCGATGCCTTCTACATGTATCAGGCTGAGAACGACAAGAAGGTCTATACCCAAGAGGCGAATCCTTGGCTCGACCACGACGTGACCATAACCAGCGTGGCTTCCCGTCCGCCAATGGGCATCGAGGGTACAGAGCATATCTCGGTATCGCAGAAGGTATTCTACGACCCTTTCAAGAACCTGGAGATTCTTGCCTACGGTAGTGCGTTCTATATGAACACCTACGACCTCATTCAGGATATGACTTTCAGTCAGGCGCGTGACTGGACGGCCGGTACCAAGATTAAGTACTCCTTCAAGGATTGGTTCAAGATTACCGCCTCCCTTCATGGCGACTTCTACGACCGCTTCAAGCGACATGAACGTATCGACGAGCGTACCAAAGTGTATAAGAGCCGTATCTTCCAGCCTCGCCTCTCCATCACCTCGCAGAAGTTCGAGGGCCACGATCTCATCCTCGGCATCGAGCACCTGAGCGATGACCTGACGAGCGACCGATTCAACGGCGATGCCTCCCACATCATGCGCACCCGTTCGCTGAAGGAAACGGAGGCTTTCCTGCAGGACGAGTGGACGATGAACGACCACTGGATGGTTTCGGCAGGTGTGAGAACCAACTTCAGCCGTGCCTTCGGACTGATGGCGATGCCTAAGATAGCCTTCAAGTGGAGTCCTTCGGATCACTGGGCATGGAGAGCCAACTACTCGATGGGCTACCGTTCGCCAAGCATCAAGGAGCTGTTCTTCAACTGGGACCACCTCGGCATGTTCATGATCAAGGGTAACGAGGACCTGAAGCCTGAGAAGAACAACTATGTGAGCCTGGGCACAGAGTACTCGAACGATAACTTCTTCATCTCGGGCAATGTGTATGGCAACTTCTTCCGCAAGAAGATAGAGGGCGTATGGCGCATCTACGACATGCAGTATAATTTTGAATATACCAACCTCGCCAAGCAGAACCTCATCGGTTTGGAAGCCATCATGCGTTGGCACTTCCTCAACCACTTCACGATGAATGCCACCTACAGCTACGTGAACGTGAGCAAGATGGATGGCATCCAGGTGAACACCACTTCGCCTCATGCTGCTACGGCGAGCCTCGACTATAAGTACAACAAGAAAAACTACCGCCTGGGCGCCACCTTCTCGGCAAGCTACATGGGTGAGAAGAAGTTTGATGTGCAGGACCGACTCTCTGTAAACGGCGAGAGCCACGATGCCTACTTCCGCTGCCAGTTGCCTCAGTATGTATTGTGCAACCTGTCGGTGATTCAGACCTTCTATAATAAGGTGAAGGTAACCGTGGGTGTGGATAACATCTTTAACTATGTGCCAAAGACCCTGGGTTCGGGCATCACCATGTTTAACGTGCCAGCCACGGCAGGAGTCAAGGCGCATGTGCAGGTGGAAGTGTTGGTAGATGAATTGGTAAAAGCATTTAGAAAGAAAAAATAATGAAGAAAGCATTACTATATATAATAGGTATGGCAGCCGCAATGACGAGCTGCGTATCTTATGAGGCAGAGGACTTCACTGGTCATACCCTGCCCCGAAAAACAGGTTATAGCACGGGTGTTACCAACGACTGGCTCTATTTTGACCTGAAGACGGGACATCGCTATAATGTGCTGAATCCTAACCAGAGTGTCATCGCCTTTATAGACGGCAAGCCAATAGAGGAGTATTTCCATTATAAAGGTACTGCCAAACTCGTAAAGTATTGGAGCGAGGGCGTACAGAAGAACATCTTTGAGGATGCAGAGCGTGATGCAAACGGCGATACCATCTTCACCAAGAATCAAGCCACTGGCAAGTTAACCTATAAGACGGTGAAGCGCCAGGCAAGCAGCATCTTAGTGATGGAGAACATGGAGGATGACCCCAATACGATGGCTTATCCTGCTACGGAGTGGGACCTTGCCTTTGACGGCTACCATCTGCGAACCAACAGTGGAACAAGCGGCATAGGCAAGGGCGGTGCTGCCGACCTGGGCTATGGCGAATATGACAAGTGGACGAGCAAGGCGCAGGTGGATGCTTATCTGGCTGAACACAACATGACCTTCACCGTGGATGATTCGGCAAGCGTATATGTCACCATGTCGCAGAACGACTGGAACAAGTATTGCATCGACAACAAACTGGATATGAACGAGAACCCTTGGTTCGACCCGAACAACGGTCCTGCCAAGCAGTTGGTAAGCGGCAATCCGGTGCTCGAAAAGGCAATGACCTTCTCTGGTCCACCTCCAGTATATGCTCCTTCTTTCCATACCTACGTAATCCGTTCGTGGGATGGCGAGAGATATTACAAGCTCCAGATCATCTCCTGGTATGATGCCAATGTGCAGATAGGTGATGAGGGAGGAAGAATCAGTTATTACTTAGATGAATTAAAGTAAATATTAAACATTATGGAACAAACGATTGAAACGAAAAATACGGCGGGCACGCCGTCGGGCAAGAAACGCTATTGGTGGAAAGCCTCCGCCTCCTTCCTCTTGGTGCTGTTCACCATGCCTTTGGGACACGCGCTGATGATTATGATGGAACACCTGATGAGCGAGACCGTGCTCCACTATTCCGCCTTCGCGATGGGCGCGGTGGGTATGCTGATGGTCATCATCGGCGTGTTTGCCAAGGGCGACACGCGGCAGACCCTCTGGGGACTGTTCGGCGGCCTGCTGTTCTGGACGGGCTGGGTGGAGTTCCTTTTCATGTACTTCGCCAACCGCTTCGGCACGCAGCCGCAGCTCGACCCCGTGA
>ERZ779673.796-NODE-796-length-12789-cov-3.403173_pt1 | contig 12789 bp, 10 predicted proteins | sample MGYA00511956_ERZ779673 | MGnify/ENA primary metagenome ERZ779673 (study PRJEB29588, sample SAMEA2152065) | human gut metagenome | biome: human gut; feature: human-associated habitat; material: faeces | place: Denmark | collected 2008/2010 ... | reverse complement strand
AAAGGCCGACTTGACATTGGCGCGGCTTAACGAGGAGGGACGTCCCAGTGATTTCCGGCTCATGGCAGCTGCGTGCAATGATGAACTCTCTACAGTTGTCCAACTAGACAATCACGCTCCGGAGCAACGGCTTCACGGAACACTCCGTTCTGTTACACGACTGTATCGCGAAGATGGAGAGCCGACAACGGCTGAGGTTAATATCCGGCCATCGGAGATCTCGATCGGTGATACGGTTCTGCAAGTGTCTCCGGCCCGCGTGATCTATCAGCGTAACCGTCTTGCCGTTGATCATCTAGTCTTGTCACGTGGCGGTCAGCGTATTACGGTAAACGGCATCGCATCCGCTTCTGCTAATGATTCTCTGCTCGTCGGCTTGCATAATGTCAATGTACCCTATATCCTAGAGCTTGTCAACTTCCATACGGTCAGCTTCGGCGGGGCTGCCTCGGGACAGGCTACCGTCAAGCAGATATTCTCCAAACCGCAAATGAGTGCACGACTTCGTGTCGATGACTTCCATTTTGAGGATGGATATCTCGGTACGTTGTTCGCTGATGCAGGCTGGAATGATCATGACGGACGCATAGAGATTCAGGCACAGGCTGTTGATTCCACAGCAACGGATCCGAAGGGGCGCCGGCTGGATATCAATGGATGGGTGTCGCCTCCCAATAATACGATTGACCTGACGTTTGCAGCCCATCACACCCGGGCAGAGTTCCTTAAGGGATTCACGTCGGCCTTTCTGGAGAAGATCAATGCCAACGTGACGGGCGAGCTGCGTCTTGCAGGCACCCTTTCCCATCCGGGACCCAATCTGACGGGACAGATGGTGGCTACCGGTTCGCTGGGGGTGAAGGCGCTCAATACGGTGTACACCCTCCAAAACGATACGATCAACTTTGGATATAATCAGATTGTTTTCCCCGGTTGTCGTGTGACGGATGTCAATGGAGCGGAGGCCACGATATGGGGATCGCTTTATCATAAGCATCTCTCAGATATCTCGTTTGACCTGAATGTGAAAGCCAATAATCTGTTAGCTTACGACTTTGACGGCTCTGATGGCAGTGCCTTTTACGGTCATGTCCTTGCCACAGGCGACATACATCTACAGGGAGGTGACGGACAAGTGAATATTGATGTGAAGGCCCGTCCGGAGACAGGCTCCCATATAGTCTATAACGCCTCTTCACCGGAGTCGCTTTCGCAACAGGATTTTATCACGTGGCATGACCGTGATAGTCTGAAAGTACGTTATCCGTCCGTCTCCACCTCTTCCGCCCATCCTCATCCGGATGAGGATGAAACTGAGTCTTTACGCGATTTGTCGTCTGATATCCGTCTGAACCTGATGATTGACGCACAGCCCGATGCCACGCTCCGGGTGGTGATGGATCAGAGTACGGGCGACTACATTGACCTGAATGGTTCGGGCGTGCTCCGTGCGTCTTATTATAATAAGGGTGGGGTTGAGCTCTATGGCAATTACCTTATCGATCATGGTGTCTATAAACTCACGGTGCAGAACATCATCCGCCGTGTGTTTGAGTTCCAGCAGGGCGGAACGATCGCATTCGGAGGCAACCCGATGGATGCCGCGCTCAATCTGAAGGCACTCTATACAGTCAATTCTGTGTCACTCTCCGATCTACAGCTCGGACAGAGCTTTGCCAACAACAATATCCGTGTCGACTGCCTGATGGATATCACCGGCACGCCACAGGCTCCTCGTATAAGCTTCTCTTTGGACATGCCGACGGTGGGGACGGATGCTAAACAGATGATTATGAGCCTGCTTAACTCGGAGGAGGAAATGAATCAGCAAGTGATTTATCTGTTGGCAGTGGGACGTTTCTATCAGTCGACAAATAATTATGTGGCTGCAGAGAACGGATCGCAGTCACAGACCACCTTGGCCATGCAGAGTCTGCTCTCCGGACAGCTGTCCCAGCAGGTGAACAACATCCTTTCTACGGTGATTCATAATAGTAATTGGAATTTCGGCGCCAATATCTCTACAGGTGACGAGGGCTGGAACAATGCGGAGTATGAGGGTCTGCTCAGCGGCCGTCTCCTCAATAACCGCCTACTCATCAATGGCCAGTTTGGTTATCGTGACAAGGCCACATCGGCCAACACCTCATTCATCGGCGATTTTGATATCCGCTATCTCATCTTCCCCAGTGGCAATTTCTCCGTGAGAGTCTATAACCAGACCAATGATCGATATTTTACACGCAACTCTCTTACTACGCAGGGATTAGGTCTTATCTTGAAGAAAGATTTCACCAGTTTGCGGGATTTATTCTCAATAGAAAAGAAGAAAAAGAAGAAATGACCCCTGTCCTGATCCAGACCCTCCGCACTTATGCCACCCGCTACGAGACACCGGCTTTCCTTAAGGACGATCCCTCACAGTTCATGCATCAGGTGAGCGGCGACAGCAACCGGGAGACGACGGCCTTTGTCGCCTCGTGCCTGAGTTACGGCTCACGCAAGCAGTTCCTGCCGAAGATGCAAAGTATTATTGATGCTGCTGACGGTGATGTGTTCCATTGGATAAGAGAAGGCGAATATAGAAATATGTTCAAGGAAAACGATAAGAATAGTTTTTATCGTCTGTACAATTATCATACCATGGCTGTGTTTTTTGAGGCCGTACAGGAGATCCTTCAGAAGCGGGGGAGCCTGAAGGACTTTATATGGGCAATGAAGAGTCGGCAAGCAATTGATGTGCTTGAAGAACTGAGTGCATATTTCTATTCCCATGGATTGACGGGAATCGTTCCCCGGCCTCGTACCTCTTGTTGTAAGCGGCCTTGTATGTTGTTGCGGTGGATGGTGCGCTGCGACTCACCTGTCGATCTCGGTCTTTGGAGCGATATCGTCGACAGAGCGTCCCTTTTCATTCCCTTGGATACCCATGTGGCGCAGTCGGCTGTCCGCCTGGGACTTCTCGATCATGCACGCAGCTCTTGGCATACCGTAGAGATATTGACAAAAAAGATGCGCGAAGTCTTCCCGGACGATCCTTCTCGGGGCGACTTCGCGCTGTATGGTTTTGATATCGATCAGTAGTTTTTAACCCCAATAAGCCATTAGGTCGTACATGTTTATTTTATGGGCTTATCCGACGTATTTCTATCCTTTTGCCGTCCTCCCCTCCGCCACCTTAGTCTCGACACAGCTTGTCATGCCTTTGGCATGGATGGCAGAAAGTTTGATCGACATAAGTACGTGATCCTTAGGTCTTTAATGACCGATTGGGATTAAAAGTGCAGTTTCACATCCACTCCGCAATGGAAAGGATTACCTTGCTGTCCGAACCAATAGTCAGTACCTGTCGCAGCGCTTTCCACAGCGAAGGTGTTGTATTTCGTATTGGTGAGGTTGCGTCCCCAAAGGTTGACGGAGAGCCATTTGTAGTCGATGCGGGCATGGGCACCGAGCAGGGCATACATCTTCTGTGACAAGGTGTTGGCTTCGTCCCAGTAGGTTTTGCCCTGGGCAGAGGCATTGACACCGATGGTCAGCGTAAAGTCGGAACTGGTCTTGCTGAGGCCGAAAGTATAGTCGAGGCTGCCGCTGAGCGTGTGCATGGGTACGAACGGAATGTAGTTGTTCTTGTAGCTCACTGCTTTCTTTGTTCCGTTAGTGCTGATGCTGTCGGTATAGTCTGTAAATACAGCATGTGTGAAACCATAACTCAGATTGTAGCTCAGATGGTTGTTAAATCCTTTCCCGTTGATCCCCAGTTCGATGCCACAGCTCTCGCTCTCACCGGCATTGACCATCATACGTCCAAAACCATAGTTGCCGGCCATGACGCTGAGCTGCTGATTCTTCACTTGCATGAAGAAGGCGGCAACATCGATGTGCATCCTGTTATCAAAAAGATTCAGATGTGAACCGATTTCGTAGTTCCAGCTCGTTTCCGGCCGGTAAGAGATGGTATTCTCTATGTTCTTATAGTCTTCGGCCGTATGTGTGATCTCCATGTCGCCACGGGCTGATGAATTATTCTGTAGCTCTGTCTGGAGAATGTCGGAGAACATTTGGATGTTATATCCGCCGGCTCTATAGCCTTTGCTGAAAACAGCATATATGTTGCTGTTTTGTTTTCCGAAGCGATAGCTAAGTCCTATTTTAGGCAGCAGTTGGTTGAAATCGTCATGTGCTTTGTTAGCCAGGTGGGAGGACAGATTGACCGTGGCCTGTGCGCCCATGACATTGGCTATAGAGGTCATGGCAGCGGAGGTCTTATAGTCTAAGCTCACATGCTGATAATCGTAACGCAGGCCGATGGTAGCGACAAGCTGGGGAGTGATGTCAAAGTTAGACTCATGATAGATGCCTAGGTTAGTGGAGGGCGTGTGGAAGAGGCCGGGCACCGTATGGAGATCGACATCCATGCTTACTCCTCCGGCACGGTCAATCATTGCTGCAGCCATCTGCTTGGCTGCTTCCATGTTGCCACCGGCTACCTGCAGGAATTTTTCGGCCATGGAATTGACCATGGCACTGTACATGGCATTCTGGATAGTGTTGCCAAGGAAGGCATCCATGTCTTGTTCGAAATGGACGGGTGTGTCATTGCGTATCCATTGTAAGGTACCGAAAGCACCGATTGTCCAACGCCAGAAACCACCGACGGGTCGGGTGCTCTTGAATGTGAATTCCTGTGTGAGGGCATTCTCCACCTCCCGTTGTTGCATGTACATCCAGCTTTCGGGAAGATAGTCAATGTCCATCAGCAGGTCATCGTTGATATATTGGTAGCTCGTCGTAGAGTTGAACTCGAAACGGTTGCCCTGGTAATTGATGTTGAGGGCGGCGTCAGCCATATGGCGCTTATAATAGTTGCGGTAGTTCGTATTCGGTTCATCGGTAGTACCGTCATCGTGCATCATGCCGTAGGGAAATCCGTTCTGATCGGTGTACTGGTAATTGGCCAGCAGACTGATATTCCAGTTCCAGGTAGGTTGGTAGACGAGCTTTATGCGTCCGCCGGCTTCCTGATATTTGTCTGCACGGCTTCCATCGTATTGGTTGCGGAAGAAACCGTTGCGTGCGGAGAAGAAACCGCCGAGAGAGAAAGCGAAATGATCGCTTACTTTGTTATAATGTGATACGCTGTAATTCTGGTAGCCATGCGAGCCCCATCCCAGACTTACGTCAGTACCTTGATAGGTCATTGGATTTTTTGTGTAGAGACGCACCACTCCGCCTTCAGTGTTGAGTCCATAGAGCGTTCCTTGTGGACCACGTAGGATATCAGCACGTGACAGGTCGTAGAGATGGAAGTTGTATGCACTTTTGCTCATCAGCGGCATGCCATCGACATATATGCCCACGGCAGGAGCGTTGACACGCGATCCCAGACCACGTACGTAGATGGAAGAGGTGTAGCGGCTGCCATAGTCGGGCATGACAAAGTTGGGTACGTAGGAGGACAGCTCACGCAGATCGCGTGTGCCTAAATTCTGAAGATCAATTGAAGAATACATGGAAGAACTTATAGGCTGCTGGCGCAGGCGATATTGTTCTTTCGACTGACGTACGATCTGTATTTCGTCCAGATCGTACACTCTCGACGTGTCAGAGAGATTCGGCTCCCATGCACCGGCCGGCAGAGCGGCAGCAGTGGCGAGGAGGGTAAACAGGATCTTGTGGTGCATATAAATAAAATGTCAATTTGGGTCCGCATAGTACAGAGTGATGTCCTGATGCAGCTGACGGGCTGCGCTGTCACGGGCGGACGCGGTTAAAGAGGCTGTCGACCTCTAAGGATTTGCAAAGTTACGGCTTTTTGCTTTTCTTCACAATCCTTATTTATGATGAAATTAGCAGGTGGATAAGGACAGTCCTATATATGTATGAAGAGAACAGAGGTCGTCGGATATGAGTAAAGGGTATGTTTGGGTATGATCTGAATGTTTGTGGTGCAGAAGGGAGAGAAGTAAGGCTCTTGTCTGTGGCGGGTGATTCGTGGCGGGTGATTCGATCCTTAAGGTATAGATTCGTATTTGACAACCAGTTCTTTGGCATACAATTTGCTGTAAAAATATCGGAAAATAAAAAAGATAGGAGGACGTGGATTATGGCATTTATTGATTATTATAAGATTCTTGGTGTTCCGCGTGACATTCCCCAAAAGGATGTTCGTGCGGCTTACCGCAAGCGTGCAAAACAATTCCATCCTGATCTTCATCCCGATGATCCGAAAGCTAAAGCCAAATTTCAAGCCTTGAATGAGGCTTATGAGGTGATAAGCGATCCGGAGAAACGTAAGAAGTACGATCAGTATGGTGAGCATTGGAAAGAGGCTGATGCTTTCGGCGGTGCCGGAGGCGGCGGACAGCAGTACCACTGGAATGGCGGCAGCGGGTCGCCTTTTGACGGCTTTGATTTCAGCAGCTTCTCTGGTGGTGGCGGTTTCTCCAGCTTCTTCCAGGATCTTTTTGGCCGAGGTGGAGGACGTAGCCGTCAGTCGGCAGGTTCTGGCTTTGAAGGCTTCGGAGGTTTTGGCGGCCGTCAGAGTTCGGGTCAGATGGAGGCAAAGGTAAGCATCGATCTCTATACGGCATTGCTCGGTGGCGAGGTGATGATTCAGTTGAAGAGTGGTGAACGTATCAAGTTAAAGATCAAGCCGGAGACGCAGAACGGTACGAAGGTGCGTTTGCGTGGTAAGGGTTATGATCGGGGCGACGGTACATTCGGTGATCTGATCATCACTTACAATGTGAAACTACCCACCAATTTGACTGAGCATCAGAAAGATCTGCTCAGACAGATGAGGATGGAGTAAAATTTTGTATGCCCGTTGATGCAAGAAAAAGCATTGGCGGGCATTTACTGTATAGATACGTTTGGGACAATAACAGTGAGGATTTCCTTCGGTGAAGATAAGGAACGACAGATCATACAACGGTTGGGAAGAGGCGATGCCTCAGCCATGGACGATTTGTATGCACTCGCAGCGGATAAGTTGGCGGGTGTTTGTGCCCGTTATATTTCGGCAGAGGCCGACCGCAAGGACATACTTCAGGAGAGCTTTATTAAAATATTTACCCGCATAGGTAGTTTTGACTATCGGGGTCATGGCTCTCTCATGGCCTGGATGACACGTATCGTCGTGAACGAGAGCTTGTTGTGGCTTCGACAGCGGCAGCGCGACTGTTTCGTGCAGACGGTAGCTGATGTCCCGGACGACGTGGCTGATGATCCGCCCGACACGACAGCACTGTCAGAGGATGAGTTGCTCAGTGCCGTACAGGCTCTTCCACCCGGTTATCGGGCAGTATTCAACCTTTATGTCGTAGAGGGGAAGAGTCATCAGGAGATTAGCCGTCTGCTACATATCAAGCCCGATACATCGGCTTCGCAGCTTCATCGTGCCAAGCGGTTGCTGGCAGCAAATATCTATCAACTTATTCGGAAAAAACAATGACTGTGGAAAAGGATTGGACAAGAGACATAAAAGACCGGCTCAGTCGTCATGAGACGACAGCTCCTGTCGGCTTGCTTGATGATGTCAGGCAGGAAATGGCACGTCGTGGTCTGAAGCCCGGTCAGGGTGAGTCTGGTACAGCACGTCTTGTGCCCATGATGGCCTGGCGTCGAGTGGCGGCAGCTGTTGCGGTCGTTGTTGTTGTAGGGGCAGGCTTGTATGTGACAAGACCTTTCAATGGAGACATAAAAGAGATTGCCCGTGAGAACAGGGAGGCAGCTTCCGGTCAGTTGGCTTCCGACCATTCTTCGTTCGTACAGAAGCATGATGCTGGCAGTACGCTCATGGCGATGGGCACATCGACAGCAGTACTGACTTCCTCGGAAGGGCACCGGATGGCTAATGAAGGCGACAGCGGGTTAGGGGTCACTTCTGGAGCAGATAGGATATTGTCTGATACGTTGGTTGCGGAATCCGAATTAAAAAATCGACAGACAGTAGGAACACCAGTGAACGAGTATAAGAAAGAAAGGCAGCGTGCTACAGATGCGTATTCCTTGAAACCTTCCGGATATAGCTATGAGACGGCAAATCATGTACATACGCCAGTTGCTTTCTCTGCTTATTTCTCTGGTGTAGGATCCGCTTCTGCAGCATCTAATGGCTATGCCGTCTCTATGATGAGTTCCAGTGTGAAATGCAATGGCCCGATGGCAGGTGTGACAGATCAGGCGAATTATGTGATGTTGATGTCGACCTCACAGGAGGTGCATGCCCGTCATCGTCAACCGATTAAGGCTGGACTATCCATTCGTGTACCGCTGACGGAACGGTGGAGTGTGACAGCAGGATTAGATTATAGTTATCTATCCTCAGACATAGAAGTGGTGTCGGTGAGTGGAGTAGTGGATTACGATCAGCAACTTCATTACATGGGTGTACCCGTGATGATGAATTACAGTCTCTGGCATTCCCGTATTTTTAATGTCTATCTCTCTGCCGGCGGCGAGATGCAGTATTTAGTGAATGGGAAAGCCAAATGGCATGAAAACAGTCGTTCTGCGGAAAAGGCAGAGCAGAGCAATGACTTGTCCGATCATAGACCGCAATGGTCGATAGGGGCTATGGCCGGCGGCGAAATCAGGATCGTTAAGGGACTCAGTGTCTATGCTGAGCCTGGTCTGAGTTATTATTTTGACAATGGCAGCTCTATTAGAAATATTTATAAGGACAAGCCGCTCAATTTCAGTCTGAATTTGGGTATGCGGTGGACTGTGGGCGACTAGTCCTCTTTCTCTTTATTTCAGGAATCCTTGCCGGCGTAGTGCGTGAAGCATGCTTTCGCTCATGGCGAGGTTATCCTTTTCGGTGTAACGTAGGTCGGTGAACACTTGAGCAAGTGTCTGTTTGTGGTTGATCTCCACAAAGTGCTTATTTTCGGGCAGTGCCTCTTTCTCTGCATAGATATCATCGATGGCGGCAGCGTCATAGTCGTGATAGGTCTCGCTATGGACGATGCCTCGGAGAGGCAGGCGGTCGGAGCATGCCGGATCCTCATCGGGCCAGCCCAGAGTGATCGTCGCTACTGGGAAGACGAGGCGGGGCAGCTGGAGAAGATCGATAATCTGTTCGGGCTGATACACCGTCGTGCCAAGGAAGCAGGTGCCAAGGCCTTCCTCTTCTGCAAGGTTGCAGAAGGTCTGTGTATATAATAAGGTATCGGTGATGGCGTTGATGAACGAAAGGAAATTGTCGTATCCGGGGGTGGCCTGTCGCTGTTCTGCCCATACAGTTGTGCGATGGAAGTCTGCACAGAAGGTGAGTACCACAGGAGCACTTGTCACCATGGGCTGGTTGAAATGAGCGGGTGCGAGTTTGCGTTTCATCTCTTCGCTGCGCGTTACGACAACGCTGTAGAGTTGTAGATTACCCATTGTCGGCGTATGCTCTGCGAGGTTAAGCAAGTGGTTGAGCAGAGCGTCGCTAACGTCTTGATTTGTATACTTTCTGATAGTTTTGCGTGTACTGATGTTGTTCATTTTGGAAAACTTTGTGTGTTTGCAAAGATAGAAAAATATGCTTAGAAAGAAAACTTTTTAAGAGTTTTTGTCCCCGAAAGTTTTCTGTTTTTATGATTTGTTTCGTAATTTTGCACTCGCGCAAAGGAGGAAGTGCAATTAGAAGAAACATAATTTTATAAATCATACATTTTAATTCTTATGGGTGATTTAAAGACCTATTCTTTCGAGGAGGCTTTTGAGGCTTCCTTGAAATATTTTGCAGGAGATGAGCTGGCTGCGCGCGTATGGGTAAATAAGTATGCGTTGAAAGACAGTTTCGGCAACATCTTCGAGAAGTCGCCGGCAGATATGCACTGGCGCATTGCCAATGAAATCGCACGCATTGAGCAGAAGTACAAAAATCCCTTGTCGGCGCAGCAGGTGTTCGAGCTTCTCGATCACTTCCGCTATATCGTGCCAGCCGGCAGCCCGATGACAGGTATCGGCAACCATTATCAGGTGGCATCGTTGAGCAATTGTTTTGTGATCGGTTTGGAGGGCGACGCAGATTCTTATGGAGCCATTATGAAACTGGACGAGGAGCAGGTGCAGCTGATGAAGCGCCGTGGCGGTGTGGGACATGATCTCAGCCAGCTGCGTCCGAAAGGCAGTCCTGTGAACAACTCGGCATTGACCTCTACCGGTGTCGTTCCTTTTATGGAGCGTTACAGCAACTCGACCCGCGAGGTGGCCCAGGATGGCCGTCGTGGCGCGTTGATGTTGTCGATATCTATCAAGCATCCTGATTCAGAGGCATTTATTGATGCGAAGATGACGGAAGGAAAGGTGACGGGAGCTAATGTCAGTGTGAGGATTGATGATGCGTTCATGAAGGCCGCCATTGAAGATAAGCCTTATATCCAGCAGTTCCCCGTCGATTCAGCAGAGCCGAAGGTGACGAAGGAAGTGTCACCGCGAAAACTTTGGGAAAAGATCGTGCACAACGCATGGAAGAGTGCCGAGCCAGGTGTGCTGTTCTGGGATACCATTCTTCGTGAGAGTATTCCTGACTGCTATGCAGACAAAGGCTTCCGTACAGTGTCGACCAACCCTTGTGGCGAGATTCCTCTCTGTCCTTACGATAGCTGCCGTCTGTTGTCGATCAATCTCTATAGCTATGTAGAGAATCCCTTCACCCCTGAGGCAAGATTCAATTTTGACCTTTTCAAGAAGCACGTACAGCTGGCACAACGTATCATGGATGATATCGTTGATCTGGAAATGGAGAAGATCGATCTCATCCTCGAGAAGGTACAGAGTGATCCTCAGGCCGACGATGTGAAGCTGACCGAGCGTCATCTTTGGGAGAAGATCAAGTACAAGAGTGGACTGGGTCGTCGTACTGGCGTAGGCATCACGGCGGAAGGCGATATGCTGGCAGCCATGGGTCTGCGCTATGGCACCCAGGAGGCTATCGACTTCGCCGTTGAGGTGCAGAAGACGCTTTGCCTGAATGCTTACCGGTCGTCGGTGACGATGGCCCAGGAGCGCGGAGCGTTTGAGATTTATGATGCGGAGAAGGAAAAGAACAATCCTTTCATACTTCGTATTAAGGATGCTGATCCTGCCCTTTATGAGGATATGGTGAAGTACGGACGTCGTAACATTGCCTGTCTTACGATCGCTCCTACAGGAACGACTTCGCTGATGACACAGACGACGAGTGGCATTGAGCCAGTGTTCATGCCCGTATATAAGCGTCGCCGTAAGGTGAACCCCAATGATACCGATGTACATGTCGATTACGTTGATGAGGTAGGTGACTCTTTTGAGGAGTATATCGTCTATCACAAAAAGTTCATCGAGTGGATGAAGATCAACCATATCGATACAGACAAGAAATATACGCAGGAAGAAATCGATCAGCTTGTGGCGAAGTCGCCTTACTATAAGGCAACGGCCAATGATGTGGACTGGCTGATGAAGGTGCGTATGCAGGGTGCCATCCAGAAGTGGGTGGACCATAGCATCTCCGTGACGGTCAATCTGCCGAACAGTGTCGACGAGGCGCTTGTGAACAAGCTTTATGTAGAGGCCTGGCGTTCAGGCTGCAAGGGTTGTACGATCTATCGTGACGGCAGCCGTTCGGGCGTGATGATCTCTGTGTCGAAGAAAGACAAGAAGAAGGACAATAAGGCCGATCTGAAGGCGCAGGTGGAGCGTGAGCGTTTGCTCAATCGCCCGAAGGTGACGGAGGTGCGTCCGAAGGAGCTGGAGTGCGATGTCGTCCGTTTCCAGAACAATAAGGAAAAATGGGTGGCCTTTGTAGGATTGCTCGACGGTTATCCTTATGAGATCTTTACCGGTCTGCAGGATGACGAGGAAGGTATCGTTCTGCCGAAGACGGTTACAAAGGGTAAGATTATCAAGCAGACCAATGAGGATGGAACACACCGTTATGACTTCCAGTTTGAGAACAAACGCGGTTATAAGACCACGGTGGAAGGTCTGTCGGAGAAGTTCAATCCTGAATATTGGAACTACGCGAAACTGATCTCCGGCGTGCTCCGCTATCGTATGCCTATCGATCATGTGATCAAACTCGTCGGCTCGCTTCAGCTGAAGGATGAGAGCATCAACACCTGGAAGAATGGTGTGGAGCGTGCGTTGAAGAAATATATCACTGATGGAACAAAGGCTCAAGGACAGAAATGTCCTGCCTGTGGTCAGGAGACGCTCGTTTATCAGGAGGGCTGCCTCATTTGTACTAACTGTGGTGCCAGCCGTTGCGGATGATCATCCACAAAAAATCTAACATAAAAAGAAGGAGGACATCATCATGTGAGTCCTCCTTTAATTTTTTCTTGTTATGAAGATTACCAATAGTTTTATTCTTCTTAGAGGTCTCCGGTTTCATGCCTATCATGGTGTGCTGGAACAGGAACGGACGGTAGGCAATGACTATGAGGTGTCTCTGCGCATTCATGTCAATGTGACGGATGCAGTGGAGAATGACACCGTAGACCGTACTGTAAACTATGCGCAGGTGTATCAACTCGTTGCTGAGATTATGCGTGAACCCCGACGTCTTGTCGAGGCTGTGGCAGGAGAGATCGCCCGTCGGGTACTTTATGAGTGGCCCGATGTAGACGATGTAGATGTAACGGTGGTAAAGCTCAATCCCCCTATGGGAGCAGACTGTGAGGGGGCTGGTGTAGAGATACACGTAGCGCGCGACTAGTATATTCGAGTATGGGGTTATTCCTACTCTGTCATCAGAACGCAAGGCATTATATAGGGACTGTCGTTTAATTCCGTCATTATGAGTCAACC
>ERZ779673.788-NODE-788-length-12858-cov-3.183629_pt1 | contig 12858 bp, 8 predicted proteins | sample MGYA00511956_ERZ779673 | MGnify/ENA primary metagenome ERZ779673 (study PRJEB29588, sample SAMEA2152065) | human gut metagenome | biome: human gut; feature: human-associated habitat; material: faeces | place: Denmark | collected 2008/2010 ... | reverse complement strand
TCACAAATAATATTATTTGAAATATTAAAATTACTATATATGTAATCAGTAGGAACAGTGCCATTACTATTTTCCTCCGTAAGTTCCGAGTTATATGATAATCCAAGTGAACATTAAATACAAATAAGGCAATAATGCCATAATCTCATTGAATACGAACAGCTTGCTTCCAATTTGAATCTTATACTTTGTTCTCGCTTTCTTATAGAAAAACACGCAGCAAATCGTTGTTGCAATAATATGTATTATTCCAATTATCAAAATCAGCCAATGCAATCTTATATTTTGGAACTTATTATCATATCCAGTCAGATCAAACCATATTACAATGAACCATGCAAGTAAGTCATTTACTAAATACGCAATAATAACATTTTTTTCAAAGAGTATTTTCATCAACACCGGTAATACTAATACAGGAAATATATCGGAAATTGTATTGGAGGTTTTTATCATGAGAAATTTTATCTTATCGTGTGAATCGACAACGGATCTGTCATATTCTTATCTGAATGAACGGGAAATTGCAGTCATTCCTTATACTTACATCATTCATGAACATGTATACGAGGATAACATGGAACGAAATCCGGATCTGATGCCGAAGTATTATAAGATGTTGGAAAAAGGGCTGTTGCCTACAACCTCCCAGATCAACGAAGCTTCCTATTATGATTTCTTTGAAGGACTGATACAGAATGGTGATGTGCTTCATATCACCTTCAGCTCCGCCTTAAGCGGATCGGCAAATAATGCCTATCGTGCGGCGGCAGCAATAAAAAAGAACTATCCGGGAAAGCAACTGCAGGTCATTGATTCTCTCTGCGGTGCAGGAGGGTATGGATTGTTAACGGACTACGTTGCTGATATGCGGGATGAAGGTCTTTCATTGGCAGCAGCTGCCGACTGGATCATGAAACATCGTACCTGTATCCATCACCAGTTTTTTACAACCGATCTCACCTTTCTACACCATAGCGGACGGATCAGCGGCGCTGCTTCCCATATCGCATCGATCCTGAACATTCATCCTCTGATCCGGCTGGATCAGAACGGAATGGCAGATGCCTATACAAAAGTCCGTGGCAAGAAGCGCGCCGTAAGAGAGGTGATCTCTGAAATGGAATACTACGCAGAAAACGGGACAGACTACAATGGAAAATGCTTCATCTCCCATGCTGCCTGCCCCGAGCTTGCCTATCTGTTAAAGAACTCCGTCCTACAGACATTTCCGAATGTCACCCATCCGGTACGCATCTTAAATGCCGGTACAATTACCGCATCCCACTGCGGTCCCGGCGCTGCCGGACTGTTCTTTCTCGGACGCGAACGCCCGTATTAATTTAATATTCATCCGGTACAAGTACCTTTTCAATCTCCGCGATATAGTATCTGTGATAATCCTTATCCGGATATACCTTTGCTCCTTCCTCAGGATCAGCAAAGGTAGCAGGATCAATATCTCCTTCGCACATTTTTCTGCAAATGAGTGTAATGCCTGCCTCTTTGATAACCGGAACATCACCACAGAAATCAAGAGTGATCCCTGCTCCTGCAAATTTATCCGCTACATCCTTACCGGATGTTCTTCCGCAATAAGTCAGTGCCTTTCTGTACTCTTCCGGAAGCACACAAACGGAAAATTCCTTCTGTTCATCGATAAACTGCTTTGTATATCTCTGTGGGCGGATATAAATCGTGATAACAGGCTTTGACCAGAACTCACCAAAGGAACCCCAGCTTACTGTCATCGTATTTGCCTTCTCATGATCTCCTGCAGTTACAAGTGCCCACTTTTTGTTGATCATTTCGATCAGATTTCCTTTTAATTCCTCTGCATTGATTTCTTTCATCTTGATAATACCTCACTTTTCTGATTACTCAGTTCCTGAAGTGTTTACTGTAACAGAAATACATCCTGATACAATAATGAGGCACTGATCATTCTCAATGCCTCATTGCAAAATCGTATGGTACACTGGTATTACCAGCTGGTTTTTGGCTCATTATACCATCCGCTTTTGTTTTGTCAACCAACAGCTTTTCAGAAACAAATCGTTTTTTATTACTTTTTAACACAGGTTTTATAATATATGAAATTATTTTCAACCTTATGCTTTTCTTTTTTTATTATCTTTTTTATTTTATTCAGATATCAAATACTATAACTTTATTTTTGTTTTTTTATAGTAATCGGTCTGTTTTCAGATCAAACACACCCTGTCCATATCGTTTAAACTGCATCATCATCTCATGTGTCAGACTCAGATGTTCTCCATAGTCCGGGATCTGCTCGCACTCTACCCATTCGCCGCTTGCAAGTTCTTCATGATCGATGGTCAGTTCCGGTTCATGCTCATCTGACTTTTTTCTGTCTGCCTGACAGAAGAATCCCATCAGCAGATTGCTGTCAAATCCCCACGGCTGTGATTTGTAATACCGGATATTCTTAACCGGTATTCCGACTTCCTCCATCACCTCACGCCGAACCGTTTCCTCTACCGTCTCACCTATTTCCGTAAAGCCGGCAATCAGGGCGTATCGTTTATACTCTCTTGCAGCGTAAGTTGTAAGAATGATACGATTGCCATCTGTCACTCCGACAATTACTGCCGGTGCGATCGTTGGGAAGATCAGATGTCCGCAGGACGGACAACGGAGCATCCGTTCTTTCTCATCCGGGAGCACAGGCGTTCCGCAGGCTCCACAATAGCGGTTCATCGAATACCACAGATGCAGATGCCATCCGGTTGCCGCCGCAAGCACTTCTTCCTTTGGCTTGCAGCTTCTGGTCTTATACATGCTCCGGTATTCATAACCCGGAATCTCCAGACGCTCTCCCCAATTTACATCAGTTGCTCCATTCGCTGATCTTTCAACATAATAAGGCTCTGTTGTCCGGACAAGATCCTGCGGCCGATACAGAAAATACTGTCTGTCATCGATCACAAACAGGTATGTCAGATTATCCTGCCATGATGCATTCTGCGTGACCGTATCATTTATTCCTATATAGCTTTTATATTCCGAGACAGTGAGCCAGACCAGCTCATGCTCATCCTCCACCTTTTTGGCAAGGATCATTTTCTCGGAAAATGCAAGGATCACATCATCATTCTTCGGCGGTTTTCGATATGCATATTCATTATGAAACCGTTTTGGTTCTATATCCTGTATCATCTTCCTATACCAGACAGGCTGTCTGATACGATATGAAAACATCTGTATTATCAGTGCTTTTATATGCGGATCAGCCAGCCTGTTTCTTTCTTTTTGAATTTATACCATGAATCATTTCTGTCGACACTGTCGTTTCGATTCATATATGGACACAGCCTTGCGTCTCTGTTATTACTTCTTTAACTGAGCCAGACGTTCTTCAACCTGGGCTTTCATTTCTGTATATTTCGCAAGCTTGGCTTTTTCTTCTTCTACCTTGGCAGCCGGTGCTTTATCTACAAATTTAGGATTTGCAAGCATACCGGATGCACGCTTGATCTCGCCGGCCAGACGACCGGATTCTTTCTCCAGACGCTCGATCTCTTTGTCGATATCAACCAGCTCTGCAAGCGGAATATAGAGTGCGGCATCATGTATCAGGGTAGATACTGCATTCTCATCAATACCATTCTTGCTATCCTGAATGAATACCTCACTTGCATATCCAAGTGTTGCAAAGAAATTCTTTGATGCTTCAAATATATCACGGATCTCACTCTTAGCAGATACAACATATACAGTTGCTTTCTTGCTTGGCGGTACATTCATACCGGTACGCAGATTACGAATCGCACGAACCGCAGCCTTGATCGTATCAACTGCATTTTCATCCTGCTTGAAGCTCCACTCCTCTTTATATACAGGCCAGTCAGAGATCATGATAGATTCTTCCTCATCCTGAATATTACAGAAGATCTCCTCCGTGATAAACGGCATATATGGATGTAATAATTTCAATGCCCGGATCAGAACTGTCTTTAATGTCCAGAGGGCTGCTGCCTTTGTCTCGTCTGCATCATTGTAAAGTCTTGGCTTAACCATCTCGATATACCAGTCACAGAATTCTTCCCATATGAAGTCATATACCTTGGAAACTGCGATACCCAACTCGTATTTCTCCATGTTATCTGTCATCTCAACTGCCAGATCATTGACCTTGGATAAGATCCAGCGGTCAGCGATCGTAAGATCAGATAATTTTACATTTGAGAAATCCGCCTTTTCCATGTTCATCATAATAAATCTGGATGCATTCCAGATCTTATTTGCAAAGTTTCTGGAATTCTCTACACGCTCCCAATAGAAACGCATATCATTTCCCGGTGCATTACCTGTGATCAGTGTAAGACGAAGGGCATCTGCACCATATTTATCAATAACCTCAAGCGGATCGATACCGTTTCCAAGAGACTTACTCATCTTCCGGCCCTGATCGTCACGAACCAGTCCGTGGATCAGAACATGCTTAAATGGGCTCTTTCCTGTCTGCTCCAGTGCGGAGAATACCATACGGATAACCCAGAAGAAGATGATATCGTATCCGGTTACAAGTACGTCAGTCGGATAGAAATATTCATATTCCGGTGTCTTCTTTGGCCAGCCAAGTGTTGAGAATGGCCAGAGTGCGGATGAGAACCATGTATCCAGTGTATCTTCATCCTGTGTCAGATGTGTGCATCCACATTTCGGACATACCGTCGGAACTTCTCTGGAAACGATCGTCTCATGACACTCATCACAGTAATAAGCCGGGATTCTGTGTCCCCACCAAAGCTGACGGGAGATACACCAGTCGCGGATATTTTCAAGCCAGTGGATGTATGTCTTATCAAACTGCTCCGGTACAAATTCCAGCTCATCTGTCTTGATCAGATCAAGAGCTGCCTGGCCCATTTCCTTCATACGAACAAACCACTGTGGCTTGATCATTGGCTCTACCGTTGTCTTACATCTGTCATGTGTTCCTACATTATGTGTGTGTGGTACAACCTTTACAAGAAGACCTTCTTTTTCCAGATCTGCTACCATTGCTTTTCTTGCTTCATAACGATCCATGCCTGCGTATTTGCCACCCTTCTCGTTGATCGTAGCATCATCGTTTAAAATATTGATTTCTTCCAGATTGTGTCTCTTACCTACTTCGAAGTCGTTCGGATCATGTGCCGGTGTAATCTTTACACAACCTGTTCCGAATTCCATATCTACATATTCATCTGCGATAACAGGGATCTCTCTGTCTGTTAAAGGAAGCTTCAGCATCTTACCGATGATATCCTTATAACGCTCATCCTTTGGATTTACAGCAACCGCCGTATCACCAAGCAGGGTTTCCGGTCTGGTCGTTGCTATCTCTACATATCTTCCTTCTTCTCCAACGATCGGATAATTGATATGCCAGAAATGTCCTTCCTGCTCTACATGCTCTACCTCTGCGTCCGAAATGGATGTCTTACATACAGGACACCAGTTGATGATCCTGGAACCTTTGTAGATATATCCCTTTTCATAGAGATTGACAAATACTTCCTTAACTGCTTCTGAACATCCCTCGTCCATTGTAAAACGCTCTCTGTCCCAGTCAGCAGATGAACCCAGCTTCTTTAACTGGTTTACGATTCTTCCGCCGTATTCTTCTTTCCATTTCCAGGCATGCTGTAAGAAAGCCTCTCTGCCGATCTCCTTCTTATCAATACCTTCTGCCTTTAATTTCTCTGTTACCTTTACCTCTGTAGCGATCGCTGCATGGTCTGTACCCGGCTGCCATAATGCACTGTAGCCCTGCATTCTTTTGAAACGAATGAGGATATCCTGCATCGTATTGTCCAGGGCATGACCCATATGAAGCTGTCCGGTTACATTTGGAGGCGGCATAACGATCGTAAATGGTTTCTTACTGCGATCTACCTCTGCATGAAAATATTTCTTATCTTCCCATTTTCTGTACAGCCTGTCTTCTATATCGGCCGGATTGTATGTCTTTTCCAGTTCTTTCATCTGTTCCATCCTTTCTGTTTTTATAGCATCTTTAGTGGAGCGTTTTTCCTTTACAGAATCAATCTTCTTACATAGAAAAAGCCCTTTGAAACATCTCTGTTCCAAAGGGCGTATCTTACGCGTTACCACCTTAATTTATCACTCATCTTATTCTGTAACGGGAACGACCCGGCGCATCCTACTGAACATTTCGGATGTGCTGCTCCAAAGCTACCTTCCCACAAATTTCCTCGAAAGACCTTTCAGCCTGTGGATCTTCCTCTCTGGCAGTTCTTTTATGGTACTCCTCTTTTTCCTTGCATTTATGCTGTTAAACTAAATCTCATAGTACAACAGAAGTCTTTCCAGTGTCAAGCAGTTTTAAACGTAATCTTGCTATTTTTCATACATCAATACTCTTTCCCACGGCATAAGTGTCGCTCCATCATCCTCCGGGAAACATGCGCTCATCTGATCCGATATCACCTTTAACTTTTTCCGTATTCTTTCATAGCTAAAGAATCCATTATCATTCTGCTGATCCGTCATGGCATATTCAAACACTCTCGCACGGTCTTCATTTGGAAAGCTTTTTGAGTAGGTGTCAATAAATGCAATCTCTGACGCATCACCGGATGAAAATGCAACATAGGTATTGTCATAGCTATTTTCATTTGCAATATAATCGTAATCATAATCGAATCCATCCGGGTTGCACTCCGACCAAATTCCTTCATCAAACCAACAGCCGGTGTAATTCATATGGTTCTCAATCGCATGAAAGATCTCATGGTGGATCGTGCTGATATAGGAGGACTGATCATTGATATCAATAACCAGAAATGTGTCATTCTCCAGAGTATTCTGAACTCCGGCAGCTGTTGTAAGTGCCGTTTCATCTGTTCCTATGATCGCACCTGCCAGATAGATCTTTAATATGCTTCCATATCCATCATCCAGATTTTTCAACATCCGATCCGGATATTTCTTCAACTCATTCTTCAGGACTTCCAGTGACTGCGCGGTCAGAAGTGCATTGTCTGATGCCTCATACCGGTAGATATCCTTGCTGCACTCCGTCACTTCATCAAATATATGTACCTCTACACCATTTTGATCTCCGATATCCTTTGCCTGCTGCCGCAGCTCCTGCTTCAACTCATCGGACGGATGATCCAGATAACTCCATGGATAACAGTAGACTCTGGAATCACCGGAAATGCTGCGCGCATCGTTCAGATCCCATATGTATACTTCCGGTGTGAGTCCGCTCGTTGAAAATGCAAAGAAGTTGTATGTATCTATATAAGTACCTTGATCGATATAAATATAATTTGTTTCATCAAACGGAAATGTTACTGCAAGTCTGCTTTCACATTTACCGGTATCCACATTATAGATCCGAAACTGCAGCTTCTGTGTATTCGTCTCCTGCGACTGGCTGGCACTGCCATACATAGCCAGACCATGTTCTACATCGCATCCAACCTGAAAATCACCTGTATTATCCGGGAACAAAATTCCCGGTTCTTCCCCGGAAGTTTCTCCATACACCTGATAGACCTGATCATCCGCATATACCGATGCGTAGTACTTATCCCCACTTCCTTCAAATTGCACGATATCATAATCACCGGTTTCTTTTATATCTTCACCGGTCACACTATAACATCTGACCTCCACACGTTCTGCCGTATTATCATATGCCGACACCACCAGATACTCCGGTTCTTCCGCGTATCCTAGCAACGTTGTATCTTTTCCTTCTCCTGAATACGCCGGACACACCTCTGACTCTTCCCCCGACCGCAGATCATATTCATAGATCTGTCCATCCTCTGCATTTATATAGAAGAAGCCGGTGAGATCCTTTGACATCAGATAACTGTCCGGTGTCCCCTTTTCGATCGGCATAACAGTCTCCTGCTCCAACAATGCTCCATACCGGATCAGCTCTTTGTTGCCTTTATCATAGAGAACCACCTCATCGGTTCCATTTGAAAATACATCTGACGCATATGTATTCTTCGGGCAGCTTACAACCACTTTCTGCCTGAGATCCGCCAGATCATATAGTGCCAGATAACCATCTTCTCCTACGCCATACTGGATTCCAAGTGCATCCCCAAAAGCAAACATCTTATTAATGTAAATATTATCTTCCTCTACTTTCATATCCAGTTGATACAGGTTCGTATGTCCGGATACCTTTGCCTGCTTGTAGTATTCTCCCGAGACGATTGATTTCCACTCTTCTTCTGTGGTCGTTTCTTCGGTTGTCGTCTGTGAGCCATCTGCCCTGTCAGTATTTTCTTCTGTCAGATACCCGGAGGTTGTTCCCCCATTCCTATCCCCACCTGTCACCTGACAGCCTGTTATCTGTCCAAGTGCCATGCTGATAACCAGCACTCCTGCCAGCCATCTGCCGATACCTTTCCTGTAATTCTTTCTCATATATGCACCCCATTTCTATGCCATTATAATACCCCTAATTTATTTCCACTTTTTAACAGAATATCATATATTAATTTCCTTGTAACTAATAAAAACCATCAAAATGATGGTTTTTAAGCACTGTTTCGCCATCATTTTAATGGTTTTATATGTTGATCAATTATTCAAAGCATTATCCCAGGATCACTGCCTGCCCGGAGCTTAACCGTATACGGTTGCCATTTAAGCATACGTCATTCTTATTATCTAACAAAACGTGAAGCTTCGGCTGCTCATTTGCAGTCAGCAGATCAACCGTGATATCTTCTCTGCTGTAATTCGTTATAATGTAAACGGTCTGGTCTTCCGTCTTTCTTGCATATGCAAATATTCCATCCTTCTCCACAAACATTGGAACGACCTTGCCATAGGTAAATACTTCTTTGTAGTCCTCGGACTTACGAAGTGCGATCAGCTTCTGGTAATAGTACCATACTGAATCTTCCCTGCCAAGCTGTTCTTTTACATTGATCTCTTTATAATTTGGATTTACAAAGAGCCATGGTGTTCCGGTTGTAAATCCTGCCTGTGCAGAATCATCCCACTGCATTGGTGTTCTGGCATTATCCCTGCTGTTCTCATAGCAGGCTTCCATCGCTTCTTCTACCGTGCAGCCAGCATCGATTGCAACTGCATATTCATTCTTTGTACTAATATCATTGTAATCATCGATCGAAGCCATATGACAGTTACGCATACCGATCTCCTGTCCCTGATAAATAAACGGAATACCACGCAGCATAACACTGATCGTTCCCAGCAATTTGATTCCGTCTTCATTCTGAAGGTAATCTGGCAGATAACGGCTCGCACCTCTTGGCTCATCGTGATTCTCTATGATATTTGCAAGGAAGCCGACATCTTCACATTCCTTCTGTGCATGAAAGATCACTTTTTTCAGATCATCAAATCCGACCTTCTTCGCATCGTACCAGCCATGATCGCCAAAGGTCATCTCATGCGCTGAGAAATCAAACATCGTTGAAAAATGTCCGTCGTCACCGATAAATTCTTCCAGCTCATCCTTCTTCATATTGAATACTTCAGCAACTGTAAACGCATCGTACTTTTCAAATGTATGCTTCTTCAGATCCTCTAACAGTTCACCAACGCCATCGACGCCCTCAACCATACGAAAGATTCCTGTCATTCCATCCGGTCCGTCCGGCTCATAATCCGGAAAACTCAGATCTTTCTTGATATTGATGATCGCATCGATACGGAAACCCGCAACGCCCTTATCCAGCCACCAGTTGATCATGGTATATAATTCATTTAATACCTCAGGATTGTTCCAGTTCAGATCCGGCTGTTCCTTTGCAAACATATGAAGATAATAATAGTCCGTTCCTTCTACCTTTTCCCATGCACTTCCACCAAAATAAGACCGGTAATTGCTTGGCGGATTGCCGTCTTTTCCCTTACGGAAATAAAAATAATCGCCATATTTACCCTCCGGATCTTTTAATGCTTTCTGGAACCATTCATGCTGATCAGAACAATGATTAATAACAAGATCCATAATGATATACATATCCCGCTTCTTCGCTTCTGCTAACAGCTCATCGAATTCTTCCATCGTTCCAAAGATCTCATCGATCTTATAATAATCTGAAATATCATAACCCTGATCGACAAATGGAGACTGATAGATTGGAGATAACCAGATAATATCGATTCCCAGACTTTTCAGATAATCTAAATGATCGATCACGCCACGAAGATCACCGATTCCATCTCCATTTGTATCCTGAAAACTCTTTGGATATATCTGATATGCTACTTTACCATGCCACCATTTTCTTTTCATTATAAAAACCTCCTGTGTTCCTTTTATACTGTCTGTATCTGTTCCACCATCGGATACAGATACTCGTTCTTTTTACACTTTAATTACAGTATACGGAATACATAGAGGTTTTCTATCTTTAAATTGACTATTTTATTGTACTATTCTGACTTTTTACGATATTCGGAAGGTGTCATGCCCTTCTCCTTTTTAAAGCGTCTGATAAAATATCCGATATTGTCAAATCCACAGGCAGATGCAATATCTATGATTTTATCCTCTGTCTCTGCAAGTGCCGTTGCCGCTTTCTCCACACGGATCACATTGATATATTCTGTGATCGTCTTCCCGATATTCTTCTTAAAATACCGGCAAAAATACTGTTCATTCATATTGACCAGCTCCGCCAGTTCGGACAGGCGGATCGGTGAACCGTAATGCTCCCCGATATACTGCAGCACCTTTTTCAGATTCTCTACCGTTCCGGATTCTTCCCTGTCTTCCCTGACCTGTCTTGTAAACAGGTCATACTTATATGCAACTGCGATCAATTCTAACATCTTTGCCTTGATATTCAAATAGAGCATATTTTTCTGTAGATTCTGTTTCGGTTCTCCTGCCACGTTCTCACGCGTTATTGAAGAATCCAGATGCTGCCCTTTCTTCGTATCATGTTCTTTCATCTGCCTAAGCACCTGTTCAATCTCTTTATAACAGGCACTCAATTCCTCAAATGCCGCATCCCCGCTCTGGCACAGAACCGACATCCGAAGCTTTCCTTCTGCAAGTGGGCCAAGCACCTTCGCCTCCGCCGCATCATACCGTTCAAAGCACAGGATATCAACAGGGAACACAACCGCACTTTCTATACCATCCTTTTCCAGGATCAGTGCATGCAGTTCTTCCGGATGGATGCACATAAATGCCGGTGCATGAACCTGATACTCTTTTGTATTTATCCATACCGGGAAATCACCTTTTTGAAAATAGATCCATTCCATTTCCTCATGCCAATGCGGAACCACATGCCACTCATTTTCTCCGTTCCATTCGTACAAAGCAACCGGATACTGCACCGTTCCATGTGTTCTATTCTCTTTTAACGATGTATTTGCCATTTCCTGCTTTTTCATGCTTTGGCCCTTTCTTATTTTATGCTGGACATCTTCTATATTTCATTATACACTTTTCCTATATGGGGACAAATGGTTTTATATCGTACATTGCATTTATTTTCTTATAATTTCCCCCATATTACCCAATGATCAATTTCTAACAGGAGAAAAAAGAATGGACATACTCCCACCAATATCAAATATCAAACGAAACCATCCGGTCTCACTGCCGGATGCCACTCTGTTTCCAAAAAGCATCGGCGTTCTGGCAGCAGGAATTCTGTCTGCCTCTGTATACACTTGCGAGATCGATCGTACACCAAGATTTATTTTCCTTGGAATCGGTATCGTACTGATCATAATTGCCGTTATATTACTGATACGCTATATAAAACAGGTGACCGCATTTAAGAAATACAAACCTACATGGGAAAAACACAAAAGCATTTATGATGATTTTGCCATAGAACTGAATCACTGGTATGATTCCGGACTTCCGCCAAAGAGCTGTGACGGCGATACCTCCTACGCCCTCCGTCTGCAAAGAGAACGACTGGGTCGCAAAGGAATCCGCATGATCCACTACACGGCACCTGCCAAAGACACCAATGGCACCTCTTATCTTACAAGAAACACGGTCTGGTATTCCGTTGATACCATGGACGAAAGGATCAATCGGCATCTGCGATTTGAAAATACATCCGGCACCATATATGACCGGAAATCAGATGATATCATGTATGAGGTGGTTGTGCATACACCAAATGAAGCAGAGCTTCATCATATGACCATGACCTGTCCGAACTGTGGCGCTGTCAATCCGGTTGCTGCCCTGACACAGGGTTGCCCATACTGCAGCACCGTTTTCCAGATAAAGGATCTGTTCCCGCGTGTCACGAATACCTATTTTATCCGGAATAATGCTTCCATGAAAAATGTAAACAAACGAGGCTCCACCATATGGATCACTATTCTGGTCGTATTTCTATTTACTTTTATTTCCTTTCTTTCAGACTGGGAGAATCCGATTCCTGCCAGCCTGATCATGTCCTATTTTGTCACACTGATCTTCGGCGGCATCACCGGACTTATGCTTTCATCCATTCTTTTGATCATTAAGCAGTTCAATCGTGACGGTCGAAAACGTATTCCATTCTGGTCTTATGTGACAGCAAAGGGAAAGATCTCACGAGCATTTGCGCCTTATGATCCTGTTTTTTCTTTCGAGAAATTTGAAGGCCAGATCATCTCCCTGATCCGCATGACCGTTCTGGCAGATCACCCGGAAAACCTTGCTTTCTATCGTGGTTCTTCTTTTGATCCATATTTTCAGGATATCATCGAGATGACCTACATGCAGGCTTTAACTGTCAATGATATCCACATGGAGGGAAGTGAACTGTGCCTGAATCTTCGTACCTGGTGGATCAACTACAGTGAACATGATGGCGCCATAAACCGTCGGGGCGACTGTATCGACGTATCCCT